>ERZ772889.263-NODE-263-length-62085-cov-13.691101_pt1 | contig 62085 bp, 45 predicted proteins | sample MGYA00512127_ERZ772889 | MGnify/ENA primary metagenome ERZ772889 (study PRJEB29015, sample SAMEA2737689) | human gut metagenome | biome: human gut; feature: human-associated habitat; material: faeces | place: China | collected 2012 ...
CAATCGGACACAACGCTCTGGCAGCTGGTTTCCAGGGACAGAGACAGTGGACAGATTTCTATCCAAACGGTGACTTTGCAGAAGCTATGCTGAACACATCCTTCGACTGGAACGGAGCTCGTGAGCCATACATCCTCGCTACAGAGAATGACGTTCTCAACGGACTTGGAATGATGTTCATGAAACTTCTTACAAACAGAGCTCAGATCTTCGCTGATGTTCGTACATACTGGAGCCCAGAGGCTGTTAAGAAAGCTACAGGATATGACCTTGAAGGCGTAGCTAAAGAAGCTGGCGGATTCCTTCACCTGATCAACTCCGGTGCTGCTTGCCTTGACGCTAACGGCGAAGCTAAAGATGAAAACGGCAATGCTGTTATGAAACAGTGGTGGGATATCACAGAAGAAGACCAGAAAGCTATCATGGAAAACACTGAATGGTGTATGGCTGACAACGGATACTTCCGTGGAGGCGGATACTCCAGCCGTTATGAAACAAAAGCTCAGATGCCTGCAACAATGATCCGTTTGAACCTTGTTAAAGGACTTGGACCGGTTCTGCAGATTGCTGAAGGATGGACAGTTGCTCTTCCAGCAGAAGTATCTGACAAACTTTGGAAACGTACAGACTACACATGGCCATGTACATGGTTTGCTCCAAGATGCGATGGCAAAGAGGGACCGTTCAAGACAGCTTATGATGTAATGAACAACTGGGGAGCTAACCACGGTGCTATCTCCTACGGACATATCGGAGCTGACCTGATCACAATGTGCTCTATGCTTCGTATCCCGGTATCCATGCATAACGTTCCGGAGAAAGATATCTATCGTCCGGCTGCTTGGAATGCATTTGGAATGGATAAAGAGGGTGCAGATTTCAGAGCTTGCAAGAACTATGGACCTCTTTATAAATAATTAGCTTTTTATAACTTAACTGCTTTCTTTCACTCCCCCAGGACAATGAAGGAAAGCTGAGAGAGAGCGGGACTTTTGTCTCGCTCTTTTACTGTCTGGGAACCTTTATCGGACATACATTCGCATGATTTCATGCCAGGTTCCCGGTTTTTCTGTGAAATTTGTTTATAAAAACACCTCGCGGAACATTTCCAGTGAATAGTAACTGTTGCTGTAAAATAATGGGAAAATATGAGAAAAATGGTTGCAAGTTTTTCCTGGTGTGTTACAATGAAAAGCAGAAAAATGGTTACTGCTCATTCCGTTCACAAAATACCTCGCGGAATGTTATCAGTAAACAGTAACGAAAAATGTATACAAGAGGGAAAAGAGGATATATATGAAGAAAAAGCTGGGAATGTTGCTGGCTGTGCTTCTTACTTTTTGCATGACTGTGGGAGTTTTTGCAGATGCAGGAAAGACACAGCAGGTTGATTATAAAACAGATTACTATATGATTGTAGAATCGCCTGATGGCGGTGTTGACATGTATTCAGAGGCAGATGCTTCCAGCCCGAAGCTGAATGATGAGCTGATTCCTAATGGAACTGCGATCCATGTAGAAGGAGAGACCACAGATGAAGCTGGAAAGGTATGGGTATATGCTCAGCTTCATGGCATGTTTGGTTTCCTGGAAGAGAATTATCTGAAGCCGGCTACTCTTGCCGAGGCAGTGGCATCAGAGCTTGTTTTATACGGAAGCAAGGATGCGAATTACAGTATTACAGTCAATGCTAAGGAAGACGGTTCCGTTTGCCTGTATAAAGGACCTGGAAAAAAGTACGGCACAGTTTCCGGAGGCTGTAATATAGCGAATGGTGAGAAGTTATATATTGATACAGAAGTAGATACTGGTAAAGATGGTATCTGGGGACACACAGAGGCTGGTGATGTTTCTGGCTGGGTAAATATTGCAGAAGCCACCAATACGGAAGAGAGTACAGTAGAACTTGTTCCTGAAACTGAGAAAGAAGCGGAAGACGGTTCCCAATCTGTTCAGGCTGGAGAGAATACTTCTGAAGTTGGAAAAGCAGGTACCGAAGGCAAAGATATCGGTGATGCGGAGGCAGAGCTAACAGGCACTCCTACCCCGAAGCCTGAGAAGACAAGTACTCCTGCTCCGAAGCCAACTGAGACGAGTACTCCTGCTCCGGAACCGACTAAGAAAGCAACTGCAGCTTCAGAGCCAACTGAGACAAGTACTCCTGCTCCTGAGCCGACTGAAGCGAGCACTCCTGCCCCGGAACCAACTGAGGCGAGCACTCCTACCCCGGAGCCGACTGAGACAAGTACTCCTACTCCGGAACCAACAGAGACAAGTACTCCCACCCCGGAGCCAAGTGTGACTATTGCGCCTACAGAAGAGGCAACAGTAACAGTTGCTCCTTCAGAAAGTGCAGAACAGGAAGCATCCAGCAAAAATGTGGAGAGCACAGATAAGGGAATGAATTCTGTTATCTGGATTCTGGTTGTAGTTATTATCATTGGCATCGCAGTGGTAATCTGGCTCCTTAAGAAAAAAGGAAAAAATAGTGAATCATAATAAACATGAATAATAAAAGCTCCGCCGGGAATCCGACGGAGCTTTTTAGCTGAAATAAAAAATTATTTGTTGATAACAACACCTTTCTGAAGCATAACGTTTGCGTAAACAGCTTTCTCACCTGTAGCGATAATACAATATGCTTTCTTTGCCTCTTCATAAAATGCGAAACGCTCGATATTTCCAACTGCCTCGGCGCCACGTTCATCATGTTTGGAAACAATCTCTTTGTATGTATCCCAGATTGGAGTTTTTACCGGATCGCCAGGCATAACTTCCATCAGGGTAACTGGTTTCTCTACATAAGAATCAAGAGGGATAACAGTAAGGATAGCGTCCAGAAGTTCTGGAACTCCATGTCCGTCGCAGCGAACAACAATTGCATCTTTACCCATTGATTCTACTGGGAAGTTGCCGTCCGCGATAACGATGCGGTCGCTGTGTCCCATCTCGCATAAAACTTTTAAAAGCTGTGGTGAAAGTATTTCTGGAATTCCTTTTAACATAATATATTCTCCCTTCGTTCTTTCTCAGAAATCTGGCACAGTAATCTATAAAAACTGATACCGGTTCCGAAAGTATTCTACTCTATAAGTTACCTTTCTTTGCTGGATTTTTCAAGGTAAAATTTTACGCAAAAAGATGAAATATTTACTGTTGACAGAAATTTGGAAAAGAGTTAATATGAACTAAAACAGAAACGTTTCGGTTTCTCGAAAAACAGAAGATTCACGGCCTGTATCAGCAGGCAGAAGGAGGAGAATATGCCACTTGTTACATCTAAGGAAATGTTGTTGAAAGCTCAGCAGGGCGGTTACGCAGTGGGTGCATTTAATGCAGAGAATATGGAGATGGTGAAAGCTATCATTCAGGCAGCTGAGGAGCTGAAGGCACCTGTTATGATCCAGACTACTCCATCCACTATTAAATATGGCACTCTTGAGACTTATCAGGCAATTGTTTCAGCAGAAGCTGCAAAGGCTTCCGTTCCGGTTTGCCTGCACCTTGACCACGGCAGTAGCTTTGATCTCGCCATGAAGGCTCTGAAGGCTGGATATACTTCCGTGATGATTGACGGTTCTAAGCTGGATTATGAAGGAAACATTGAGGTGAGCAAGAAGGTGGCTGACGTAGCAGCTTCTATGGGAATCCCATGCGAGGCAGAACTTGGTAAGGTAGGTGGTAAGGAAGATGACCTGGTTGCAGTTGCAGATACCAATACCGATCCACAGGAAGCCAGAGAATTTGTAGAGCGCACCGGCGTTACTTCTCTTGCAGTAGCAATCGGCACAGCACATGGCTTCTATGTGGGAACTCCTGTTCTTGATAAGGAGCGTTTAAGTGAAATTCGTGAAGTTGTAGATATTCCTCTGGTTCTTCATGGCGCTTCCGGCCTTAGCGATGAGGATGTTATGGATTGCGTAAAGAGAGGAATCTGTAAGGTTAATTTTGCCACCGAGCTTCGTGCAGCATACTCCAAGGCTGTCAGAGAGACACTTGAGGATGAGAAGGTATTTGATCCTAAGGCATATGGCAAGGCTGGAATTGCAGCTGTGAAAGAGCTTGTAATGGCCCGTATGAAAGTTTGCGGCTGTGACGGAAAGGCTGAGTAAGAGGCTGATTTATGGCAGCGACGATGAAAGATATTGCCAGACGGACAGGACTTGGTCTGGCAACGATTTCCTCTTATTTCAATGGGGGGAATGTAAGAGAGAAGAACCGTATCAAGATCGAAGAAGCCATCGAAGAATTACATTACGAAGTAAATGAAGTTGCCCGAGGTCTGAAGACCAATGCGACCAAGACAGTGGGGGTTGTGATTCCAGAGCTGAACAATGTTTTCTGCGCAGAGATCATCAGTGGAATGGAGGATATCCTCCGAAGCCATGGATATGCAGCGATTGTCTGTGACTGCAGAACAGATAAGAAGCTTGAAAAAGAAGCAGTGGATTTCCTTACCCGGAAACGTGTGGATGGAATTATCAATATGCCGGTAGATATGACTGGAGCCCATCTGAATGAATTTCAGAAAACAGGTAAACCCATTGTGCTTATCGACCGTATGATCCAGGGAATATCCTGCGACTGTGTGCTGGTGGATAATGTAAATGCAGCTGAGAAGGCTGTTGGCATGCTGGTAGAAGAACAGCATCAGAAGATTGGTCTGATCGGTGGACCGGATGAGGTATTCACTGCCAGACAGCGTATGTTAGGATATATGAAAGCACTTAAGGCTCATGGAATTGCGGTTGATGAAAAGCTGATCTGTCATGGTGATTACACGATCCAGGGAGGGGTTCAGGCAGTAGAAGAGCTGGTGAAAGAGAATCCGGATATGACAGCTGTTTTTGTGACGAACTATGAGATGACTATGGGGGCAGTGATCGGGCTTAACGAGATGGGGGTATCCATGCCAGAGGAGATTTCCCTGGTGGGATTTGACAATCTGCCTTTTGCCCGTGCATGCAGACCTGCACTTACCATTGTTTCACAGCCCACAGAGAAAATTGCAAGGGAAACAGCACAGATCATGCTGGAACGGCTTGAAGGAAGAGATGAGCTTCCTGACCATATTGTACGGAAACTTCAGACTGATATTTTTATGGGGAAATCCATAAGGAGACAAGGATGAGCAAAGACTATTTATTAGGAATTGATATTGGAACCAGCGCGTGCAAGGTTGCCATATTTAACAAGAACGGAAAGGTGATGGCTTCCGCCAATGGGGATTACCCTGTTTATTATCCTCATGAGGGATGGGCGCAGCAGAAGCCGGATGAATGGTGGCATGCGGTTTGCGGCGCTATTTGCGAATGCCTGGAGACAGGTAATATTTCAGGAGAGCAGATTGCCGGAGTGGGAATTGATGGGCAGAGCTGGTCGGCTATTGCCATTGACCATGAGGGAAATGTTCTGACAGATACACCTATCTGGATGGATACAAGAGCCCAGGAAATCTGCGACAGACTCAATAATGAAATCGGCAGTGAGAATATTTTCAATGTTGCAGGTAATTCTCTTCAGCCTTCATATACCACAGCGAAGATTCTCTGGTATAAGGAGAATATGCCTGAAGTATATAATAAGATTTACAAGATCCTTCAATCAAACAGCTTTATTGCTTACAGACTGACTGGTGCCATCACACAGGATCTTTCACAGGGATATGGCCTGCATTGCTTTGATATGCGTACTGGTACCTGGGATGAAGTGATGTGTGAGAAAATGGGAATTCCTGTGGATTTTCTTCCGGAGATTGTTGCGTGCGATAAGGTAGTGGGAACTGTGACGGAAGAGGCGGCAGCCCAGAGTGGACTGACTGTCGGAACTCCTGTAGTGGCCGGCGGTCTGGATGCAGCCTGTGGAACACTTGGTGCAGGTGTGATCCATCCGGGGGAGACCCAGGAGCAGGGTGGACAGGCTGGTGGCATGAGCATCTGCACAGATACATACAAAGCAGATCCAAGTCTGATCTTAGGATATCACGTAGTGCCAGGCAAGTGGCTTCTTCAGGGAGGAACTACCGGAGGCGGCGGTGTCATGCGCTGGTTTGAGAGAGAATTTGCAGCTTATGAGAGGAGCCGCAAGGCGGATACCGGGAAATCTTCTCTGGAACAACTGAATGAGATTGCAGAAGCGGTACCAGCCGGAAGTGAAGGCGTTGTATTCCTTCCATATATGTCCGGAGAGAGATCCCCTGTCTGGAATCCATACGCCAAAGGCGTTTTCTATGGACTTGATTTTGCTAAGACCAAGGGACACATGGTAAGAGCCTGTATGGAGGGCGTAGCATTTTCCCTGCGCCATAATCTGGAGGTGGCTGAAGCAGCAGGTGCTAAAGCAGAAGTTCTTCGTGCTATGGGAGGTTCAGCCAATTCCCTTCTCTGGACTCAGATTAAGGCTGATGTGACAGGCAAGGCAGTGGTGGTCCCTGCTTCCGATACAGCAACCACATTAGGTGCTGCAATCCTGGCTGGCGTAGGAGTTGGATTTTATAAAGATTACGAGGAAGCGGTTTCCATGACAGTGAAAGAGACAAGACGCCATGAGCCCAATCCTGAGAATAAAGAAGTTTATAATAAGACATACCGTACATATAGGGATTTATATGAATCTCTGAAAGCTATGATGGTACGGAAGTAAGGAGGTATTTCAAGATGAAAGCAGCAGTTGTAGTTGCAAACGAGGATGTACAGTACCAGGAAATCGAAGAACCGCAGGCAAAACCAGGCTGGGTAAAGATTAAAGTAAAAGCTTCCGGCATTTGTGGCTCTGATGTTCCGCGAGTATTGAATCATGGTGTTCATTTTTATCCTATCGTTCTTGGACATGAGTTTTCTGGTGATGTAGTAGAAGTTGGCGAAGGGGTCACTAAGGTGAAAGTTGGCGACCGCGTTTCCGGGGCTCCGCTTCTTCCGTGCATGAAGTGTGATGATTGTCAGAATGGAAACTTCTCCTTATGTAAGCATTACAGTTTTATCGGTTCCAGGCAGCAGGGAAGTAATGCGGATTATGTAGTAATTCCAGAGCAGAATGCGATTCCTTTTGATCCGTCTATTTCCTATGAACAGGGTGCAATGTTCGAGCCATCCACAGTTGCTCTTCATGGACTCCTTCAGAATGATTATCAGGGCGGTCGCTGCGTAGCAATTTTAGGATGTGGAACAATTGGCATATTCACAATGCAGTGGGCAAAGATCTTTGGTTCCAAGAAGGTTGTCGTATTTGATATTAGTGAGGAACGCCTGGATCTTGCCATGAGAATGGGCGCAGATGCAGTTATCAATACAACCAAAGAGAATTATATGGAAGAGGCTATGGCAATTACCGGTGGTAAGGGCTATGAATATGTGTTTGAAACAGCCGGACAGGTTCCCACTATGCATATGGCATTTGAACTTGCTGCGAATAAGGCACACGTATGCTTCATTGGAACACCTCATGCAGATCTTACATTTACACCAAAGCAGTGGGAGAATATGAATCGTAAAGAATTTAAACTTACAGGCTCCTGGATGTCCTATAGTTCCCCGTTCCCAGGCAAAGAGTGGGATCTTACAGCTCATTATTTTGCAACCGGTCAGCTGAAATTTGATCCGGGATTTATTTATCGCAAAATGCCAATGAGTCAGGCTCAGGAAGCATTCCAGCTCTATAAGACACCTGGTCTTGTAAAGGGGAAGATTCTTCTGATGAATGAGGATTGAGCATATGATACTGACAGTAACATTAAATGCAGCCATTGATAAGCGGTATGTGGTAAATAACTTTAAGACTGGAGAAGTGAATCGTGTAAAGGAATGTACTTATGTTCCTGGTGGAAAAGGTCTGAATGTATCCAAGCCGGCTTCAATTTACGGAGCAGAGGTGACTGCCACAGGTTTTGTAGGTGGTTATGCAGGAGCTTATATTGAGAATGCATTGAAACCGTTTGGTATTAAAAGTGCTTTTTATCATGTAGCTGCAGAGAGCAGATCCTGTATTAATATCTGGGATGAAGTTAATAAAGTTCAGACAGAATTTCTGGAACCTGGGTTTACCCTTACAGAAGAGGATTTTGCCGGATTTGAGGAAAAATTCTGTAATCTTGTAAAAGAAGCGAAAGTAGTTGCAATGTCAGGAAGTGTTCCGAAAGGACTTGATGGAACTGCTTATCAGCGACTTATAAAGATTGTAAAAGAGGCAGGAATTCCGGTTATTCTGGATACCAGTGGCAAACTTCTTGAAATGGGAATTGAAGCAGCACCTACTATGATCAAGCCCAATATTGATGAAATCCGTATGCTCACAGGCAAGAAATGTGATAATATTCAGGATATTATAGATGCGGCGAAAGAGATTCATGCAAAAGGTGTGGAAATCGTAGCTGTTTCCCTGGGAGCTGACGGTTCTCTTGCAGTAGGTAATGAAGGAATTTTCCGTGCACTGGTTCCGAGAATAAATGCAGTGAACACAGTTGGGTGTGGAGATTCTATGATCGCAGGATTCGCACTGGGTTTATCCAGGAGACTTTCACTTCCTGAGACAATGAAACTGGCAAGTGCTATTTCAGCGGCAGCAGCCATGCGCGAGGAGACTGGATTTTTTGTGATGGAAGATATGGAAAAACTGCTTCCACAGATTGAGGTTACTAAATTATAAGAAAATGTAGTAAAAGATATTAAGCGAAAGTAAATTGCGTTGTAATTGAAAGACATAGTGCAAAAGAAATGTTAAGGAGGATAAGAAAATGACAATGATTGATCCGGCAATTGTTCCGCAGAGAACACTTTATACTGGCGCTAAGATGCCAGCTGTTGGAATGGGTACTTTTGGAAGTGACCATGCAGATGCAGACGCAGTTTCTGCTTCTGTTGCAGGTGCACTTCGCGTAGGTTACCGTTCTTTTGATTGTGCTGCATGTTACGGAAATGAAGATATGATCGGAAAGATTTTCGCAGATGCATTTGCAGAAGGTATTGTAAAAAGAGAAGAACTTTTTATTGCCTCCAAAGTATGGAACGATATGCATGGTGACGGAGATGTACTGATTGCCTGTGCGAAGACCTTAAAGGATCTGAAGCTTGACTATCTGGATATGTATTATGTTCACTGGCCATTCCCGAACTATCATGCACCACATTGTGATGTGGATTCCAGAAATCCTGATTCCAAACCGTTTACAGTAGAGCGCTTTATGAAAACCTGGCGCCAGATGGAGCGCCTGGTAGATATGGGTCTGACGAAACATATCGGTATGTCTAATATGACAATCCCGAAACTGGAGGCAGTACTTCCACTTTGCAGAATTAAACCAGCTGCGATCGAGATGGAGCTTCATCCATGCTTCCAGCAGCCGGAGCTGTTTGATTATTGCAGAGCGCATGGTATTGAAGTGGTAGGATTCTGCCCAATTGGTTCTCCTGAACGTCCGGAACGTGATAAAATGCCAGAAGATATTGCGGATATTGAACTGCCAGAGCTGAAAGCAATTGCAGCGGCACATGGTGTACATCCAGCAGTTATCTGCATTAAATGGGCTGTACAGAGAGGTGCTTCCCCAATTCCATTCTCTTTGAAAGAGAAGAATTACACCATGAACCTGAAATGTGTCACGGAAGATCCTCTGACAGAAGAAGAGATGGAAACCATCCGTTCCCTTGATAAGAATAACCGTCTGATCAAAGGCCATGTATTCCTGTGGGAAGGTGCAAAGGACTGGCACGATCTCTGGGATGAGGATGGAGTGATTGTAAAATAATGGTTATAATTTCAAAGATTCTTTGAATATCTTACACAGCAGAAAAGCTGCAGGGTTTATAATGCTTATAACTTTGCAGCTTTTTTTGTTACTAGTACATCGAATATTAAGTAACTGCCATATTGACTTGTCTGATTTCTTCATCTGCTGCGTTGTCGTCGGTCGCCGTAGCCACCGCTACGCCTCTTTCCTCCGCCTTGCATATGAAGAAATCATCCTGCGTCAATATAGCAGATACTTAATTTTCGATGTACTAGTAAACAGTAACCAATGTTTTTTAAACAAACTCTGGAATTGTTTGTTTGGTTTGCATGATTTTATGGTATGTGATAATATAATATTTAGCTGAAATTAATAGAATACCATGTGCAAACAGGCACCGGGGGGGAGCCGATGAGGTACATGCTGTATATAGAAAGGGAAAGCGAAAACTATGTATCGAATTTTACTTGTAGATGATGAGATCCTGGTACGTGACGCCATAAAGGAGAATGTTGACTGGAAGTCCATGGATTGCCAGTTTGTAGGAGACTGCGAAAACGGAAAGCAGGCAGCAGATTTTGTGAAGAGCCATCCGGTAGATATTGTTCTCACAGATATTTTGATGCCGTATATGGATGGAATGGAACTGAGCCATTTTCTGCATGATAATTACCCGGAGATCGTAATTGTGATCTTCAGTGGCTTCGGGGAATTTGAATATGCAAAGAAAGCAATTCAGTATAATGTAAGCGAATACATGCTGAAGCCGGTAACTGCTATGGAGCTCAGAGAAGTTATTGGCAAAATGAAAGAAAAAGTAGATCTGCAGAGAAAAGAAAAGAAGAAAATAGAATCCCTCACAAAGACATCTCAGGATTATCACAAAAATGCTCTGGTGATTCGTTCGAAAGCGATTGAATCTCTGGTAAGCTGTACGCGGGATGTGCAGGAGAGCCTGGAGGAATTGTCTGGAATGGGAATTAATCTGGAGGCAGCATCTTATCGGGTTGCGTTATTTGACATGGATCTGTTTTCCGATATTCATCAGATTGATATGGAAAAACGCCAGGAGAGCGCATTAATGGCTTTTGTTTTATTTAATGTTGCAGATGAGATCGTGACAGATCGTAATGCAGGAATTGCCTATCAGGAAGGAAATAACCGGGTGTGTATCCTCTTTATGGGAAACCGCAGCAGGGAGTTTTCCAGAGAAATACAGGAAATCTGTCAGGAAATCCAGAAAAAAGTAAAAGAAGTGATCGGCATTGAAGCTTCAGCAGGAATTGGGGGCTGGGTAAGGAATCCCGGAGATACGATCCAGTCTCATAACCAGGCTGAGAAGGCGATTGAACTGCGCTATTTACTGGGCGGAAATCTGCTCATTGACACAGAAACACTGAATCCGGAGAGAAGTATTTCTTTGCAGCAGCCATTAAGCGATATGGTAGATGGAATCAAGAAAGGCAATGAAGCTGAGATGAATCAGGCTCTTTCTGTTATGAAATCTGAGATCAAAAAGGCCAGAGTGGATAAAAGTCAGGCCTGTGTCTGCCTTCAGATGATTCTGCGCCATGCAGGAAGCTGCTGGGAAGCTCTTTCTTCCGAGAATGAAGATCTGTTCCACAAAAGAGAAATTCTCATGGGACAGGTAACCGAACAGAAAACTTTTAAGGAAGCTTTTAAAATGGCAGAGGACTATGTTCACGAGGTATTCGAAAGGTGCTCTTCCCTGAACAGCTCCAGCGGTCAGAAGCAGGCGGTACTTGCTATGGAATATATTCGCCAGCATTACAATGAGCCGGAATTAGGATTGAATGATATCTGCTCCTATCTGAATATTGGTACAAGCTATTTCAGTACTATTTTTAAGGAAGCCACAGGAGGCACTTTCCTGGAATTCCTCAGTAAGACCCGTATGGAAAAGGCAAAGGAACTCCTGGAACAGACTGCACTTAAGAACTATGAGATTGCGGAGAAGGTGGGCTTTTCAGATCCCCATTATTTTGGAATTTCTTTTAAGAAAATGACAGGTAAGACTCCTACCGAGTATGCAAGGGAAAAAAGATCCATATGAAAAGAAAAGTACTGACGGCAGCCGGCATATGTATTGGAATTTTGATTCTTACAGAAGGAAGCAGGTATTTTGTTCAGAATCAGAAATGCCAGAAGCAGCTGTTTGCGATGGACACCTATATGGAGTTTACCGCATATGGTAAAAACAGCGAAAAAGCTGTAGATGCAGCTATAGAAGAAGTACAGAAACTGGATGCGATGTTATCAGCAGAAAACAGTAAAAGTGAAGTATATGCCTTAAACGAACAGGGAAATCTGCAGGCAACAGATGATCTGGCAGAACTGATCCTCCGGGGAAAAGAGATTTATCAGGAGACAGACGGACTTTTTGACGATACGATTTATCCGGTGATGAAGCTATGGGGATTTCCCACAGGTAATTATCATGTGCCTACAGCTGCAGAAGTACAAAAAAAACTGGCACTGGTGGATGGAAATAAAGTAGAAATACAGACCCGGGACTCTGATGAAAAGGGCAGGGACAGCAAAGAAAAAGCAAAGTTTGTAACGCTTGGAGCAGATCAGCAGATTGATTTTGGAGGAATTGCAAAAGGATATACAGGGCAGAAGCTGGCAGAACTTTTTCAGGAATATGGCGTTTCTTCCGCATTGGTTTCTCTTGGAGGAAACATTCAGGCGATAGGGACGAAGCCAGACGGCAGCAGCTGGAAAGTGGGAATACGTGATCCAAAAGGCGGACAGCAGGATTATATTGGTGTTTTATCTGTGGAAAATCAGGCCGTAGTTACTTCTGGCGGTTATGAGCGGTATTTTGAAGAAGATGGGAAGACCTATATTCATATCATCAATCCCAGGACAGGATATCCGGCAGATGGAGATCTGCTGTCTGTGACAATCGTATCAAGGGATGGTACACTTGCAGATGGAATGTCCACGGCTCTTTATATCATGGGTTATGAGAAAGCTTGTCAATTCTGGCGGCAGCGCAGGGAAGAATTCAATGTGATCCTGGTAACAGATGATGGGAAGATTCATATTTCAGAGAATCTTAAGGAAAATTTTCAGACAGAATGTGATCTGGAAATGATTGAATCCGGAAGTGAATAATTGCAGCTATAAAAGAGTTGTTGACAGCAGGTGAATTATTTCTGCAGAAATCAGTAATGAAAGGTATGAAAAATAAAAAGTTGAAATGAATGAGAAAAATGCAAGGGAGAGCAGCCTATGAATGAAAACAAAAGAGAGCGAAAATTTCTTAAAGGCTTTAAAAGTATTCAAAGCACTATATTTGTGGCTGTTTCTGCTCTGGTTCTCTGTGCGGTGCTTGCAGCGACTGCAGTATCAGTAAGATATACGAATTCTACAGTTTATGAGAACTCTGCCATTTATACCCAGACAATTATACATCAGCTGAATCAGAATGTTGATTCGTATATTACATATATGGATAATATTGCCTCAGTTATTGCAAAAAGCCAGGATGCGTATCAGCTATTGTACCAGCGCATCGGTGAGGATGAGGCTGTAAAAGAAGGACACAGGAAACGTCTCCTGGAACAATTCAGTACGATACTGAAAGGCCGTGATGACATCTGCAACATTGGAATCGTGCAAAAAGATGGAGTTATGCTTATAAACAGCGGATATCAGGCCACCAATCCGGATCTGGATCTTTCCACTCAGGAGTGGTACACCAATGCAGTAGATAATTATAATCAGTATTGTCTCAGTTCTTCCCATGTCCAGCATGTGATTAAGGACCAGCGTCCGTGGGTGATTACATTAAGCCGCGAAGTCCACAATTTCTATGGCACGGGAAACAGTGACGGTGTTGTATTTATTGACTTGAATTACAGCGCTATCAGTGAGCTCTGTGACCAGAACAGCATTGGGGATAAGGGTTATGTATTTATTCTGGATCAGAATGGGAACATCGTTTATCATCCAAGCCAGCAGCAGCTGTATAATGAGCTTCAGACGGAGAACATTGATATTGTTATGAATGCCGACACAGATACGGTAGTAACAGGAGAGGGAGATGACGAAAAAATCTATACACTTGCCCGCTCTGAGATAACTGGCTGGACGATTGTTGGCTGCATGAATATGGCAGAGCTTTTAAAGAGCAGTAAAGAGGCCAATAACATATATGTAATGACGGCCATTGTACTGGTTGTGATCGCCATGCTTATTTCCAGCTTTATTGCCAGAAGCATAACTCTTCCGATTCAGAAGCTTCGTGATTCTATGGAAAGGGTTCAGGAAGGAGATTTCAAGGCAGCAGATGATCTGGTTATACCTTCCCAGAATGAAATTGGAAGTCTTACCACATCATTCAATGTGATGACCCATAAGATTGAAGATTTGATGGCACAGAATGTCCACGAACAGGAACTGAAGCGAAAGAGTGAACTGAAAGCTCTTCAGTCCCAGATCAATCCCCACTTTCTTTATAATACGCTGGATTCCATTATCTGGATGGCGGAAGGGAAGAAATATGAAGATGTAGTACTGATGACCGCTTCTCTGGCACGGCTTTTGCGGCAAAGTATCAGTAACGAAGATGAGACGGTCCTCATCGGCCAGGAAATCCAGTATGTAAAGAGTTATCTCACCATTCAGAAAATGCGCTATAAGGATAAACTGGAATTTGAGATCAATGTGGATCCATCTATTAACAGTGTGCATATAGTGAAACTTGTACTTCAGCCAATTGTGGAAAATGCAATTTATCATGGTCTTAAATATAAGGAATCAAAAGGGATGCTTACTGTTAACGGATACCAGAAAGATGAAAATGCAGTTATCGAAATAGCAGATGACGGTGTGGGAATGGATGCGGAGACCCTGAACCGGATTTTTGAGAAGCATAAAGTCAATTATCGTTCTAATGGTGTCGGTGTATACAACGTTCAAAGACGTCTCAGTATGTACTATGGAAAGGAATATGGTCTGAGCTATAAAAGTGAAAAAGGAAAAGGTACGACTGTTACAGTGGTAATTCCGATCGAGCAGGAGGAACATCATGAAAAAGCGTAAACAATGGCTTATGCTTGTATGCATAGCGCTGGCGGTGTGTCTGGTTTCCGGAGGAATGCTTTATATTCGTCAAAAAAATAATAACAAAAAGTGGTCATTAATTTACATACCGAAAACAGAGGATGGAACCAATGACTTCTGGACCTCCCTGATTTCAGGGACAAGAATGGCGGCGCAGGAATGCGGTGCAGAACTGGAAGTGCTGGCACCGGAGAGAGAACAGGATGTGGAGGTACAGAATAAACTTCTGGAAGAGGCCATTGAGAAAAATCCGGATGCAATATTATTTTCCCCTTCCAGCTTTGATGCTTCCGATGAATTATTGCAGAAGGCAAAAGATAAGGGAATCAAGATCACATTTATAGATTCCTATACAGAAAGCAATATTCAGGATATGACAGTTGCCACAGATAACCTGGAAGCAGGAAAGCAACTGGGGGAATATGCCAGAACTTTTTTAAATAAGGATTCTCAGATTGCAATTGTAAGCCATGTAAAAGGTGTTTCCACTGCAATCGAAAGAGAACAGGGCTTTCGGGAAGGTCTGGGGGATTATAATAAGAATGTTGTAGACGTAGTATATTGTAATTCCCAGTTTGATAAGGCTTCCCAGCTTACAGAAGAACTGATGGAGAAATATCCGAATCTTGAAATGATTGCAGGAATGAATGAATATTCCTCTGTAGGCGCAGCACGGGCGGTACAGAAACATGATATGGAAGACCGAATCCAGGTAGTGGGGGTAGACAGCTCCCAGGAAGCGGTTCAGCTTATGGAAAAGGGTGTCTTCAAGGGAATTGTTGTGCAGAAAGCGTTTAAGATGGGCTATCTGGGTGTAACGGAGACTGTGCGTATGCTGCAGGGCAAACCTTACGATGAGAATGTAAATTCCGGCTGTCAGCTTGTAACTCCGGAGAATATGTATTCCAGCGAAATCGAAAAGCTGATCTTCCCATTTAATACCATAAAACAGACTTTGTAGCTGTTCTGTATCTTCACAGCTGCACGTTTTGCGGAAGAGTTACCTGATTTATGCTGTACCAGTTCTTTTTAATATACTCTGTCAGATAAAATGAGACCTCAGGTTCGATCCTTTTGCGTTTCTTACGTATGAAAAGGATTGAATTTGAGGTTTTTTGATTTTACACGGTAAAGTGTTAGTGCATATTTCACATAAAAGGTTAAAAATTTATGACCATACCGTAAATATTTAACCTTTTTCTGGAAAATATTCTATTACAATTATGCAGGATTCAAGTTATTATAGAGAAAACGCAGAGAGTGCAAAAACGTTGCTGCCCGGGGATATGCGAAGTATTCGTGTGGAAACCGGAACAGTAACAAAAAATCAAGGAGGGTGAAAAGTTGGAAAAGTTAAAACAAAATCCAATTGTGAAAAAGCTCGGCCTGAACAGAATCCTGCTTGCATGTATTCTGGTTCTCATGTTCGTAGTTTTCAAGGTGGTACTCGGAAGTAAATTCCCTGTAGGCGACAGCATTAAATCCACTTTAAACTATGTTTACTTCCTGGGCTTCTTATCACTTGGAGTAACATTCGTAATCGCAACAGGAGGAATCGATTTCTCCATCGGACCGGTTATGTTCTGCTGTGCACTGGTATCCGGTTACTGCATGACTTCTTATGGAGTTCCTTGTGCAGCTGCTATGGTACTGTGTGTGCTCATCGGTCTTGCATTTGGTATCTTTAATGGATGGCTGGTTTCTTACATGTCAGTTCCACCATTCATTGTTTCCATGGCTTCCATGAACATTGCGAAAGGAATCGCTTCCGTATTTACCAAAACTCAGTCAGTCAGCTGGCCACAGAGTTCTGATCCGGTAAACGGATGGTTCCGTAACATTACTTCCTATAACGGATTTCCGGTAGGTCTTGTGATCTTCTTGGCAATGGCAGTGCTTTGCGGTGTTGTTCTTTACAATACCAAGCCAGGACGTTATATCCTTTGTCTTGGATCCAACAGTGAGGCTGTTCGTCTTTCCGGTGTTAACACCAGAAAATGGAGAATGCTTGCATATGTAATCTGTGGATTCCTTGTAGGAATCGGAGCACTGTTCTTTGTAGCTACTTATACAACCGTTCAGCCAGGATATGGCGATCAGTATAACAACGAAGCAATTGCAGGCTGTGTAATGGGTGGTACATCCATGGTTGGTGGACTTGCTTCCATCGGCGGTACTGTAATCGGTGTATTTATCATCTCTCTTCTTCAGCAGGGAATTATGGCATTTGGTCTTGGTAAAGGACAGCAGATGATTATTACAGGTATCATTGTTATTGTAGCAGTTTACGCTGACGTTTCTGCAAGACGCAGAAAGAACTGATCATAAGGGAGGATTTGACAATGGGTGAAGTTATTTTAACTATGAAGGATATTGATAAGTCCTTTCCTGGAGTTCATGCCCTGGATCATGTTAATTTCGAAGTGAAACGCGGTGAAGTACATGCACTTATGGGAGAGAACGGAGCCGGAAAGTCCACACTGATGAAGGTACTTACCGGTATTTATCAGAAAGATTCCGGATCAATTACATATAAAGGCAAAGAGACTGAATTCCACAACACACGTGAAGCTCAGGATGCCGGAGTTGTAATTGTACATCAGGAGTTAAATATGATCGGAGATCTTACGGTTGCACAGAATATCTTTATCGGACGTGAGCCGAAAAAGGGTATCCGTGTAGATGATAAGAAGATGATCGAAGATTCCAGGAAATTATTTCAGGAACTGAAAATTGAAATTGATCCAAAAGAGAAGATGAGCAATCTTACTGTGGGTAAGCAGCAGATGTGTGAGATCGCAAAGGCTATTTCTCACAAGGCAGAGGTTATTGTTTTTGATGAGCCTTCCGCAGCTCTTACTGAGAAAGAGATCGCAGACTTATTTGAGATTATCAAGGATCTTCGTAAGAAGGGACTTGGAATTGTATACATTTCTCATCGTATGGATGAGATCAAGGTTATTACAGACCGTGTTACTGTTATGCGAGATGGTGGTTATGTAGGAACACTGATCACAGCAGAGAGTACAAAAGAAGACATCATTAACATGATGGTTGGTCGTGTTATTTACGAAGATCCTAAGGAACATAGTATGGTTGCACCAGATGCTCCGGTTGTTCTGAAGGTTGAGCACTTAAATGCTGGTAAGATGGTTCAGGATGTTAGCTTTGAGCTTCGTAAAGGTGAGATCCTCGGATTCTCCGGACTTATGGGTGCTGGACGTACTGAGACTGCAAGAGCACTGTTTGGAGCTGATCCGAAACAGAGTGGAAAGATTTCCATTATGGGAAAAGACGGACAGCTGCGTGAGGTTACAATCAACAGCCCACAGGATGCTGTTAAGTATGGTATCGGTTATCTGTCTGAGGACAGAAGAAGATATGGTGTTGTTGTTCAGAAATCTGTTACAGAGAACACTACACTTGCTACAATGGAAGAGTTCTGCAATGGTTTGTTGATCAACAAAGCCAAAGAGAAAAAAGTTACCGAGAAATATGTCAAAGAGCTTGCAACTAAGACTCCTACCACAGACCAGCTGGTAGTAAACCTCTCTGGTGGTAACCAGCAGAAGGTAGTAATTGCAAAATGGCTTACTCGTGACAGTGAGATCCTTATTTTTGATGAGCCGACAAGAGGTATCGACGTTGGTGCCAAGAATGAGATTTACAAATTAATGAGTAAACTTGCAGCAGAAGGAAAATCAATTATCATGATTTCTTCTGAGATGACTGAGATTCTCCGAATGAGTGACCGTATCATAGTTATGTGTGAAGGTAAAGTAACTGGAAATATTGATATTTCCGAAGCAACCCAGGAGCACATCATGGATAAGGCTACAAGGAATATCGATTAAGGAGGGCGTCATGACTAAGAAGAAAAAAAGTATTTTAAGTGATCAGAGATTTATTGTTTTGCTGGTTATCGTCGTACTGTCCGCTATTTTTTCCTTTATGAGTAAGGAGTTCAGACAGTACACTACAATTCTGAGTATGCTGGATTTCTCATACTATGATCTTCTGATGGCAATCGGTGTTACATTCCCGCTTATCACTGGTGGTGTAGACCTGTCAATCGGAACTGGTATGGTTTGTTACGCACTGATCGGCGGAACACTTATCAGAAATAACAATGTGCCGGTATTAGTGGCAATGCTGATCTGTGTTGTACTTGGAATTATTATTGGTACACTGAATGGTGTTCTGATTGGTATCATGAATCTGCCACCATTCCTTGCTACTCTTTGTACATGTATGATTACCCGTGGTGCTGGTTCTCTTTGCAGTGCTACACCATGGCCGACACTGAATCAGCCAGGTGGATGGTTCCATTCCATCTTTAAACTGACAATTGGTCAGGGAAGAAGTGCTTCCCGTTATCCAATCGGTTTCCTTTGGATGATTCTTCTGGTAATTCTGATGGAGTTTGTTCTGAATCATACAAAATTCGGACGTTACACCATCGCTATTGGTTCTAACAAAGAAGCAGCAGCTCTTTCCGGAATCAATGTTAAGTTCTATCATGTAATGGTTTATGTAGTTTGCGGTCTGTTTACAGGACTTGCAGCTATTGCATACGCAGCAGTTACCCCTACAGTACAGCCTGGTACTGGTGCCGGACTTGAGATGGATGCTATCGGCGGTGTATTCGTTGGTGGTGTTGCAGCTACAGGTGGTTACGGTTCTGTAGTAGGAACTCTGGTAGGTATTTTTGTAATCATGCTGCTTAAGACAGGTCTTCCATATGTTGGTCTGCAGGCAAACTGGCAGCAGATCATCACAGGTCTTGTACTTATCGTGGCAGTCCTGATTGATATTCTGAAAGAAAAGAAACAGGCATAATAACAATTGAATAATGACGGTCGGCTGTATATCAGCCGGCCGGGAAATAAGCGCTGATTCAGATATGAACAGCGGCAGGTTACTGGATCCGAGCCGGACAGTAACCATATCCCTAACGGATGTGAAGCGTCGGAGAGTGTAGCGACGTATCATCATACAAAACTATATAATTTTTATTTTTAAGGAGGAAGTTTCAAATGAAAGCAAAAAAAGTTATGGCATTAGTACTCTGTGCAGCAATGGTTTCTGGTTTAGCAGCAACAACTGTTATGGCAGCTCCGGAAGATCAGTTTGAAGGACTTACAGCTAACGAAGCATATGAGTTCCCGATGATGGTTAAATCCTTCCAGTCTACATACTGGGAAGCAGCTATGAAAGGTATGGACAAAGCTGCTGAGGAATTAGGTGTTACTTATACAGCACAGGGACCAAACAGTGAGTCTGATATCGCTGACCAGGTTAACATGATCAACACAGCTATCGCAGCTAACCCAGTTGGATTAGGACTTGCAGCTTGTGATACATCTTCTGTACAGGAAGCTCTTCAGACATGTGCTGACAAGGGAATCCCGGTTGTAACATTCGATACAGGTATCGCTGATGCTCCGGAAGGATCTGTAGTTTGTGAAGTTTGCACAGATAACAATCAGGCAGGATCTGTAGCAGCTGAGAATATGTATCCGGCAATCAAAGACGTTATCGCTAACGCTGACGGACAGGTTATCGTTGGTGAGGTTAACCAGGATGCTACAGCTCTTAACATCCAGCAGCGTGGAACAGGATTCATCAACAAGATGATCGAGCTCATCAAAGCTGATGGAAAAACAGTTGCAGTTAAAGGTAACGAGTTCTATGTAAACGCAGCAGAAGGTGCTGACGCTGAAGAAGCTGACGCTGACGTTATTATCCAGGTTGCAGTTCCGGCACAGACAACTGTAGAGCTTTGCTCCACAGAGGCTCAGGCTATCCTTTCCCAGGAAAACTGTATCGCAATCTTCGGTTCCAACCAGGTTGCAGCAGAGGGTGTTCTTGCAGCTAACGCTAACCTGAACGTTCTTGGTTCTGACGCAGCAGCAGGTGATGTTATCGGTGTTGGTTTCGATGCTGGTTCTATCATTAAAGCAGCTGTAACAGATGGCACATTCCTTGGTGCTGTTACACAGTCTCCTCTGATGATGGGATACTATGCAATCTACGCTCTGACTGCAGCTGCTAACGGAGCTGAGCTTGAGGATGTTCCTACAGCTGGTTACTGGTATGATTCCACAAACATCGACGCTGATGACATCGCTCCAAACCTTTACGACTAATTTAAAAGTTAAGAGGCGAAACAACGTCCAATGTTTGCAGGCATTTGAACTGTGAATAAACAGACCCCTGGGGCATTGCCCCGGGGGTTTTGTGATAAAGGGGCAATTTTGATCCTGGTATCATCTTATAATTGCAAATAAAGACACTTTTTTGGACAAACAAGGTTCTTACATATTGATTGATATTATTATATGATAATAACATCAATTATGAAGGAAGCTGTGTGAAATTACAGAATTTACACAGTATAAATTTACAATTGAGGAGGAATTTGTAAAATGGCTAAATATTATCTTGCAGTAGACATCGGTGCATCCAGTGGACGTCTGATTCTTGGACATCTTGAGAATGGTAGGATCGAGCTGGAAGAGGTTCATCGTTTTGAAAACGGAATGGTAAAGAAAGATGGTGAGCTTTGCTGGGAGTTTGACAGACTTTTCCAGGAGATTAAGAATGGTCTTAAGAAATGTAAAGAGATCGGCAAGATTCCGGTAAGTATGGGCGTTGATACCTGGGGTGTTGACTTCGTGCTTATGGATAAGGATGATAAGGTTCTTGGAAATACAGTAGGATATCGTGATCACAGAAATGAAGGCATGGATGAGGAAGTATATAAATATATTTCTCTTGAGGATCTTTATGCACGTACCGGTATCCAGAAAGCAGTCTTTAACACTGTATATCAGCTGATGGCAGTGAAGACAAAGCATCCGGAGTATTTAGAGCAGGCTGAAACTATGCTTCATGTACCGGATTACTTCCATTATCTTCTTACAGGTAAGAAGACCTGTGAGTATACAGAGGCAACAACAGGCCAGCTGGTAAATGCAGAAACAAAGGACTGGGACTACGAACTGATCGATAAACTTGGATATCCAAGAAAAATGTTCCAGAAGCTGATTATGCCTGGCACAAGTGTTGGACATTTCTCCGAAGAAGTGAAAGCAGAGGTTGGATTTGACGTAGAAGTTGTAGCACCTGCTACACATGATACGGGATCCGCAGTTCTTGCAGTTCCAGCAAATGACGACGATTTCATTTACATCAGCTCCGGAACATGGTCACTGATGGGTATTGAAAGAGCGAAAGCTGACTGCTCCAAGAAGAGCTGTGAGATGAACTTTACCAACGAGGGTGGTTATGCAGGAAGATTCCGTTATCTGAAAAACATCATGGGACTTTGGATGATCCAGTCTGTTCGTCATGAATATGATGATAAATATGGATTTGCAGAAATCTGTCAGATGGCAGAAGAAGCGAAAGATTTCCCATCCAGAGTAGATGCAAATGATGAGTGCTTCCTTTCCCCGGAAAGCATGATCGAAGAGGTTAAGGATTACTGCAGAAGAACCGGACAGAAGGTTCCGGAGACTTTAGGCGAGATCGCGACTGTTATTTATACCAGTCTTGCTGAGTGCTATGCAAAGACAGCAAAGGAACTGGAAGAGATGACAGGAAGAACCTTCAGCCGTATTCATGTAGTTGGTGGTGGCTCCAACGCAGGCTATCTCAATGAGCTGACTGCAAAAGCTACAGGTAAAGAGGTTCATGCAGGCCCTGGAGAGGCTACTGCAATCGGTAACATTACAGCTCAGATGCTGAAAGCAGAAGAGTTTAAATCAATTGAAGAGGCTCGTACAACCATTCATGAGTCCTTCGGAATTAAAGTATATAAGGCTTGATTGATCTGAAGGTGTCAAAAAATGTGACATACTTTTTGTGAATCCAGAGAGCCGGAAATATTAAATCAAACAGGAGGTACTACAATGTTAGTAAACACAAAAGCAAAAGTTGGTGTATTTTCTATTGCTTTAGGAGCATATCTGCCTCAGTTCCCGTCACTGGTTCCTGAGTTTGAGGCTCAGTATGAGGCATTTAAGAAAACAATTCCGGATACCGTAGAGATTGTTGATGGAGGAATGGTAACAACAAAGGAACAGTCAATGGCTGCAGGAGATAAATTCCGTGCAGCAGACGTTGATCTTGTTTTCCTTCAGATGTTAACCTATGCGACTTCCTACAATATGCTTCCGGCAATTCGTGATCTTAATGTTCCGGTTGTTCTGGTAAATGTTCAGAAGCTGAAAGCTCTGGATTATGATCACACAGATATTGCCACATGGCTTGGTGAAGGCTATGCCTGCGGCGCTGTTGGTGAAGCAGTTGCAGATCTTGAGAGAGCTGGAAAGAGACATGCTGTTATCACTGGTGTTGTAGAAGGCGGAGATCCTGGTGTTCAGGCCGAGATTGAAGACTGGTGTAAAGCAGCTCAGGTAAGAAGAAGATTCCGTGATACCAATATTGCGCAGATCGGAAGACCTTACCCGGGCATGATGGATCTTTACATTGATGAGACAAACCTGTACAACAGAATGTTCCTGTATACCAAACAGTTTGACTGGGAGAAGATGTGGGCAATCGCAGATGACATTACAGATGAGGATGCTATCCGTGCAAAAGCTCAGGATATTCTGGATACCTTTGAAATCGAAGGTGGCGGAACAATTGAGAAAGTATGGGATATGGCAAAATACGTTGTAGCATTTGAAAAGTGGGTAAAAGAGGAACATCTTGGAATGATCGCTTCCCACTATGACGGATTTGCACAGGGCAAGGCTGGCGTACTTGACAGTATGCTGATCCCGGCATTCTCCATGCTGATCAAACAGGGTACTGCATGTGCTGTTGAAGGCGATATGAAGGTTGCTATGGCAATGAGTATTCTGAAGACAATTTCCGGTACAGGTCAGCTTTCTGAAATGTACTCCATTGATTTCAATGATGACATTTGCATTATCGGTCATTCCGGAAGTGGTGATGCGGATATTTCCGATAAGAAACCTACCATGAAGATCGTACCGGTATTCCATGGCAAAACAGGCGGCGGATATCTGACACAGTTCTATCCATACACAGGCCCGGTTACCTATCTGGCAATCACCCAGGATGGTGACGGACGCTTCAAATTCGTTGTTGCTGAGGGAATTAATGAGGAAGGCCCGATTCTTTCTTTTGGTGATACTAACATGAGAACTCGTTTCACATGTGGTGCAAGAGAATTTGTAAACCGTTGGAGCGAAGCTGGCCCGACACATCATATGGCAGCTGCAACAGGCAGACATATTGATACCATCCTCAAGGTTGCTAAAATCTTCAACGTACCGGTTGATATTGTAACCAGATAATAAATTTACGCAATTATATATAAAATCGCAATAATAAGACCATCTATATAGTTTTGTGCACATATTCATATTCAATGAACGGGAGAGGCTGCGGACTCTCCCGTTTGTTATCTTCTGTAAAATTTCATACAAAAAGCGTCGCCTGCGTAAGACGGCGCTTAAAATATCAGTTTACAGTGGCTTTGGCGTTTCGTCAGAGCTTCCATCCTTCTTTGCCGGAATCCGAATCTGTACCTCAGTTCCTTTTCCCACATCACTGGAATAGGTTAATCCATATTCCGTTCCATAAAGCACCTGAAGCCTTCTGTGGGTATTATAAATTGCAATGTTTGTACCTCCGGAAATACTGGTTCCTTCACCAGACAGGATCACAGGCAGCTTATCTGGCGAAATTCCAACTCCGTCATCTGAAATCAGAAGCACAATATCTCCATTCTCCATCCATCCGGTAAGTACAATTGTTCCGGATTTGGAAGGTTTTTCCAGTATGCCGTGAAGAATGGAGTTTTCGATAACCGGCTGAAGGGTAAGCTTTGGAATCTGATATTCCATTAATTCATCCGGGATATCGGAGATAAAGGAAATACTGTCATGATAACGCATGTTCTGAAGATGCACATAAATAGAAACATGTTCTTCTTCCTTTGCAATGGTGCTGATTCCCTTTTTACGGCTGAGAGTCAGCTTATAAAAACGGGAAAGACTCTGAACTGCGTTACAAACCTCAGAAGTACGTCCCTGCTGCGCCATCCAGTTGATCATATCCATAGTATTATAAAGAAAATGGGGATTGATCTGTGCTTGGAGAGAATTGAATTCCGCAATACGAAGGTCCTCCGCGGCCTGTGCCTGTTTTTCCATAAGCTGGTTCATTTTCCGGGTCATATAGTTATACGTGTCAATCAGATCGCCAATCTCATCGTGGGCAGTAGGGCTGTCCATAGGAATGGGTGGACCGTGGCGAACTGTTCTCATCTGGCTGATAACGGATGAAATTCGTCTAGTAATAGAGTTTGACAGGGTGCTTGCAAGCAAAAAAGCAAGCAGCAGCATGGCAATATAAATGGATAAAAACTGGAGCATCAGCAAATTACTTTGTTTGATCAATGGACGGGAGGGAAGCACCGTCACCATAAACCAGCCGGGCTGTTTGATTCGGTAGAATCCAACGTAAACAGTCTGCCCCAGAATATCCTGTTCTATAAAGCTGTTGGAGGACATATAAGATTCCATAATCTTATCATAATCCAGCCAGTAAATTCCAGCCAGAGAATCGTTGGAAGCAGAAACCAGGTTGTTTCGTTCGTTCATGATATAGGAAACGCTGCCGTCCAGTGTCTGATTCTCAGATAAAATCTGCTGAAATTCATCTCCGGAATAGTAGACGGCTATGTAGGCATCATAGGTTCCACTGTCATAAATCACAGAAGCATGGGTGATATATGCCTGATCTCCATATGTTTTCTGTTCCTTTGCACCAAGGTAAAAGGAAGGGCAAAATAGCTGGGAAACCCGGCTTCCACGGAAGATTCCGTACCAGTAGGTTCCACGGACCTGATCAAGGGAGAGAAAGGTGTCTTTCAGATTTTCGTTCTCCAGCAATACATTCATATCAGAAGGTTCCTTTGGAATCTCCAGATAAACTTTAACATTGATCACAGGTGTATCTGCAATCAGTTCCTTGATTTTTGGGGAAAATGCAGCTGCATCCGGGGAATCTGCCAGTTCTGAAAAAGTTCCGGTTATGGTATTTTTAAAAAGCGTCTGGTAAAAATCCAGAGAAGAAATCGAATCGCTTACATCCACGATTTTTTGGATGGATTCTTCAATCAATGGTGCTGTCTCCGCAGAACGGTCCTGTTCCTGACGAATGGTGTAGGAAACAATCATGTCGTAGGCTTTTCCATAGAAAAAGAAGAAACTGGAAATTGCCGGAATTGCCACGATCATCAGAAGTACCAGAGTGAACTTGGATTGCAGATTCAGATCCTGATACCATTGTTTTATTCTTTTCAAATTCTCTCCCCCTCTTTCTTATCTCTGTATTCGGAAGGCGAGAATCCGGTATATTTTTTAAAGCTTTTTCCAAAATAATTGCCATCGCTGTATCCCACGCGAGAAGAAATATCGGAAATTTTATATCTGGGATCTGCCAGCAGCTGCTTGGCTTTTTCCATTCTGTATTCTGTGAGATACTGATTCAAAGTCTGACCGGTTTCATTCTTAAAGAAGGTGCAGACGTAAGATGTGGATAAGAATACATGATCGCTGATATCCTTTACTGATAAGGTTTCGTCCATGTATTTCTGTCCGATATAATTTTTAATAAGAAAAATAGTTGAGTTTTCTTCCTCTGTATTGTTAGCAGTTTGGAAAAAATATTCAGTCTTTTTAACTAGCTTCTGATGAAGTTCATAAAAGGAAAATATTTTCTCCAATGCATCTATCAGATTTTCCTGGGAGTCTGATAAAGTTAACTTCAACTGAAGAGCTGCTTCGTCAAGAGCACGGAATAGTTTGTAATACAGATCCTTAGCCTGATTGGGAAGAGTTTTCAGATTCTCATTGTAATGCTGAAATAGTTTTTCCAGAAATTCCTCTGTTTTTTCTTTATTCTTATCTGAGAGAAGGGTAAGAAACTCGTTCTCTGGGCTGGATGGAAGTTCAGGCTCTTTTTCAGAAGCAGTCTCGTGAAGAGGAGATAAAAAAGTACCTGCCGGGAAAAAGAAGCTGTTCTGCAGGAGAATAACAGCGGAAGTATAGGACTGGTAAGCCATGGAAATTCCTGTAAGGGTGTCTCCGGATGCAATGCAGAATCTGGTGTATCGGGAATAAAGATTGCAAAAGAAATCCTGAATGCTTTTTCTGGCAGCAGGACCTGGTGCTGGACCAAGTAAAAAATAAACCATGTACTGTACACGTTTTTCCACAAAAATACAATCCATATGAAAAGTTCTCAGAAACTCACGCACAGACATGTACATAGCGCTTACTTCTGAAAAGGGAAAATCTTCTTCTGTATCTGTTTTCAGAACAATCGCGGTAAATGTAGTGGATGTGCTTATGGAAAGAGGCAGCTCCTGAACCAGCTGGCTGATGCTTTCTTTTGCGTGAGCATAAGGCTGGGTGAGCAGAAGTGCCAGACGGGAAGCACTTTCTATAGAATGAAGGGACTGGTTATGTCTGGCACGTTTTTTCTCAAGGCACAGATCACGGGCTTCAATAATAGCTTCCCGAATCTCATCAGGATTCAGGGGCTTTTCAATGTAATTCACAGCCTTAAGCTTGATGGCAGCCTTCAGGTATTCTTTGTCTGAATATCCACTCATAAAAACTGGGACAATATCAGGAAGAATATCCTCAAGCCGCTCCAGCATGGCAATTCCATCCATACGGGGCATACGCACGTCACATAATACTATATCCGGCTGGTGTGTCCGGGCTGCTTCGATTCCATTCAAACCATCATCAGCCTGAAGCACCTCTTCAATCCCAATGGATTGCCAGTCGATTGAAGAGATCACGCCGGTACGTGTAAGCTCTTCATCATCTACGATCAGTAATTTCATAATGAATCTCCGTTATCTCTTATCCGGGAAAATCCCGGAATTCACAATTAATAGATTACAAAATATCAAACACATCATAACACAATAATATCCAAAATACGATACCAACCCCCCGTTGTTTTGTGGAAAATTCAAAAACAAGTGTAAAATTTTACCCATTAAGTGGAAAATATTTTACCCTGTTTCAAAATATTTTCCCATTTTAAAACAAAGTGACCAATGATAGAATAAAAGCAGATCAAGAAAGGGAGGAGAAAAAGCCGTGTCTGAATATGTTCTTGAATTAAAAGGCATTACGAAAATTTTCCCCGGCGTTAAAGCACTGAACAATGTACAGTTCCAGTTAAAACCTGGCGAAGTTCACGCACTGATGGGCGAAAACGGTGCAGGTAAATCTACCTTCATTAAAGTAATTACCGGTGTACATAAAGCAGAAGAAGGCGAAATGTACCTGTTTGGAGAAAAAGTGGATTTCAAAGGTCCGAAGGATGCACAGGAAGCAGGAATTGCAGCTGTTTACCAGCACCCCACATCCTATCCACATTTAACAGTGGCTGAAAATATTTTTATGGGACATGAGATCAAGAAGAATCACATGATCCAGTGGAAGGCTATGAATGAGGAGGCAAACAAGCTTCTGAAGCAGCTGAATGCAGATTTCGATTCCACCGCAGAAATGGGAACCTTAAGTGTTGCCCAGCAGCAGATGGTTGAGATCGCAAAAGCATTATCCACAAATGCAAAGATCGTTATCTTGGATGAGCCTACTGCTTCCCTTACAAAGAGAGAATCCGAGGAGCTTTACAGAATCGTAGATCAGTTAAAGGAAAAAGGCGTTTCCATTATCTTCATTTCCCATCGTTTTGAGGATATGTACCGTCTGGCAAGCAGAGTTACCGTATTCCGTGACTCTCAGTACATTGGTACCTATGATGTGGATGGAATCACCAATGCAGACCTGATCAAAGCCATGGTTGGCCGTGAGATCAAGGATCTATTCCCGAAACCGGAGGTTAAGATCGGTGATGAAATGCTTCGCATCGAGCACTTATCCCGTACCGGATATTTCAAGGATGTTTCTTTCAATGTACACGCTGGCGAGATCGTAGGTCTTACAGGTCTGGTTGGTGCTGGTCGTACAGAGGTTGTGGAGAGCGTCTGTGGAATCACAAATCCAGATGAAGGAAAGGTTTATCTGGAGGGAAAAGAAGTACATATCAAACAGCCATCTGACGCAATGAAAGAGGGTATTATCCTTCTTCCGGAGGACCGTCAGAAGGAAGGTCTGATCATGAGCTGGGGACTTGGAAGAAACGTAACACTTCCGACTATCAGCAAATATGCGAAGAACGGCTTCAATGACGAGAAGACAGAAAGAGATCTTTCCAAGAGACTTCTGGAAGAGGTTGATACAAAGGCTGTTGATATTTTCCAGCCTGCAAGCTCTCTGTCCGGTGGTAACCAGCAGAAGGTTGTAGTTGCCAAGGCTCTTAGCCAGGAGATGAAGGTTGTTATCATGGATGAGCCGACGAAAGGTGTTGACGTTGGTGCCAAGGCTGAGATTTATGCGATCATGGGTGATCTTGCAAAGAAGGGTTACGCAATTATCCTGATTTCCTCTGAAATGCCTGAAATCCTTGGAATGTCTGACCGAATCGTTGTAATGTGCAACGGACGTAAGACTGGTGAGCTGGGAAGAGGCGAAGCAACTCAGGAGATGATCCTTGAGCTGGCAATGGAGAAAGGTACAACAGGAAAGGGGGCAGCTAAATAATGGAAAAGAAATCTTTCATGAAAAAGCTGACAGGTTCCCGTGAAGCACTGCTTGCAGTGATCCTGGTTCTGCTTTTCGTAGTAATTACAATCATCAGCCCGTCATTCCTTACATTCAAGTCTCTGACGGATATGCTGAAAAACAATGCTGTAACAATGGTAATGTCACTTGGTATGCTGTGTGTTATGCTGGTAGGTGGAATTGATATTTCCATCATGTCTACTCTGGCACTGACTGGTATGTCAATTGGTATGCTTCTGAAATATGAGCACATTTCCAGTACTTTCCTGGCATTTGTGATCGCGCTGGCAATCGGAATCGCATGTGGTTTCCTGGTAGGTCTTGTAATCTCCAGAGCAGATGTACCTCCGATCATTGCAACAATGGGCTTCATGTACATCTACCGTGCAATGGGATATCTGGTTTCCCACAATGGTGAGTGGGCAAGTGCAGCAGCCCTTGGTGAATTTAAAAATTTTGCAACAACAAAATTCCTGGGAATGAGCCTTGTAATCTGGGTGATCATCCTTTGCTATGTGATCTTCTTCGTATTCATGAAATGGACTACCATCGGAAGAAGAATCTATGCAGTAGGAAGTAACCCGAGCGCAGCTGAAGTTTCCGGTATTAATGTAAAGAATATTAAGCTTCTTGTTTACACTATCATGGGCCTTCTTGCAGGTCTTGGCGGAGCCCTTCAGGTTTCCATTTACGCTTCTGCAATGCCTGATATGCAGCAGGGCGGTGAGATGGATGTTATCGCAGCCTGCGTTATCGGTGGTGTAAGCATGAGTGGTGGACGTGGTACAGTACTTGGTGCTCTTCTTGGATCTCTGATCCTTGCAACCATCGCAAAAGCACTTCCGCTGATCCCATTCTTCGATCAGCTGTGGCTGAATACCATCAAGGGTGTTATCATTCTTGTAGTAGTTGTTGTAAACATTGTTTTACAGCGTACAGCTGACAAAAATGCATTAAAGGGAAGGGAGATGTAATCATGGCTGGAAAATCTGGAAGAAGTATTAACAACGTGCCGAAAAGCCCTGTGAAACAGATGATCTTCAGCTGGGAAGGCATTCTGGTACTCCTGTTTATTGCAGTAAATATTTTCTGTGCAAACTTTTCTGAGTTCTATAATCTGAAGAGTCTGCTCCGTCAGATGCCTGTTTATCTGGCAGAAATCTTCTTGATGCTGCCGATGGCATACATTCTGGTACTTGGCGAGATCGATATTTCCGTTGGATCTATCGTGTGTCTCTCCGCAACAATGGCTTGTATTGTGGCAAACACAGGAGCTCCATTCATCGTGGTAATCCTTGCCACACTTCTGGTTGGATCCCTTTGCGGTGCTGTAAACGCATTTGTCCTTACCAGATTTGAAGAACTGCCTCCAATGATCGTAACACTTGCAACCCAGATCATTTTCAGAGGTATTGCAGAAATCGTTCTTGGAAGCGGCGGAAGTATTTCCGTAACAAACACAGAAGGCTTTGCTGCACTTGGCGGAAAAGTAGGACGTGTTCCTTACATTCTTTTCCTGGTTCTGATCCTTGGAATCATTGCAGCAGTTATCCTTGGAAAATGTACCTTCGGACGCAGAGTATATGCAATCGGTACCAACCGTCTTGCAGCTTACTACTCCGGAATCCATGTACAGAAGATCCGTTTCGTGATCTACACTCTGATGGGAACCATCTCCGGACTGTGTGCACTGTTCCTGATGTCTTCCTCATTCGGTGCAAATACCACAACCGGTAACGGATTTGAAATGGATGCCATCGCAATGGCAGTATTCGGAGGAATCTCCTCCACAGGTGGTAAAGGTAATATCGCCGGCGGTCTGATTTCCGCATTTATCATCGTCTGCCTTCGTGTTGGTCTTGGACAGAGAAACATTCATCCGCAGGTTATCCTGCTGATCATCGGTGTGCTTCTGATCGGTGCAGTTGCACTTCCGAACATCATCAAAGAGATCCAGAAAAAAGCAAAAACAGCGAAATAAAAAATCCTTAACGAACTCATATATAACCTTATAAAGCTTGTAAACTGCCTTGCAGAAGGTGGGGCAGTTACAAATACAAAAACTATATTATTCCATGGGAGGAAAAAAACATGAACAAAAAAATCGTAAGCGCACTTCTTTGTGGAGCAATGATCCTTGGATCCGCAGTTCCGGCTATGGCTGGTTCAGCTGACGGAAAGAAAATCGCACTGGTTGGTAAATCAGCTGGTAACGCATTCTTCGAAATCGCTGCAAAATCCTTCGTAGAGACAGCTGAAGCAGAGGGAGCTACAGTTGATACTGTTTACCCAGAGGCAGCTACAGCAGATGCTCAGATCAAAGTTCTTGACAACCTGATCTCTCAGGACTACGATGCAATTTGCATCTCCGCAAACGACGTAAACGCTCTTCAGGCTAAATTACAGGAAGCTATGGATGAAGGAATCAAGATCTCCTGCTTCGACTCTGCTACAAACCCAGACAGCCGTCAGATCTTCGTCAACCAGGCTGGTACTGTTGCTGTAGGACAGGCTCTTCTTGATGCTTGCCTTGATATCTCCGGTGGAGAGGGACAGTTCGCAATTCTTTCCGCTACTTCTCAGGCTGCAAACCAGAACGCATGGATCGACGCTATGAAGAAGATTATGGAAGAGGATGACAAATATTCCAAGCTTGAGCTTGTAGAAGTTGCATATGGCGATGACGAGCCACAGAAATCCACAGACCAGACAGCAGCTCTTCTTGAGAAATATCCGGATCTGAAAGTTATCTGCGCACCTACAACAGTTGGTATCGCTGCAGCTGCTAAATACCTTCAGGACAACGGATCTGCTTGCAAACTGACAGGTCTTGGACTTCCATCTGAGATGCTTGAGTACACAGGTGCTGATGATGAGCATTCCTGCCCATACTTCTATCTGTGGGATATGCAGGGTCTTGGAAAGCTTTCAGCTCTGACAACAATCGCTCTGATCAACGACGAGATCACAGGTGCTGTTGATGAAACCTTCACAGCTGGTGACCTTGGTGACTACACAATCACAGCAGCTGATGACGGTGGTACAGAAGTAGTTCTTGGCGCTCCGCTTGAGTTCAACCCAGACAACATCGAAGAGATGGCTAAACTGTACTAATCAGACCGTTTAAGATTAGATGTTAATAAAGAAAAGGCCCTGCCGAGTGCAGGGCCTTTTCGCGTCCTGGATTTTCAGATACGCTCTAAAGTGTGTCTGAAAAATTATTTCCGCAATCTGCACGCACACTTTGCGGTACATTTTGCCCGAATTCGGTTGCCGTAGCCCGCTGCGGCGCCTTCATCCAGACAAGGAAGCAGATCTTGATTTGGCTTATTTGTGTGAATACATCTCCGTATGTTCTTTCATAAGCTCATCATGCAGCTTCAAAGAATCCCAGTGAACCGTAACCGGTGTAAGCATAGCTTTTAAGTTCACTGGCAGCAGGCCATTTTCCTTAAAGAAAGCCAGAAATTCATCCAGCTGCTCACTGGAAAAATCCTTCAGCACCATCATTTCTTCCTGAAAATTTTTTCCAAGGTTAAATACCGGATTCTTAGAAAACCCAGGAATCTCGAAGAGAAATCCGAGACTTTCCAGGTACTCTGGCTGCTGTACCATGCGGACAGAGATTCTGTGTCGGTTCAAATATCTACGGATCTGGTGAAGACGATCCTCATCTTTAAAATTATATAATAAAATCTGGGTTTGGGACATAAGTATCCTCCTTTTTGCGTTTATCTAAAAAGAGAATAGCAGAAAAATTCCCTTTTTACAAGGAAAGTGTGGTATGATAAAAAAAACTATATTTTTAATTTTGTTATAGGAGACTACATGGCAAAAAAACGAAAAATGAAAATGGAATTCCGCTATTACCAGATGCAGGATGGAATCCCCATTCTGGCACTTCTTGGTGAAAAGTGGGTGCAGAATTATGGAAGGGATGTGGATTACCTTCACTTTCATAACTATCTGGAGATCGGTTTCTGCTACAGTGGCGAAGGAGAGCTGGTGTTAGGAGAAGAGCCTGTACGCTTTGCAGGGCGGGAATTTACCATTATTCCACCAAACTTTCCCCATACGACCACCAGCGATGTGGGAAATATCAGCAAATGGGAATATCTGTTTATCGATGTGGAAGGTTTTCTCAAGGTGGCAGCAGGAACGCCCCTCAGGGCAGAAAAAATGATCCAGCGTATTTATTCAAAAGCACTTTGCCTGAAAGAATCAGAATATAAAAGCCTTTCCAACAAAATAATCAAGATACTGGAAATCATGCGTGCCAGTGATGAGTTTTACCTGGAAGAAGCAAATGGGATATTATTGGCACTGCTTGCGGAAGTGGCAAGAATGAACCGTTCCTCTGCTGAAGAAAATATTGAGGAAAAAGGAAAGATCACCAATATGATCTCCAGGGCCATCGACTATATTTCACAATGTTATATGGAGGATATCCGAATTGGTGATCTGGCAAAAGCCTGTCATATCAGTGAGACTCATTTTCGCAGGGTGTTTACCTCCTATATGCACATGAGCCCTCTGGAATATATTAACAAAGTAAGGATTCAGACTGCCTGCGAGATCCTGAAAAAGACAGATGAGTCTATCGCAGATATTGCCTACAAATGTGGCTTTACAACCAATTCCACATTTAACCGGAACTTCCGCCAGCTGATGGGAATGTCGCCGGCAGAGTGGCGGAAACGCCCGGAAAATTACGAACAGCAGCTCTTGAAATTTGATATTCATTCAGAGGAGGGATGGTAGAATGTACGATTATAAAATAGTAGAACAGGTGACCAGAAAGAAAAAAAAGCTTTCCGGAGCATTAAAAAAGACCATGGTATTTTTTGCCGTAGTGTTTGTGGTTATGGGAATTACCATATCCCAGGCCTTTATGCTGGCTGGTTTTTGCCTGGCAGGTCTTTATTTTATTTACGGGACCTTTTGCCAGCGGGATTATGAATACATAATGGAAAATGAACAGCTTACCATAGATGTGATTTATGGAAACAAGTACCGTAAGACAGCCCATGAGCTGGATCTCCGGCAGCTGGAGGTGGTAGCCCCTCACTGGCATGATTCAGTGGCCAAGTACAAAAAGAACGGTGGAACAGAGCACTTAAAGAAGTACGATTATACTTCCTATGAAGAAGATACTCCCTATTACACAATGATCATTAAGGAAGACGGACGTAAGATCAAATTACTTCTGGATCTTACAGAAGAAATGCTCCATACCCTGAAAACCAGGTATCCTCAGAAAGTCTTTTTTGCATAGAAATAAAATAAAAGAATGTGAATAGTTCACAAAATATACATATAAAGTTTGTGAAAAAGTACAGAAAATCAAATGAAACATGTGTACATTAGTGAAAAAAAACCACACGCTTCGTGAACATGACGAAAAATTGTGAAAAAATGAACGAAACATGAAAAAGAAAAAAACGAGCATAATGGTTGAAAATGCACATTATATGGGCGGTATTGCATACATCACCCCATATGCGGATGGTATAATACATTCATAAGAAATACAGAGAAACAATTTTAAGGGAGGATATTTCTATGAAGAAAAAAGTACTTACCGTATTACTTGCAGGTGCAATGGTAGCTTCCATGGCAGCAGGAGCAACAGTTGTATCTGCAGAGGACAACGACAACACATTAACCGTATGGGCATGGGACCAGAACTTCAATATCAAGTCCATGCAGATTGCAGCTGACCAGTATGCAGCAGATCATGAAGGCTTTTCAGTAGATATCATCGAGACATCTTCTGATGACTGCCAGACCAAGCTTACTACAGCAGCTAACGCTGGTGATTACAGCACACTTCCGGATATCGTTCTCATGCAGGATAACAGCTATCAGAAATTCCTGAAAGCTTATCCGGATGCTTTCACAGATCTGAAAGATATGAATATTAACTGGGATGATTTCGGAGCTCTGAAACAGTCCTATTCCATGGTAGATGATACACATTACGGTGTTCCGTTTGATAACGGTGCTGTTATCGCCTGCTACCGTACCGATATCCTTGAAGAAGCAGGATATACACTGGATGACCTTACAGACATCACATGGTCCAAATTCGAAGAGATCGGTAAAGATATTCACGAGAAGACCGGCAAATACCTTCTTACAAGCGAAGCAACAGGCGGAGATACCCTTATGATGATGATCCAGTCCTGTGGTGCGAACTTCGTTAACGAAGACGGCGAAGCTTACATTGTTGGCAATGAGACCGCTGAGAAATGTATCGATCTTTACACAGAGCTGGTTCAGAACGACGTTGTGAAGCTTGTAAACAACTGGGATGAGTACATTGCAACCATCACAAGCGGTGAGGCTGCTGGTATTGTAAATGGTAACTGGATCACAGCTACTCTGATGTCCACAGAGGATCAGAAAGGCTTATGGGGAATCACCACAATGCCTAAGGTTGACGGTGTTGACACAGCTACAAATTATGCAAACAACGGTGGATCTTCCTGGTATATTACCTCTAACTGCAAGAACGTAGAGCTTGCTGAGGACTTCCTTGCAAGCACATTTGGCTCCAGCACAGACTTCTATGATGCAATCCTTCCTGAGACAGGTGCTATCTCCTGCTATCTGCCAGCTGGTGAGTCTGATGTTTACAACGAGCCAAATGAGTTCTTTGGCGGACAGCCGATTTTCTCAACAATCGTAGAGTACTCTTCTCATATTCCGGAGTTCACAAAGACTCCATATCACTATGAGGCAAGAGAGTGCGTAAACACAGCTGTTGTTAATATCGTAAACGGAACAGCTAAGGAAGACGCTCTTCAGGAAGCACAGGATACACTGGCATTCAAGATGACTGAGTAATCCTTTCCGGGACAAGTAATTGAAATTAAATAGGGATTAATTATTAGGAGGCGGGGGACTGCTAAGTAGTCCTCCGTTTTCTGTTCAAAGAAAATGCCTGTTACTCCATACAGGCGCCTATCTAACAGTTGTACGGCTGAGCAAAAGGAAGTCACATAAAAACATTTTGCTCACTGGTACAGCTGTTAGATGGAAAAGTTGCAGTATATATAGGCTTGAAAGGAGGAGTTCCTGTGAATTCCAAGAAAAAAGGTATGACACTGGCTGCGAAGCAGAAAGCTGCCGGATGGATATTCCTGGCACCAGCTTCTATCATGATCGCCATCATGAGCTTTTATCCAATGATCCGGGCATTTATCATTTCCCTGCAGACAGGTGCCGGCGCAAATATGCGTTTTGCAGATCCAATCTTCAGTAACTACAAACGTATCCTTGCAGATAAAGTGTTCCAGCAGTCCATTGGCAACACATTCCTGTATCTGATCATTCAGGTTCCGATCATGCTGATTCTTGCAATTTTGCTTGCACAGCTTCTGAACAACAAAGACCTGAAGTTCAAAGGTTTTTTCCGTACATGTGTATTTCTTCCATGTGCAACTTCCCTGGTTTCCTATTCTCTGATCTTCCGTTCCATGTTTGCAACAGACGGTCTGATCAACAGTGTTCTGATGAAAATGGGAATTCTCTCCACAGGATATAATTTCCTTGGAAACTCCACCAGCGCAAAGATTGTTATTATCATCGCCCTGATCTGGAGATGGACCGGATACAACATGGTATTCTATCTGGCAGGACTTCAGAACATCGAATATTCTGTTTATGAGGCAGCGAAGATCGATGGTGCAAACGGATGGAAAACCTTCTGGAAGATCACAGTACCGCTTCTGAAGCCGACTATTATCATGACCTTCATCATGTCCATCAACGGTACCTTACAGCTGTTTGATGAGTCCATGAACCTGACAAAGGGTGGTCCTGCAAACTCAACCATCACAATGTCACATTATGTTTATAATACCTGTTTTGTCAACGTGCCGAACTTCGGATATGCAGCAGCAATGTCCTTTATTATCTTTATTATGGTAGCAGTTCTGGCATTTATCAACTTGAAAGTAGGTGATACTCGTGACTAAGAAAAACAAATCTGCAATCCAGAGAAGATTGATTCCTACATACATTTTTCTGATCATTGTATCATTTTTCTCCGTTTTCCCGCTGTACTGGATGATTTCAGCAGCTACAAATACCTCCACGGATGTATCACGCGGACGTATTATTCCGGGAAGCTATTTCATGGAGAACTTTAAGAACCTGACATCCCAGCAGCCACTTTGGAGAGCACTTGGAAACTCCTTCTTCTATGCAATCCTGACTACAGTGATCTGCCTTCTGATCTGTTCCATCGCCGGATACGGATTCGAAGTATATCATGACAAAGGAAAAGACAAATTGTTTTCTATTCTCCTTCTTGCCATGATGGTTCCTCAGGTTGCTACTATGGTTCCGTTGTTTAAGATGTTCTCAAAAGCGAAGCTTCTGAATACATCCATCGGATTTATCCTTCCGATCATTTCCACACCGTTTATGATCATGATGTTCCGACAGAATGCAAGAGCTTTTCCAGTAGACATTATCGAAGCAGCACGAATTGACGGCTTAAGTGAAGTGAGAATCTTTTTCCAGATGTTTATTCCAACCATGAAATCCACCTACGCGGCAGCCGCTGTTATTACCTTTATGAATGCCTGGAATGCATACCTGTGGCCGAAGGTAATTATGACAGATAACAAAGCCATCACAATGCCAATGCTGATTGCCAACCTGATCACAGGCTATGTAACTGATTACGGTATGCTGATGTGCGGCGTATTATTCTGTTCCATTCCGACCATGGTTGTATTCTTCGTTCTGCAGAAGCAGTTTGCAGAAGGTATCACCGGTGCGGTGAAATAAGTTTGAAAATCTAAGGGTGCTGCGATTTATTTGCGGCGCCCTTTTTTCTGAACATGGATACGCAATCTATGGACGATTTTTATATATTGTTCTGTAAAAATTCCATGGAAATAGAAAGTTTATATTACTATAGTAAAACCAGTACAGGGCATCTGGAAAATATTGCCCGCAACGTTTAGAGAGAGGGTTACTGTTGTTACTAGTGAACAGTATCGAGAAAGGACTACATATGAAGGAATTTGATTATTCATTAGTTAAGAATCCCGAGTATTTTAAAGACGGAAGAATGGAGGCGCACTCCGATCATATCACTTATGCAAACGTGGAAGAGGCTTCCGCAGGTGAGACTTCTTACCGCCACAGCTTAAATGGAATCTGGAAATTCCATTATGCCCGCAATTACGGAAATACCATAAAAGGCTTCGAGAGAGAAGATTATTCCTGCAAAGACTGGGATGACATCCGTGTGCCGGCCCATATCCAGATGGAGGGCTACGATGCACCTCAGTATGCCAATGTGCAGTACCCATGGGAAGGACACGAGGATATTCACCCAGGGGAGATTCCGGAGCATTTCAATCCTGTGGCAAGCTATGTGAAATATTTCATAGTACCGGAACAGATGAAAGGAAAACGTCTTTTTATTTCTTTCCAGGGTGCAGAAAGTGGAATTGCTCTCTGGCTGAATGGCCAGTTTGTGGGATATAGTGAAGATTCTTTTACCCCGTCAGAATTTGAACTCACCGATTATGTGAAAGAAGGGGAAAATAAGCTGGCAGCTCAGGTGTTCAAGTGGACAGCCAGCAGCTGGTGCGAGGATCAGGATTTCTATCGCTTCTCCGGAATTTACCGGGAGGTTTATCTTTATACAGTACCGGATGTGCATGTGTATGATCTCCAGATCCGCGCAATCCCGGATGAGAGCCTTAACAAAGCCCGGTTTGAAGTCAAGACCAGCACCTGGGGAAAGGGAAATGTGCATATTGCTCTGTCAAAAAATGGACAGACCATATTGGAGGAAAATAAGAGCTTAGGCGAAAATGCAGCAAATACAGGAAGTGACCGGAACGGAAAAGATGCAGCCGCTGAAGCTGCTGACAGAACCGTTCAGAAAGGTGTTGCTGATACTTTTAGCTGGACGGTGGAGAATCCGATTCTCTGGAGTGCAGAAGATCCTCAGCTCTACGATTTGGTCATGGAGGTTTTCGATGAGAATGGTATTCTTCAGGAAGTGATCCCTCAGAAAGTCGGTTTCCGCCGATTTGAAATGAAAGACGGAATTATGATTTTAAATGGAAGACGAATTGTATTTAAAGGTGTGAACCGTCATGAATTCAGTTCCATAACAGGAAGATGCGTATCCGAAGCAGAGCTCCGCAAGGATCTGACCATCATGAAGCAGAATAACATCAATGCCATCCGCACCTGTCATTATCCGGATGCTTCTCTGATCTACCAGCTTTGTGATGAGTTTGGAATCTACATGATCGATGAGACCAACCTGGAAAGTCACGGCTCCTGGGATACAGCGGAATTTACGAAAGACTATACTTACGTGGTTCCCCATGATAAGCCGGAATGGCAGTCTATGATGTTAGACCGCGCCAATTCCATGTATCAGAGAGATAAGAACCATCCGGCAATCCTGATCTGGTCCTGTGGAAATGAGTCCTTCGGTGGTAAGGATATTTTTGAAATGTCCCAGCTCTTTAGAAATGCAGATCCTACCCGTCTGGTACATTATGAAGGTGTCTGCCATGACCGCAGATATAACGCTACCAGCGATATGGAAAGCCAGATGTATCCATCTGTGGAAGCAATTAAAGAGTTTCTTGCAAAAGATGATTCCAAGCCCTTTATCTGCTGTGAGTATACCCATGCCATGGGAAATTCCTGCGGTGCCATGCATAAATATACAGATCTGACAGATACAGAGCCGAAATATCAGGGTGGCTTTATCTGGGATTATATCGATCAGTCTATTTACAAAAAAGACCGTTATGGAAAAGAGTTCCAGGCATATGGCGGAGATTTTGGCGAGCGTCCTACTGATTATAATTTCAGTGGAAATGGTATTGCATATGGTGGAAATCGTGATGCGTCTCCGAAGATGCAGGAAGTGAAATTTAATTATCAGAATATTACCGCACAGGTAAGTGCTGATTCCGTGAATGTGATCAACAAAAATCTGTTTGTAAATACGGACACATTTGAATGCAGAGTAACCCTTCAGAAGGATGGAAACGTAATTCGTACAGAAGTACTGGATACAGCAGTGGCTCCTTTGAGCCAGATGGAATATGCTCTTCCATTTAAGAAGGAGGAGAAAGCAGGTGAGTACACGGTAACGGTTTCTTTCCATTTGAAAGAGGATATGCCATGGGCGAAAGTAGGTCATGAGGTTGCCTTTGGACAGTATGTTTACCAGGTGGAAACAGCTGTGAAACCTTGCACAGAGCATCTGGAGGTAATTCATAGTACCCATAATATTGGCGTGCGCGGAGCGGAATTTGAGGTGCTTTTCTCCGTATTGAACGGTGGTCTTGTTTCCTATAAATATGCAGGAAAAGAAATGATCGAGGCAATTCCGAAGCCTAATTTCTGGCGTGCACCAACAGACAATGACTGTGGAAATCTGATGGCAATGCGATATGGACAGTGGAAGCTTGCCAGCATGTATGTGAACCATAAGGATTACCGCGGAGCGGCATATGGACCTGGAAATGTACCAAAGGTAGAGGAAAAAGAGCATTCCGTAAAGGTATCCTATACCTATTTTCTTCCAACTATTCCGGCAGCTGAGTGTACACTTGCTTATGAAGTTTTCGGAGATGGAAGAATTCGTACCACACTTTCCTATGATCCGGTGAAGGAGCTTGGCGATATGCCGGAATTTGGTGTGATTTTCAAGTTTAATGCAGATTATGACCATGTATCCTGGTATGGACTTGGAGAAGCTGAGACCTATGCAGACCGTAAGAAAGGTGCAAAGCTTGGAATCTACGACAATATGGTAAAAGATAATGTGGCAAGATATATGGTTCCACAGGAATGCGGTGCCAAGGAAGAGGTCAGATGGGCGAAGATCACAGACCGGAAAGGCAGAGGAATGCTTTTTGAGATGGATAAAGAAAACGGCCCGATGATGTTCTCTGCCCTGCCATACACACCTCATGAGATGGAAAATGCAATGCATCCATATGAGCTGCCCCAGATTCATTATACAGTAGTGCGCGTAGCAAAAGGCCAGATGGGAATTGCCGGAGACGACAGCTGGGGAGCAAGAACCCAGGAAGAATACCTGCTGGATACAAGTAAGCCGATGGAATTTTCATTTGTATTTAAGGGAGTTTGAGAAAAAATGCATTACTGTTCACTCCGTGACCAGTAACAAAAATACTCTTATCATGGCAACAAAAAGGAGATTGAGATGGCAAAAAAAATAGAATATGGCCGTATGCTGCATGGTGGTGATTACAATCCGGAGCAGTGGCTTGACCGCCCGGACATTCTGAAAAAAGACATTGAATATTTCAAAAAAGCACACATTAATACAGTATCTGTAGGAATCTTTTCCTGGGCAGTACTGGAACCGGAAGAAGGAAAGTACAATCTGGGCTGGCTGGAAGAGATTATTGACAATTTATATAAAGAGGGAATTTCCACGATCCTGGCAACACCGTCAGGCGCAAGGCCAAAGTGGATGGCCGATAAGTATCCGGAGATCCTTCGCATGGATCCGGACCGCACCAGAAGATTTTTCGGAGGCAGACATAATCATTGCTATACATCTCCGGTATATCGTCAGAAGGTTCACGATATGGACAAGCTGCTTTCCCAGAGACTGGGCAGTCATCCTGGTGTGATTCTGTGGCACATTTCCAATGAGTTTGGCGGAGAATGCTATTGCCCTCTTTGTCAGCAGAAATTCCGGGAATGGCTGAAAGAAAAATATGGAACCATTGAGAAGCTGAATTCCAGCTGGTGCACCACATTCTGGAGCCATATTTACAATAGCTTCGATCAGATTGAAGCCCCTTCCCCAAAGGGGGAGAACGAGCTTCATGCATTGAAGCTTGACTGGAACCGGTTCGTTACAGACCGCACCATTGATTTCATCAAAGGAGAGGTTGCTGCAATCCGTGAAGGTGGTTCTGAACTGCCGGTAACAGCCAATCTGATGTATGATTACAACGGTCTTGATTACAAGAAGTTCCGCGATGTTCTGGATGTGGTATCCTGGGACAACTATCCAAGCTGGCATAAGAAAGAGGAATTTTTCACTGCCATTGATGCAGGTATGCAGCATGATCTGATGAGGAGCATTAAGAATCAGCCATTTCTTCTCATGGAGTCCTGCCCATCTGCCACAAACTGGAAGCCCATCAATAAGCTGAAAAAGCCGGGAATGATGCTGGCTGCCTCTCTTCAGGCAGTAGCTCACGGCTCCGACAGCGTTTTATACTTCCAGCTGCATCAGAGCCAGGGGGCTTCTGAAAAATTCCACGGCGCAGTGATTGACCACTATGGCGGAGAGGATACCCGCGTGTTTAAAGAAGTGACAGAGGTTGGAGAGGCTCTGGAGACACTGAAGGAAGTCTGCGGCAGCCAGATGAAGTCTCCGGCAGCAGTCCTTTATGACAGAGAAAATAACTGGGCAATCCAGGATGCACAGGGACCGCGGAATGAGAACATGTTCTACACAGAAGCGGTACAGAAGCAGTACCGCGCCCTGCGGGAACAGGGACTGAATGTGGATGTGATCTCTATGGAGCATGAGCTTTCCAGCTATAAGATCGTGGCAGCGCCAATGGCTTATATGTTCAAAGATGGTTACGAAGAAAGATTAAGAGCATATGCAGAAAATGGCGGAACCCTGGTGATCACTTACTGGACCGGCCTTGTGGATGGTACAGACAAGTGCTTCCTTGGAGGAACACCATACGGGCTTATGGAGGCAGCCGGTCTTCGTACTACGGAGATCGATGCTCTTTATGACTGGGAAGAGAACCATGGAATTTCAGAACCGGGCAATCATCTGGAAATCAGCGGCACCTACACTTGCAAGAACCTTTGTGAGCTGGTAAAGGTTTCTGACGCAGAAGTGCTTATGCGCTATGGCGATGACTTCTATGCGGGAGCTCCTGTAGTGACACATAAAGCATATGGAAAAGGTCACGTATATTACGTTGGCGCAGATATGGAACAGGCTTTCTACAGTGATTTCTACGGAAAGGCAGCAAAGGAAGCTGGCATTCAGGCACCGCTGGGATTCGTACCGGCAGAGGTTTCTGTCACCTTACGTGAAAATCAGGAAAATGAATATCTGTTTATCCAGAACTATGCAAGAGAAACCAAGGCAGTTCCGGTTCCAGCAGAATATGAAGTGATCTACGGCGCAGCGGATGAGATTATGCAGCCGCTGGCAACCAGGGTCCTGAAAAAGAAAAAATAGAGATTAAAAATAGCGGAAGAAGTTAGTGTGAAAAGAGGTTTTGACACTAACTTCTTTTTGTGTATATAATTAGAAAAACAGAAATCATGCAGCAGGAGGTATGTGCAGTGCAGAGAGAACTCTTGGAGCAGCTTCGTGAAATTACAGAAGAAGAGAGAAGGATCCTGAACGGAGACGCAGAAGTGGACAGGGATCTTTACACGTCTGGAAGCGATTTTACCATTGACAGCAATAAGATGCTGGAGGAAGGAAAGCTGATCGCAATCCGCACCCATACCAGGTTTGTTCATTTTCCCCTTCACCGCCATAATTATGTGGAAGTACTCTACGTATGCGAGGGAACTCTTACGAATATTATAGATGGCAAACAGGTTATTGTGCGAAAAGGGGAACTGCTTTTTCTGAATCAGTTTACCCATCATGAGATTCTTGCAGCTGGCAGGAGTGACATTGCCATAAATTTTATGGTATTGCCGGAGTTTTTTGATGTGGCATATTCAATGGCAGGAAATAATAATGTTCTGGCAGATTTTCTGGTGAATGTACTGCGCCGGGATAACCAGCAGGGAGAATATCTTCATTTTAAGGTATCTGAGGTGCTGCAGATCCAGAATCTTCTGGAAAATATTATTTATTCCCTTGTAACAGGAAGGGGCAACCAGAATAAAATCAATCAGACTACCATGGGACTTATTTTTCTTTACCTTATGGACTCTGTACAGTATGTGGAAATGCGCCTTCCAAATCAGTACGAGAACATGATATCCATGACGACTCTGGATTATATTGAGCAGAAATACCGCACGGCCACCTTGACTGAGCTATGCGATATGCTTCACCTTCCCATGCATGTATTAAGCAAAATGATAAAAAAAACAACAGGCTTTAATTTTAAGGAGCTGCTTCAGCGGAAACGTCTTAGCAAGGCTGTGGAACTGATGTGTGATACAGACCTTCCCATCAGCGATATCATTGCAGCAGTGGGATATGAGAACAACAGTTATTTTCACCGTGTATTCAAGGAAAGATATGGGGTAACGCCAAGAGCTTTCCGCGTGGCTAATAAGAAAAATGATAAAGTAAGATTATGAAGAACGCGTAAAAATATTTTTACAAAAAAATTATCATTTGTTCAAAAATATTTTTTGAATTATATATAAATGGTTGACATTTAATTAGAAAAAAAATAAAATAACTGTAACGTTTAAGATTTTTCTTACATAGAGGGGGAAAGTCTCAGGCAAATAAAAATATCAAGGAGGAAGTAAAATGAAAAAAATGTGTAGAAAAGTAGTCAGCCTTCTTCTTGCAGCAGTGATGGTGCTTACAATGACCGCCTTCGCTTCTGTTGTTTATGCCGCTGACGAGGACAGCGTTGAAGCTGATCCGAACTTCAAGATGGGAGTTATTCTTGTAGGTGATGAGACAGAAGGATATTCTGCAGCTCATATCGCCGGTGTTAAGGAAGCAGCTAAAGAGCTGGGCCTTGACGACAGCCAGATCATCTGGAAATACAAAGTTCCGGAAGACTCCAGCTGCTACGATGCAGCAATCGACCTTGTTGGACAGGGATGCTCCCTGGTAATCGGTAACAGCTATGGACATCAGACCTATCTGGTACAGGCTGCTCAGGAATACCCGGATGTAACATTCGTTTCAATGACAGGTGATTTTGCAGCAATCAGCGGATGCGAGAATTTCAAGAATGCATTCACCAACATCTATGAATCCCGCTATGTATCCGGTGTTGTAGCTGGTCTGAAGCTGAAAGAGATTCTTGAAGATGGCACTCTTACCACAGAGACACAGCCAGACAGCTTTGATGCAGACGGTAATGTAAAGGTTGGCTATGTTGGAGCATTCAGCTACGCTGAGGTTGTTTCTGGTTATACTGCATTCTACCTTGGTATTAAGAGCGTTGTTCCGAACGCTGTAATGGAAGTTAAGTACACAAACTCCTGGTTCGATATTGACAAAGAGGGTGCAGCAGCTGAGGCACTTATTGCAAACGGCTGTGTGATCATCGGACAGCATGCAGACTCTACAGGTGCTCCTGCAGCTACACAGAAGCTTCACGATGATGGCAAGATCTGCTACTCTGTAGGCTACAATATTGATATGCTTGAGACTGCTCCTACAGCAGCACTTACCTCTGCTACCAATAACTGGGCAGTATACTACAAACATGCAATTGCAACCGTAATGGGCGGTGGTGACCTTGAGCAGGACTGGTCCGCAGGATATAATGACGATGCAGTAGGAATCACAGAACTTGGTGAGTCCTGTGCAGAAGGAACTGCAGATTACGTTGCTGACATCGAGGGCAAACTGAAAGACGGTTCTCTTCAGGTGTTTGATACCTCTACATTTACTGTAGGCGGCGAGGAAGTTACTTCTGCACCGGTTGACCTTTCCTTCATGGATTACACAACTGATCCTGCAACTGTTGTATATCAGGGCGAGACTGTTGAGGCTATCGAGGATGGACACTTTGCAGAGTCCACATTCAGAAGCGCTCCATACTTTACACTTCGTATTGATGGAATCACAGAGGACGCAGACGCTGTTGAATAAGCAGTAATGCGAAATCCTGCGAAGCATGATTTCTGTGCATCGCGGAGCAGGTAGCTGGGAAGAAACCTGAACAGTTATCGAATTACATGAAATCCAAAAGGGGAGCTGTAAAAAGGCTTCCCTTTTGTTTCGTAAGCGGGAAAGTTAAAATCCACGCGGATGTGGGATTTTGGCGAACGCTTCAAAGATAGGCAAAACCAGAAGAGCTTGTTTTGCCTTGATTATAAAACGGGAAGGGAGGCACAACACTTTGGAATATGCCATTCAATTAAAAAATGTTACCAAAACATTTGGAAAAGTTGTTGCCAACAAAAATGTCAACCTTGACGTAAAAAAAGGTGAGATTCTCTCCCTTCTGGGAGAAAATGGAAGTGGCAAGACCACTCTTATGAATATGATCTCCGGTATTTATTTTCCAGATTCCGGCGAGATCATGATAGACGGCAGGAAAGTGGAGATTCGCTCTCCGAAAGATGCCTACGATCTGGGAATCGGTATGATCCATCAGCATTTTAAGCTGATCGATGTATTCAGTGCTACGGAGAACATCGCCCTTGGTCTTGACAAGAGGCAGAAATTTGACCTGAAAGAGGTTAAGAAAAAAGCCAAGGCTATCTGCGATAAATATCACTTTGACCTGGATTTAGACCAGAAGGTTTATGAGATGAGTGTATCTCAGAAACAGACTCTGGAAATTGTAAAAGTTCTCTACAGAGGAGCAAACATCCTGATTCTGGATGAGCCTACGGCAGTTCTGACTCCTCAGGAAACGGCAAGACTTTTTGAAGTAATCCGAAACATGAAAGCAGATAATAAATCCGTTATTATCATTACCCACAAGCTTCACGAAGTTCTGGAGATTTCTGACCGCGTGGCAATCCTTCGAAAAGGGGAGTACATAGGCACAGTAGAGACCAGTGAAGCTACAGAAAATTCCCTTACAGAGATGATGGTTGGCAAGAAGGTAGAACTGAATATTGCCCGCTCTGCGCCTGTAAATCCTGTGAAACGCCTTTCAGTTTCCCATCTGACTGTTTATAACCGTGAGGAAATCAAGGTGCTGGACGATGTAAGCTTCGATGTTTTCGGCGGAGAAGTCCTTGGTATAGCGGGAATTTCAGGAAATGGACAAAAGGAGCTTCTGGAAGCCATTGCAGGACTTCAGATTACAGCCCAGGGCAGCAGCATTGAATTCTATGAAAAAGGTAAAGAAGACCAGCCCCTTCAGCTGGTTGGCAAAACACCAAAGAAAATTCGGGATGCCGGTGTGCATCTTGCATTTGTTCCAGAGGATCGTCTTGGAATGGGACTTGTTGGTTCCATGGGTATGACGGGAAATATGCTGTTAAAGAGTTATGGAAATGGTCCATCTCCGATTACCGATATGCGTGCTCCGAAGAAAATGGCAGAAAAGGTAAAAAAAGAGCTGGAGGTAGTTACCCCAAGCTTAAATACTCCTGTATCCCGCCTTTCTGGCGGTAATGTACAGAAGGTTCTGGTAGGCCGTGAAATCGCAGAGGCACCGACAGTCCTGATGACTGCCTATGCAGTACGTGGTCTGGATATCAATACCTCCTATACGATCTACAATCTTCTGAATGAGGAGAAAAAAGAGGGCGTTGCAGTTGTTTATGTAGGTGAGGATCTGGATGTGCTCATTGACTTGTGCGACCGCATTCTGGTTCTCTGCGGCGGCAGGGAGAATGGTATCCTGGATGCCAGAACCACCACAAAAGAAGAAGTTGGTCTGCTGATGACAAATCTTCGGAAGGAGGGGAAATAAATGAGTGAAATAAAAACAAAAGAACCCTTAGTCCGAATTATAAAGCGTGACAAAAGCAGCTTCGGCTACAAAGTATGGGTTCGTGCAGCTGCCATTTTACTGGCACTGGTTGTAGATGCAATTTTCATTTACAGCGTAACCGGACTGAATCCGTTATCCGTATATGTAGTTATGTTTAACGGTACCTTTATGACAAGTATTCGTTTTTCCTGGGCAATGCGAGATCTGGTAACCCTGCTCTGCATTGGTATTGCTCTTGCCCCTGCGTTTAAAATGCATTTCTGGAACATTGGTGCAGAGGGACAGGTATTGGTGGGTGGTCTTGCCACTGCCATGGTTATGGTAAAATGCGGAGCCAGCCTTCCTACACCGGTGCTTTTCTTGGTAATGTTCCTTACCAGCGTGATCGCAGGCGGTCTGTGGGGCTTTATCCCGGCTGTGTTTAAGGCATACTGGAACACAAACGAAACACTGTTTACTCTGATGATGAACTATGTGGCAACCAGCATTGTGGCATGCATGACTAATATTCTTCGTGGAAAAGCCTCCAGCCTTGGTAAACTGAACATGTCTACACAGGTTGGATGGTTTCCGCAGTTTTTAGGACAGAGATATAATATTAACATTCTGATTGTTGTGATCCTGATGTTTGTCATGTTCTTCTATTTGAAATATTCCAAACAGGGATATGAGATCACCGTTGTCGGAGAATCTGAGAACACAGCAAGATATGCCGGAATTAATGTTAAATGGGTAACCATCCGTACCATGATCATTTCCGGTGCTATCTGCGGTCTGGTTGGTTTCCTGATCGTAGCAGGAAGAGACCAGACCATTTCCACCACATCTGCAGGTGGAAACGGATTTACCGCCATTATTGTAGCATGGCTTGCAAAGTTTAATACGTTTTATATGGCTCTGATCTCCTTCCTGCTGATCTTCCTTTCCAAAGGTGCAGCAGAGATTGCTTCTGCATACAGCCTGAACGATTATGCAGCAAGTATTATTGAAGGCGTGATTCTGTTCTTTATCCTTGGAAGTGAATTCTTCATCAACTATAAAATGATTTTCCGTGGTTCCAAAAAGGAGGTGCACTAAATGAGTAATCTGATTGCGTGGATCATCAGGGCAATTCCATTTGGAACAATTATCATGTTTGGTTCCATGGGCGAGATCACCACTGAGAAATCCGGAAACCTGAATCTTGGTGTTCCGGGAATTATGTATCTTGGCGGCTTTGCTGGCTTCGCCAGCTCCTATTTTTACGAGAAAAATTCAGCAGATCCAAAGGGTTGGATATGTGTGATCCTGGCGCTTGTGGCAGCAATTGCAGCCTCCATGCTGGGAGGGCTGATTTTCAGCTTCCTTACCATTACCCTTCGTGCAAACCAGAATGTAACCGGTCTTGCACTTACCACATTCGGTATGGGCGTTGCTAATTTCTTTGGTGTATTTATTTTAAATGGTGCAAGCTACACTGCAGCACCGCTGGCATACGCTTCTTTTTCAAAGAAGATTCCATTCCTGTCCAGTAAGCTGGGAATTGTAAGTAAAACTGTTTTTGCCTATGGTTTTCTGGTATATGCGGCAATCATCATTGCTGTTGTGCTGCATTACGTGCTGAACAAAACAAGAGTAGGTCTGAATCTTCGGGCTGTAGGTGAAAATCCGGGAACTGCAGACGCAGCCGGAATCAATGTAACCAAATATAAATATCTGGCAACCTGTATTGGTGCCGGTCTTTCCGGAATCGGCGGATTATATTACGTTCTGGATTATAATCAGGGCATCTGGGCGACAACGGGACAGATCGAGGCTCTTGGCTGGCTGGCAGTTGCACTGGTTATATTTACCACATGGAAACCTCTGAACTGTATCTGGGGCGCGTATCTTTTCGGTATGCTCTACTGGCTGTATCAGTTCCTTCCAAGTATTCTTGGAATCAAGGTTGCAAGCTATGTCACAGACCTGATCCAGATGGTTCCTTATGTGGTTACCATTATCGTTCTGGTTGTAGTAAGCTTCCGAAAGAAAAAAGAAAATCAGCCTCCGGAAAGTCTGGGACTTTCCTACTTCCGAGAGGAAAGATAACAGGGATTGGTTTGATAGAATATTGAAATTTCAGAATCCTCTGCTTATGCTGTATGGTGCAGCATGCAGAGGATTTTTTTCATTCTTCAGACGGCAATACGATTTGTGAAAAATCAGTGTCCATAGGAAATGAAAGTTTACAAAATATTTCGAAAATGTTATATTATTTTTAAATAACATGCGAAACATATAGAAAGGATAGCTGGCTCTTAGCTATACAGTTATCAGAAAGGAATAAAAATATGAAAAAAAGATATGTTCTTGCTGCGCTGGCAGCTATGACAGTACTTGCAGGCTGTGGAGATAATGCTTCTCAGCAGAAAAACACGGACAATACTACCCAAGAGAGCACAACAGAGGATGATCTGACAGCTGCTGATCCGGATGAAGATGGAGAAGAACTGGATCCTGAATTTTCCCAGGATGTAGAGAATAATGAAGTAATCGATGCCGATGACGCAGAGGAAGAAGTGGCGCTTGATCCCATTACTCCTTCTGAATATCTGGTTCAGAATGCTTCTGATTATGTAACTCTTGGAGACTATGATGGTGTAGAGGTTACCAGGTACACCTACGAGATCACTGATGATATGGTGCAGGATGAGATTCAGGAAGAACTGGCAGATGCCAGCGATGAGCAGTCTACCAATGCACCTTCCGAGGACGGAAATATTGTATATATGAATCTTACTGCCACTGTGGAGGGTGAGGAAGCTGCTGAGCCGGAAGAGACTTTTATCACCTTGGGACAGGAAGAATTTGGTGCAGAATTTGACCAGAAGCTGACAGGCGTTTCCACAGGAGACAAACTGGATTTCAGCATCACATACGGAGATGACACCTGGCAGGAGGACTGGCAGGGAAAAACCGTTAACTTTTCTGTGGAGGTAACAGATGTTACAGCTTCCAATACTCCGGAATATGATGAAGATTATGTAAAGAATTATACCGGGTATGACACGAAGGAAGAATATGAGGCTTCTGTAAAAGAATATCTGGAGCAGTCCTATGAGGAACAGAGTACTTATGATGAGACAGAAGATCTGATTTCTGCCTGCCTGGCACGTACAGAGTTTACGGGAGAGTATCCGGACGACCTGTTTGAGGCATGCAGGGAAGAGGCACTCTCCGGTTATTCCATGTTTGTAGAGGAAGACGGAGATGTAAATGATGTACTGGATATGTTCGGGGTTACAGAGGATGATATTGCAGAAGAAGCCAAAAATCTTGTAAACCGCCGCCTCTTCATCAGTGCATATGCCGAAGCCAATAATATTGAGGTAACAGAAGATGAATACGTGGATTATGTAAATGAGTATGCTGACTACTATGGCGAGAGTCCTGCTGATTTTGAGACTCTTTATACACGGGAAACGCTTGTAAATGCCCTTTATGAGAGCAAGGTAACAGAGCTTCTTCTGGAAAAGGCAAACGTGACAGAAACTCCATATACACCAGAAGAGTATGATGAAGAGGAATCCAAAGAAGATGACACGCTTGATGATCTGGAAATCGTAGAAGAAGGAGAAGAAGGCGTAGCTGAATAAAATCTGAAGATTTGGCAAAACACACTTTCAACGTCATAATGTTCTTTGATTAACATTTTTTATAAATTTAAGCCTTTTAATTTAGATGTGATTATGATATAGTAAATAATACGCGACAATGGACGGACAGCATTCTGAAGATAAGCTTTAGGAAGTTTGTCCGCCCATTTGTGTCTATAAAGGAGGAACGAGATGAAATTTTCAGAAATGCCTTACACTCGTGTGGATTTTCCAGCTGTAATTGCACAGGCACAGGAGATTATCCAGCGCGCATCTTCTGCGAAGAGCGGAGAAGAGCAGTTCGAGATTCATCAGGAATTTAACAAGCTGATGGATCACGTGAGAACTCTTTACACCATCGCCCATATCCGCAGGGATGGAGATGTGACAAATGAGTTTTATGACGGCGAGAAGAGCTACTATGATGAGAAGCTCCCGGAACTGAACGCAGTGACAAATGAGTATAAGAAAGTACTTTTTGCCACTCCATATCGTCAGTATATGGAAGAGAAAATCGGACCGGTTGCATTTAAGTCCATGGAACTGGAGATGAAATCTTTCGATGACAGTCTGATTCCGCTGATGCAGGAGGAGAATGCCCTTGCTTCCCGTTACAGCAAGCTGATCGCTTCTGCCAAGATCATGTGGGAAGGAGAAGAACTGAACCTTTCCCTTATGCGTAAATATATGCGCTCCCAGGATCGGAATACCCGTAAGAAAGCATGGGATGCTTTTTCAGGCTTCTTTGAGGAGAACCAGGCTGAGCTTGATGAAATCTACGATCTGATGGTGAAGAACCGCACCAGACAGGCACAGATGCTGGGCTTTGAGAATTACATTGATATGGGCTACTGCCGCATGAATCGTAATTCTTATACCAAGGAAGATGTACAGAAGCTTCGCGAGCAGATTAAGACTGTATTTGTACCGTTAGCTTCCAGAATGCACAAGAACCGTCAGGCACGCCTTGGGGTAGATGCACTTCGTTATTATGATATGGGTGTTTATTTCCCACAGGGAGATCCGGCGCCGATCGGTACTCCTGAGGAGATTCTTGAGAGCGGCCGCAAAATGTACACGGAGATGTCTGATGAGACAAGGGATTTCTTCAACATGATGATGGAGAATGAGCTTTTTGATGTATTCGGACGTAAGAATAAGGCTACCGGTGGTTACATGACGGAGCTTCCGGATTATGGTGTACCGTTTATTTTTGCAAACTTTAACGGAACCAGTGGTGACGTGGATGTAATCACACATGAGTGTGGACATGCATTTCAGAGTTATGTATCCTGCAAGGATCCGATCACCGATCACTCCAGGTATCTGACCATGGAGACAGCAGAAATCCATTCCATGTCCATGGAATTCTTTGCGGAACCATGGATCGAGCTTTTCTTCGGGGAAAGAGGCGATGATTACCGCAAGATGCATCTTGAGGATGCCATCGACTTTATTCCTTATGGAACAATGGTGGATGAATTCCAGCACATTGTATACGGCAATCCGGAGCTTACACCTAAGGAGCGACGTGATGCATGGAACAGGCTGGAGCAGGAGTACCGCCCATATATGGATTCCACTGGCTGCAGGTTTATGGAAGAAGGCGGCTACTGGCAGAGACAGCACCACATTTTTGAGATGCCTTTCTACTATATTGATTATGTACTTGCACAGCTTTGTGCATTCCAGTTTAAGATCCGCATGGAGAAAGATCATGACGCTGCGTGGGCTGATTATATGAAGCTTTGCCGGCTTTCTGCAAGTGATTTCTATCCGTCCATGCTGAAACAGGTGGGACTTACAGTTCCATTTACAGATGGCTGCATTCAGAAGATTGTGGATGAGTTGGATAAGAAGCTGGGTTGAGTCATCAGGCAAAGACTGTGAGAAGGAAAAGCACTTTCAGGTAATAGATTGGGAACTCACAGGAAAGTTGAGGCAGAATTGTGAAAAAATATGGGAATGATTACCGCCAGAGAGGGGAAAAATTTGAATATACCGGAAAATGGTATGGCAGCAGCCTGTCAGTGAAGGAGCTGAAAAGACATGCCCTTAACAATACAGTTCTTATGGCAGCCGCCCTTGTGATCTATTTTGCCAGCCTGATGCTGAACAATGAAGGAAGCAGGATCTTCTGGATATTACTTCCCTATATGGTGGTAGTATTCCCTGTTTCCTATGGAATCATGGGAGGTGCTTCCTTATTTCTTTTTTGCAGACAGCAGGAGGGAAAAGCTCACTCACAGGTGGTAATCCCGGAAAAGCATATAGGGCATATGACCTGTGCACAGTATGAAAAAGGGGTGCGGCGTCCGGTAAGGTGCAGCATTGCCATCACGGTACTGGGACTTTTTACAAGCGTGGCAAACCTGATTTTTTTGTTAAAAGATTTCGAAAATCTTATTTTTACAAGGGAACTATTATTCGAGGCAGCCGCTGTGATGATTTTAGCACTGGGAAGTGTTAGCACTGCGCAAAACTGGCAGATTAAAGCGAAATTTACAAATTTTGAGTAAAAATCTTTCAGTTTTTGACAATTATGGACAAAATTCCAGACATATTTCGCCATATAGCTATTGCACATGTAATAAAACATGGTAAAATAGAGAGGTATAAGACAACAAATTTTCAGGTTGTCTGTAGTAGCTGGCCTCAGGAGTCTCCAACAGGCTCTGATGAATAGTTACAATAAAATATCTTAAAAAAGGAGGATAAGATATGAGCAAGAAGAAGTTAATGGCCCTGTTATTAACAGGTGTCATGGCAGCATCAACAGTGAGCGTACCTGTTTTTGCTGAAGAAGCTGAGGGAGGTTCTTCTGATACACCACTTGTTATTGGACAGACTAACTTCTCCGAGAAATTCAGTGGATTATTCCACGAGGCAGTTCCGGATCAGCAGATCGCAGAGAATGTAGGTGAGTATCTGTTTGGAAGTGACCGTACAGGTGCTATTATTTACAATGGTATCGAGGGTGAGACACATGAGTATAACGGAACGGATTATACTTATACAGGACTTTCCGACGTAACTGTTACAGAGGGCGAGGATGAGACCGTATATAATTTCAAGCTTCGTGAGGGTGTAACATTTTCTGACGGTGAGCCTCTTACCGCAGATGACCTGATTTTCACATATTATGTACTTTCTGATACAGATTATGATGGAAATGCAACATTCTACTCCACCAATATCAAAGGTATGAAGAATTACCGTCTGAATTCCACAGCAGCAGATTCCATCACAGATGAGGATGTTGCAAATACACTTGCAGACATGCCGGATGAAGTTGCTGCAAGAGTGAAAGATGAGCTGATTGTTCCGCTTCTTACATCTGAGTATGAGTGGGCGCAGACTGCATGGGAAGATTATGCAGATGCTTATGGTGTTACAAACGGAGATGAGTTCTTTGGAATGCTTTACGCAGCAGATGAGAACTATTCTGTAGATGGCAAAGATCAGGATACGATCATTAATGAGATCGCAGACCAGTATGGCAAGGACTATCTTGCACTTGCAGCTGCCTACGGCGACGAAGCATACTTCGATGAAGATGCAGCAACAATCGCTTCCGAATACCTGGTAGAGCAGAAAACTGCAGCAGGTGAAGGTGAAGAGGTTGCGAACATTGAGGGAATCAAGAAGCTTGGTGATTACGAAGTTGAGGTTACCACAGATGGTTTCGAGGCAACTACAATCTATCAGCTTGGGGTAATCGTTGAGCCAATGCATTATTATGGAGATGCTTCTCTCTATGACTATGATAACAACCAGTTCGGTTTCACAAGAGGAGATCTCTCCGCTGTACGTGATAAATCCAACCAGCCACTTGGCGCAGGTCCGTATAAATTTGTGAAATATGAGAACAAGACTGTATACATGGAAGCAAACGAGAACTACTACAAGGGTGCTCCTAAGACCAAGTACCTTCAGTGGCGTGAGACTTCCGACGCAGATAAGATTGCCGGTGTTGAGCAGGGTACAATCGACCTTTCCGATCCATCCGGAAGCAAATCTGCATTTGATCAGATCAAGAGCATTAACGGAAACGATGAACTCAGCGGTGATAAGATCATCGTTAACGCAACAGACAACCTTGGATACGGATACATCGGTCTTAACGCAAACACAATCAATGTTGGTGGAGAGCCAGGATCTGACGCTTCCAAGAACTTAAGAAAAGCTCTTACAACTGTACTTGCTGTATATCGTGATGTAGCAATCGATTCCTATTATGGAGATGCTGCTTCCGTAATCAACTACCCGATCTCCAATACATCCTGGGCAGCTCCTCAGAAATCTGATGCAGATTATCAGGTAGCTTACTCTGTGGATGTTGATGGAAATCCGCTTTACACAGATGATATGACGGATGATGAGAAGTTTGCAGCAGCAACACAGGCAGCTCTTGGCTTCTTCGAAGCAGCCGGATACACTGTAGAGAATGGCAAGGTAACAGCAGCTCCGGAAGGTGCTAAGATGACTTATGAGATCATCATCGGCGCTGACGGAAGTGGAGACCACCCAAGCTTTGCAATCCTTACAGATGCGAAGGCAGCTCTTGAGTCCATCGGATTTACACTTGAGATCAATGATGTTACAGACTCCAACATTATGTGGGATGCTTTAAATGCAGGTACCGCAGAAATGTGGGCAGCTGCATGGCAGGCAACAGTGGATCCTGATATGTATCAGGTTTACCACAGCGCAAGTGTAAAGAGCAATTACTACCACATCAATGATGAAACACTGGATCAGGATATTATTGATGCCCGTTCCACAGCTGATCAGGAATACAGAAAATCTGTTTACAAACAGTGTCTGGACATTATTCTTGACTGGGCAGTAGAGATTCCGATCTATCAGAGACAGAACTGCGTTATTTACAGCCCTGAGCGTATCAATGCAGATACCTTTACGAAAGATGTTACTACATTCTATTCATGGTATGGAGATATCATTAATATCGAAATGAACTAAAGGTATAAAAGAAGAATGACTTGTTAGCGCAGTGGGTCCACCATAACCAGTGGACCCACTGCCTTACTGGCAGTATGCCTTGGGCTAGAGCGTGTCTGAAAAAGCATTCCCGCAATCTCCCACAAATTGTGACGCACATCTTGCAGAAAGCCTTTTTCAAACATGCTCTGGAACCCGGCCCGGTAAAACGGACAGAACCGGCAGGACACACTGCCAGTAAGAACAAGGTAAGTCAGTCTTCCCGCCCGATACTGAAAGGATAATTTATATAATGAAAAAATTTATTGTACGTCGTGTACTTCTTGGAGCGATGATCCTGTTCTTCGTTTCCATGATCATTTATTCAATTGAGAGAGCCCTTCCGACTTCTTATGTAGAGGGAAGAGCCCGTGATATGTCAATGAAACAGGGCGCGAAGCCCTATGATGAGCTGGTTGCTGAGTTAAATGCCGCTTATGGACTGGATAAGCCGGTTCTGGAGGGCTATTTTATCTGGCTTGGAAAAGCTGTTCATGGTGAATTTGGAGAATCCTGGATTTTCCATCAGCCGGTAAAACAGAAATTTGCCAGCGTTATCTGGTATTCTTTTGCTCTGGCACTGGCCTCCTTCCTGTTGGAAATTATCATTGCCATACCTTTGGGTATTATATCGGCAACGAAGCAGTACAGCAGGATTGATTATGCAGTTACCGTTTTTGCATTGATCGGTATTTCGCTGCCGTCCTTTTTCTTTGCTACCATTTTGAAATGGATTTTCTCTATTAATCTGAAATGGGTTGACCTGTATGGTATCGTAAGCCGTATGCATGAGTCCTACGGAAGTGTAGGCAAGGTGCTGGATATGGCACAGCATATGATCCTTCCGGTTATTACCCTGACCATTGTAAGTGTTGGTTCCCTTATGCGTTATACCAGAACCAATATGCTGGAGGTTCTGAATGCAGATTATATCCGTACTGCCAGAGCGAAAGGTGTTCCGGAGAAAAAGGTGGTTTCTCATCATGCATTCCGCAATACTCTGATTCCGATCATCACCATCCTTGGAAGTACACTTCCGAACCTGTTCGGTGGAGCGATGATCACAGAGACTTTGTTCCAGATTCCGGGAATTGGATATACCTCCTACCAGGCATTAACTCAGGGAGATATTCCGTTTACCATGTTCTATATGGTATTTCTGGCATTTCTGACATTAACCGGCAATCTGATCGCAGATATCCTGTACGCTGTGGCAGATCCAAGGGTACGAGTAAATTAGGAGGAAAAACATGAGTACAGATCCAACAAAGAAAAAAGACGATCATGTCAGTACCTCCAAGGCACTGGATGATGAACAGCGTGTAAAAGTCCTTTCACCAGGAATGCTTGTTGCAAAGCGTTTCTTCCGCAATAAACTGGCTGTGGCAGGACTTGTAATTCTGGTAGCGATGTTTTTGTTTTCATTTATAGGTGGTATGGTAAGCCCTTACAATGAAAGCCAGGTATTCCGTAAAACAGATCATGTATGGAAAGACTATGCGGGAGCTACCTATAATAAATCTTATATTTTTACAACAGCAAATGGTGCAGAATTTCCTGCGCAGGGACAGCAGAAATTTATCCTTGCTACAAACAAGGGAAATGATTCCTTTGAAGCAAATGATGTAACCTACGGATTGGAACAAAAAGGTGAAGATTACTGGGCAATTTATTCTTCAGAATCAGTAGCAACCGTTCTTACACTGAAAGGAAAATCTACTTATAAACAGGTTGGAAATACAGAAATAACAGATGAAATCAAAGAAGGCTATGAAGAGGCTGTGGCAAATGATGCCAATACCTTTGAAGTAGATGGAACTACCTATACAATTGAGAAGGCCGGACGTGAGAATCAGATCACAATTTCCGGCGAAGTTGCATTTGCAACCAAGAAAGTATTCAGCGCAGCAACGAATGATGCAGAGATGGGATTTGATTTCCAACAGGCAGCACTTGATGCAATTGAAGCAGGAGATGCTTCTTTTGAATACGATGGCGCAACCTATGAGCTGATTACAACAGAGAACGAGACATCCACAGAGGTTATAAAGGATGGCGAAGTTTATGCCACTGTTTCCAATCTTCTGGTATCTCCTCAGGCAAAGGGTGTGTTCCTTTCTCTTTCCTTTAAAGAAGCAGTAGAACAGGCAATTGCTGACAAAGCTTCTACATTTACAGCTGTTAATGAGGCTGGAGAAGAAGAAACCTATCAGCTTCAGACCAAGAATACACAGTATGTTATAAGAAGCCAGAAAGCAACTACTGTAAATGACACTTATTCCGGACCAAGCAAAAAGCACTGGTTAGGAACAGACGGAAACGGTATGGACATGCTGACCAGACTGATGTATGGCGGACGTATTTCCCTGATGATTGGTTTCGTTGTTATCATTATTGAGGGTATTATCGGTATTCTTATTGGTGGTGTGTCCGGTTATTTTGGAGGATGGGTAGATACCATTCTCATGCGTGTGGTTGATGTTGTAATCTGTATTCCGGCAATGCCGCTGTACATTATCATCGGTTCTGTCATGGATTATTACAAAATTGATCCGCGAATCCGAATTTATGCACTTTGTGCAATTCTTGGTATCGTAGGATGGCCGGGAATTGCCCGTATGGTTCGAGGTCAGATCCTGTCTCTTCGTGAGCAGGAATTTATGGTTGCTACAGAAGCTACCGGTGTTCGTATTTCAAGACGTATTTTCCGTCACCTGATTCCGAACGTTATTCCACAGCTGATCGTTATTGCAACAATGGGACTTGGTGATGTTATCCTGATGGAAGCAACTCTCAGTTTCCTTGGAATCGGTGTTAAATTCCCATACGCTTCCTGGGGTAATATTGTAAATGCGGTAAATGATGTATACGTATTGACCAACTTCTGGTTCGTATGGATCCCGGCCGGATTCTTAATCCTGCTGACCGTTCTTGGATTTAACTTTGTGGGTGATGGTCTTCGTGATGCATTTGACCCGAAAATGAAACGGTAGGTGCGAATATGGCATTATTTGGTAAGAAAAACGCAAACTATATCTCAGCTAAGGAAACCAAAAGAATCTCCAAAGAGAATCGAAAGATCACCAATGAGATAGAGAAGAAGAGAAACAGAAAGAATATTCCGGAGTCAGAGTATATCACTACCATGAAGAATCCGGAAAACGTAGTTGAGTTTGACAATGTTCATACTTATTTCTTTACAGATATCGGAACTGTTAAAGCCGTTGATGGTGTAAGCTTTGAAATTCCTCAGGGAAAAACAGTTGGTGTTGTTGGAGAGTCCGGTTGTGGAAAGTCTGTAACAAGCCTTTCCCTTATGCAGCTGGTACAGCGCCCTCAGGGACAGACCGTAGAAGGAGAAATCCGTTTTAATACCGGAGATAAGGTTTACAATATTGTAAATACTCCTACAAGTGAAATGCAGAAGCTTCGCGGAAATGAGCTTTCCATGATTTTCCAGGAGCCTATGACTGCACTGAACCCGGTATTCCGCATTGGAGAGCAGGTTGATGAGATCACCAAGCTTCACAATCCGGATATGAGCAAAGAGCAGGTAAAGGCCAGAACCATCGAAATGCTGAAGCTGGTTGGAATTGCCAACAGTGAGGGCGTTTATAAGATGTATCCTCATGAGCTTTCCGGTGGTATGCGTCAGCGTGTATGTATCGCAATCGGTCTTGCTTGTAATCCAAGACTGATCATTGCTGATGAGCCTACCACAGCTCTTGACGTTACAATTCAGGCGCAGATCCTGGATCTGATGCGTAACCTGAAGGATAAGATCAATTCTTCCATTATGCTGATCACTCATGACCTGGGGGTTATTGCAGAGATGGCAGATTATGTAGTTGTTATGTATGCTGGCCGTGTAGTTGAGAAGGGTACTGCAAGCGAGATCTTCAAGAACCCGTCTCACCCATACACAATTGGACTTATGCGCTCCAAACCGGTTGTAGGCAAGAAGGTTGACAAGCTTTACAGTATTCCAGGTAAGGTTCCGAACCCTATTGATATGCCGGACTACTGTTATTTCCGTGATCGTTGTGAGCTTAGCTGTGACAAGTGCCAGGGAAGCTATCCAGGCGTGATCAAATTAAGTCCTACACACGAAGTTAGCTGTTACCGTTATGCAGACCGTCCGGAAGCCGGATGGCTGGCAAATGTTCATCCGGGAGAGGAGGGAAAAGCTCATGAGTGAGAATAAGACAGCAGAAAATACAAAGAATCAGCAGTCCGATAACATTCTGGAGGTGTCCCATCTTAAGAAATATTTCCCGATCAAGGGTGGAATGTTCGGTAAGCAGGTTGGAGCCGTAAAAGCAGTTGATGACGTTTCTTTCACATTAAAGAGAGGAACCACAATGGGACTTGTTGGAGAGTCCGGATGTGGTAAATCTACCACAGGAAGAACCATCTTAAGACTGATTGAGAAAACAGACGGACAGGTTCTCTTCAACGGAAAAGATGTTTACGGTCTTTCCAATAGAGAAATGCGCGATATGCGTACCAAGATGCAGATCATTTTCCAGGATCCATATTCTTCCCTTTCTCCAAGACTGCCAGTCGGAGAAATCATCGGGGAAGCAGTAAGAGAGCATAACCTGGTTCCCAAGTCTGAATATGCAGATTATGTGACCAAGATCATGGATGACTGTGGACTTCAGTCTTATCATAAAGACCGTTATCCTCATGAGTTCTCTGGTGGACAGAGACAGCGTATCTGTATTGCGAGAGCACTTGCATTGAATCCGGAGTTCGTTGTGTGTGACGAGCCGGTTTCCGCGCTTGATGTTTCCGTACAGGCACAGATCATCAACCTGTTAAAGGAACTTCAGGAGAAGAGAAATCTGACTTACCTGTTCATTTCTCATGATCTTTCCGTTGTAGAGCATATTTCCGATACCATCGGTGTTATGTATCTGGGAGGTCTTGTGGAGACTGGTACTACAGCAGATATTTTTGCAAATCCTCTTCATCCGTATACAGAGGCTCTGTTCTCTGCTATTCCTATGCCAGATCCGGATCTGAAGAGAAACCGTATCATTCTGGAGGGAAATATTCCATCCCCGGCGAATCCGCCTAAGGGATGTAAGTTCCATACCAGATGCCGGAAGTGCATGGAGATTTGTAAGAATCAGGTGCCTGAGGTAAAAGATATGGGAAATGGGCATAAGGTGCGCTGCCATCTGTATGACTAAGAATAAAGCAGGCCAGGGATTACCTGGTCTGTTGCTATTTAATGTGTTGAAAAGTTCTTCAGTAGGGACGCATTTGGACAATGTGTATTACTCACTCGCCGGCGCAACGCTCCAGCGAAC
>ERZ772889.265-NODE-265-length-62014-cov-102.744008_pt1 | contig 62014 bp, 54 predicted proteins | sample MGYA00512127_ERZ772889 | MGnify/ENA primary metagenome ERZ772889 (study PRJEB29015, sample SAMEA2737689) | human gut metagenome | biome: human gut; feature: human-associated habitat; material: faeces | place: China | collected 2012 ...
TTACTTAGTCTCTGCCTTTTTTAGAATTTTTTACCCCAACTATTGACAAAGAACCTAAAAATATTTCCAAGCAAATAAATTTACTTGGGAATATTTTTTATTGTTATTTTAAATTAAAGAATGCATTTTTTCCTGCATATTCAGCTACAGATCCTAATTCTTCTTCAATTCTTAATAATTGGTTATATTTACATACTCTATCAGTTCTTGAAGGAGCACCAGTTTTAATTTGTCCTGCATTCATAGCAACAACTAAATCTGCAATTGTTGTATCTTCAGTTTCACCTGATCTGTGAGATACTACTGCTGTCATTCCAGCTCTATTTGCCATAGATATAGCGTCTATTGTTTCAGTTACTGTTCCTATTTGGTTAAGTTTTATAAGGATTGAATTTGAAACTTTCATATCAATACCTTTTTGTAATCTTTTTGTATTTGTAACAAATAGATCATCACCTACTAATTGTATTTTATTTCCTAGTTTTTCTGTAAGTAATTTCCATCCTTCCCAATCTTCTTCAGCAAGACCATCTTCTAAAGATATAATTGGATATTTAGATGCTAAATCTTCCCAGAAAGCAACCATTTCTTCGCAAGTATACATTTTGTCTGATTTCCAGAAATAGTATTTTCCTTCTTCACCTTTTTTCTTAGCTTCATCATACATCTCAGTTGCAGCAGCATCAATTGCAATTTTAAAGTCTTCACCTGGTTTGTATCCTGCTTTTTCAATTGCTTCAACTATTACTTGTAAAGCTTCTTCATCTTTAGATAGATTTGGAGCAAATCCACCTTCATCACCAACTGAAGTTGCAAGTCCTTTTGCTTTTAATACTGATTTTAAATTATGGAATACTTCAGCACACCATCTAAGAGCTTCTTTGAAACTATCAGCACCTACTGGCATTATCATAAATTCTTGGATATTAACACTATTATCTGCGTGTTTACCACCATTTAATATGTTCATCATTGGAACAGGTAAAACTTTAGCATTTACACCACCAAAATAGTTGTATAAACTTACCCCTAAAGCTTCAGCAGCTGCTCTTGCTACAGCAAGTGATACACCAAGTATAGCATTTGCACCAAGTTTTCCTTTATTTTCAGTACCATCAAGTTCAATCATTGCTTTATCTATTTCAACTTGATCTAAAGCATTCATTCCTTCTATTTCAGGAGCAATAATATCATTTACATTATCTACTGCTTTTGTTGTACCTTTTCCAAGATATCTTGATTTATCTCCATCTCTTAATTCTACTGCCTCAAAAGCACCTGTAGATGCACCAGATGGAACTGCAGCACGTCCTACAAATCCTCCTTCTACAATAGCCTCAACTTCTACAGTTGGATTTCCTCTTGAATCTAATATTTCTCTTGCATAAATAGATTCTATTTCTAAGTATTGTTTCATAAAAAATTCCTCCTTATTTTTTTATTATATATATATATTAACTATAGCAAAACTATAGCAAATAACAAATTAATTAGTAGATTATATTATCTGGTAAACTATATTTTTTATTATCTTTATTAAGGTCCTCTTTATTAGGTTCACCCTCATTATTTATTTTACCCATGTCTGTTTCACCAATTTCTTCTTCTGAGTTAACACCAGCTTGTAAAAATTTTGTAAAATCATTTTCTCCTTTATTTTCAGGTTTTACATCTTGTCTACTAGTTGTAACTTGTTGTTCATATTTACCTAATTCTTCATCACAAATTTCTTCTAAATTGTTAGATATACTTTTATCTGCTTCGTTATAATCTTCATATATATGTCCTACTGTATTTTTTACTCTATTTTCAATCTCATATATAACGTCTTCATTTTGTATACCTTTTCTTTCAAGTATTTGCCTTACTCTACTTTTAAATTCAGGCGCGTGAGTAAAATATTCATCTTGTTCAGCTTTTTCTTTTTTACTAATTTTGTCTTTTTCTTCAGAATACCTGCTAAAGAGTTCTTTATTTACATCATTAATTTCATGTTTTAAATCATCATTGCCAGTATTTATAATTTCTTTTCTTTTTGAATCAATACCATAATTTAGTGTATTATTAAAGGTATTTTCTTTTTCATCTAAGTTTTTATCTAAATTATATACTGGTTCTAAAGATTCAAATAGTGCATCTTGTACAGTTTCATCAACATTTCTTATGCCATTACTTTCAAGAATATCTGGTACATCTCTTTGAATTAAAATGTCTAACCTTCGTTTAATTTGCAAATCATCTTTAGCTTTACCAAACAAATCCCTTACTTTATTTATGACACTTTCTTTTATTTCTTCAATTTGTTTATTCTTTATCTCATTTTCATTCATATATAACCCTCTTAAATATTATTATATAGAAAGCTCTCTTAACCTTCTTCTTTCAATTCTTTTATCTGCCTTTTCTGCTAATTCTTTTCTTCTATCTTGATATTGCTTTTCTATTTCTTTCATTCTCTCTTGTTTAAATAAATTATCTTTACTATTTTCATATTCTTTTATTCTTTCACTCATCTCATAGTCAGCTATAGAATATTTTTCATCATTTATATAATATTCGTATTCAGCAATATATAACTTGTTTTCTTCAATCTCTTCATCCATTTTTCTTAATATAGTTTCAGCATCTTCTTTAACGTTATATTTATCTAAAGCTATATCACAAATTGATAAAATTGCCTTGTAATATGAAGGATCAAGACTGCCTGGAATATCTTTTGTATATCTTTTAGCAATATCTACAGATAATTTATAAAAAATATTTACAAAAGTTTTTGGTGACATTTTTCCATCAATTAGTCTAGAATTCAAATCTTCCATTAAGTCTTCAACATCATCTCTAATATTTGAATTTATAACTTCTAACTTCTTTTTTATATCTAATTTTTCCTTTTTTTCTTTTTCATGTTGTTTTTTCTTAAATTCAGCATCTAGTTTTTCAAATTCTTTCTTCGAAATAAGTTTAAAACCTTTATGGCCACATATAGGGCATTTAGAATTAGAATATTTCTGCATTATTTCATCAACATATCTATATTCTACTTTTTTTATGCTTTTACTTACATATCCACATCTTGGATTAGTACATTTTACATATATGTCAACAAGTTCAGAAAGCTTTTTTTCTTCTTCTTCCTTTTCTTCTTTCTCTTTTTCCCATTCATTCATCCAATAGGCAGTAGAACCAGTATCTTTAAGTGGATCATATTCTTCATCTTCCATGTCGTTATATTCCATCTAAAGCCTCCTTTATTATACGATTTTTCTGTTATAACTCTACCAAACTTTCTCCTGTCATCTCAGATGGTTTTTCTTCTCCCATAAGTGCAAGAAGAGTTGGTGCTAAATCACAAAGTCTTCCATTTTTTAAAGATTTTACTCTATCTGATACAACTATAAGTGGAACATCAAATGTAGAATGTGAAGTTATAGCCTCACCAGTTTTTAAATCAAGCATATATTCACAGTTACCGTGATCTGCTGTAATTAAAGCTTCTCCTCCTACTTCCTCTAGTTTTGATATTACTTTACCAACACATGTATCTAAAGCTTCAACAGCTTCAATTGCCTTTTCTATAATTCCTGTATGCCCAACCATATCGCCATTTGCATAGTTCATGATTATAACATCATATTTTTTAGATTCGATTGCATCTATAATTTTATCAGTTACTTCATAAGCAGACATTTCAGGTTTTAAGTCATATGTAGCAACTTTAGGTGATGCAACAAGTATTCTATCTTCACCTTTATACTGCTTTTCTTCTCCACCATTAAAGAAGAATGTTACATGTGCGTATTTTTCAGTTTCGGCACATCTTACTTGTGTATATCCTCTATTTGATAATACTTCACCCAAAGTATTTTTTAATGCTTGAGGCTTGTATGCAACATGTACATGATTTAAAGTTTCATCATATTCAGTCATTGTAACAAAATATAAATTGTTCATTTTTACAGTTTCAAATTCACTAAAATCTGGTTCTGTGATTACTCTTACAATTTGTCTTGCTCTATCTGGTCTAAAGTTAAAGAATATTACTGAATCTTTATCCTTAATTTTAGCTATTTCATTTCCTTCTTCATCAGTAATTACAATTGGTTTTACAAATTCATCAAACTCTTGAGCTTCATATGAATTTTCAACAGCTTTTTGAACTGTTTTAAATTTATTACCAATTCCATTTACCATTGCGTCATATGCAAGTTTTTCTCTATCCCATCTTTTATCTCTATCCATTGCATAATATCTTCCAGCAAGAGTAGCTATTTTTCCAACACCAATTTCTTTTATTTTTTCCTCAAGTTCTTTTAAATATTCTATAGCAGATGTTGGAGGTGTATCTCTTCCATCTAAGAAAGCATGAATATATACATTTTCTATACCTTGCTCTTTTGCAAGTTTTAGTAATGCGTATAAATGAGAATTATGAGAGTGAACTCCTCCGTCAGATAAAAGTCCCATTAAATGCAAAGAACTATTGTTATTTTTTACGTTCTCTATTGCTTTTAAAAATTCTTCATTTTTAAAGAAATCACCATCATTAATTTCTTTAGTGATTCTTGTTAAGTCTTGATATACTATTCTTCCTGCCCCTATATTTGTATGTCCAACTTCAGAATTTCCCATTTGACCTTCAGGAAGTCCAACAGCCATACCACTTGTTGCTATGTATGTATTTGGATATTTTGCTATTAATTTATCTAAATTTGGAGTATTTGCAAGTTTAAAGGCATTTCCTTTACTCTCATCATTTAGTCCTACTCCATCCATTATCATAAGTATGTATTGTTTATTTCCATGCATAATTTACATCTCCTCTATTTTTGCATTAATAATTATATCATCTTTAGTCATAATTTACAATAGCTACAAAATCATTTTTAAGGCTAGCACCTCCAACCAAAGCTCCATCTATATCTTCCATATTAAGTATTTCTGAAGCATTAGCTGGCTTTACACTTCCTCCATATAAAATTCTTACTCTTTCTGAAACACTTGCACCATATTTTGTTTCTATAGCTTTACGTATAAAATGGCACATTTTATTTGCATCATCACTACTTGCTGTTTTACCTGTACCAATAGCCCAGATTGGTTCGTAAGCAATTACAATATTTCTTTTTAAATCATCACCTAGTATTCCATCTATACATTTATCTAATTGCTTTGCTACAACGTCAAACATTGTACCATTTTCTCTTTGTTCTAAAGTTTCACCAACACAAATTATTGGTTTTATATTATTTTCAAGTAATTTTTTTACTTTCTTATTCACAATCTCATCTGTTTCATTAAATATACTTCTTCTTTCACTATGTCCTACTATACAAAAATCTACAAATGCTGAAACTAGCATTGGAGCTGACGTTTCACCAGTATATGCACCCTTATCTTCATAATATACGTTTTGTGCTCCAAGATGTATATTTGTATTTTCAAGTAATTTTGATACTGTTCCAAGTGCTACAAAATTTGGACATATTGCAACATCTACAATATCTGTATTTATTCTATCTTTTATACTACTTACAAAAGCTTCTGCCTCTGTTATTGTATAATTCATTTTCCAATTTCCAACTATTAATTTTTTTCTCATTAAAACCACTCTCCAATTATTTATATACTTATACATGTATATATTTATATTTTAACACCAAATTATATTAAAAACAACTTTTAATTTAAATTTGTGTAAAAATTGAGTGTATTATGGTTACTATTATAGTTTCAAATGAATTATTTCCTTTATAATTACCTCAATTGAATATTTTTTACGTAAATGTACTTTTTATTCAATAACATTATATTCTATTATTTTACTTTAATTTTCTATTTTTATCCACTTTTTTAGAGTCATAACCAGAGTATTAATTCCTATTTCATTTTTATTTATATAACAAACCATGCTAAATATTTTAAGAAAAAATGTAAAATGAAAATAGGACAAATTTCAAGTTGTATTTGAAATTTGCCCTATTTTTTAATTTGTTATAACAAAATTGCTTACTGTAACATCACTTATCCAATCAGGTTCTATTTTTTTATTACTAAATTTGAATTTTAATTTACCTTTATTATCTACACTCCAAGTTCCATTCCAGTAAGTTGGATTATCCATTTCTATAATTGAAAAATTATTATCTGCTAGATTTTCATTTAATTTTGATATTAGGTTTTCAAATGATGTATCATCTAATGTAGAATTATTGATAATATACATACCTATTTTTTCTTGTATTTTGTTACAATCATCTATAAATTTATTTTTATTTTCATCTTTGTTATACTCAGATTTTATTTCTATACAATACTTTGTAGCATTTAATTTACTAATATCTGTTGAATCATTTATTTCTATTTTTTTATTTAATGATACAACTATAATTATTACAGATATTATTACAACAATAGAAAATACAAAAATTAAAAATTTTTTCCTATCTAGAGTATAACTCTTTTTATTTTTTTTTGCCATATTCTTTTCCTTTATTTATCTTGTAATGCTTCTATACCTGGAAGTTTTTTTCCTTCCATAAGCTCTAGAGATGCCCCTCCTCCAGTAGATACATGTGTCATTTTATCTTCAAGTCCAAACTTTTCTACTGCAGCTGCACTATCTCCACCACCTATTATTGTTATTGCATTAGAATTTGCCATTGCTTCAGCAATTTTCTTTGTTCCATTTGCAAATTCTTCCACTTCAAACATTCCAACAGGTCCATTCCATACAACTGTTGCTGCTTTTTTTATTTTTTCTACATACATATCTACAGTTTTAAATCCAATATCAAGTCCCATAGAATCTTCGTCAATGTTTTCATCTTGAGTAAGCACTGCATCATATATTCCAGAAGTATCTTTACTTTCTATATGGTCTACAGGAAGCAAGAATTCCACTTTATTTTCTTCTGCTTTTTTCATAATTTCTTTAGCAATATCTATCTTATCATCTTCAACAAGAGATTTTCCAACGTTATATCCTTTTGCTTTTAAAAATGTAAATGACATTGCTCCACCAATTAACATTGTATCTACTTTATCAAGTAAATTTGTAAGTACAGCTATTTTACTTGATACCTTAGATCCACCAATTATTGCAACTAGAGGTCTTTTTGGATTATTGATACTATTATCTAATGCATTTATTTCTTTTTCTATTAAAAATCCACATACAGAAGGTAAATAGTGTGTTACTCCTTCTGTTGATGCATGAGCTCTATGAGCAGTTCCAAATGCATCGTTTACAAATATATCAGCAAATGAAGCTAATTTTTCTGCAAATTTAGGATCATTTTTTTCTTCTTCTTCATACATTCTTGTATTTTCTAATAAAACAACATCACCATCTTGCATGTTATCGATAGTATTTTTTGTTTCATCTGAATATATATCTTTTAAAAGAGGTACTTCTTTTTCTAAAAGTTCAGATAGTTTTTTAGCAACTGGCTTTAAGCTTTTGTTTTGACCAGTTTTTCCTATATGAGAACATAGTATAGTTTTTGCTCCTGCACCTATTAAGTAGTTAATTGTTTTTAATGATTCTACAATTCTTTTATCACTTGTAATTATATCTGGATTATCTTTATCTAGTGGAACATTAAAGTCACATCTAACTAAAACTTTTTTTGAACTTACACTAATATCCCTTATTGTTTTTTTGTTTAACATAAACTTTCTCTCCTTTATACTTTTAGGCTAGCTTACACAAAGCTAGCCTAAATTTAGTTCTTTATTTATGATCTACTCCATACATATGAGTGATTAAATCTACAACTTTATTTGAATAACCCCATTCATTATCATACCAAGATACTAATTTTACAAAGTTATCGCTAAGTTGAATTCCAGCTTTTACATCAAATATAGAAGTATGAGGATCTGAAATGAAATCAGATGAAACAACATCTTCGTCTGTCCAAGACATAATTCCTTTTAGTTCTCCATTACATGCTTCTTTTATTTTTTCTACGATTTCTTCATATGAAGCTCCTTTTTCAAGTCTACAAGTAAGGTCAACTACAGAAACATCTAGTGTTGGTACTCTAAATGACATACCAGTTAGTTTTCCATTTAATGATGGTATTACTTTACCAACTGCTTTTGCAGCACCAGTAGATGATGGAATAATGTTATATGTAGCAGCTCTTCCACCTCTCCAATCTTTTTTAGATGGACCATCAACAGTTTTTTGTGTAGCTGTTGCAGAGTGAACAGTTGTCATTAGTCCTTCAACAATACCAAAATTATCATTTATAACTTTAGCAAGAGGTGCTAAACAGTTTGTAGTACAAGATGCATTTGATACAATATTCATATCTGATGTATATTCATTATTATTTACACCCATAACAAACATTTTTGCATCTTTTGATGGTGCAGAAATTACAACTTTTTTAGCTCCACCTTTTAAATGAGCTTGTGCTTTTTCAGTTGTTGTAAACACTCCTGATGATTCAACAACATATTCAGCTCCAACTTCTCCCCAAGGAATTTCTGAAGGTTCCATGCAATTAAATACCTTTACAATCTTACCATTTATAACTAAATCATTACCTTCAACCTTAATATCAGCGTTATATTTTCCATGAATAGTATCATATGTTAACATATATTTCATATATTCAACATCAATAAAAGGATCGTTTACAGCAACAACATCAACATTATCCCTTTCTAAAGATACTCTCATTACTAATCTTCCTATTCTTCCGAATCCGTTAATTCCTACTTTTATCATAAATTTATTCCCCCTTATTTATAACACTTATATTTTATCTCAATATCTTTTCATTTGCAATAGTTTTTCACAATGTTTATATTATTTTCATCGCAATTTTCGATAAATCATTGCATAAATAATTCTCTATATAGTTTAAAATATGAAAATATCTGAAAGAAACATATTTTTACATTTTAATTTTAATATAATATAAAACCCCTATAGCACCATAATCAATGCAATAGAGGTATTATACTTATTCAACAATCATATTTGAATTGAAATTCATATCAAGTTTTATTTTATCTTCATCATTTTTCTTTTCGCCTGGTTTTAGGATATCCATTTCCTTTATAACAGCTTTATATTTTTTTGTATCTGTATCTAACTCAAATACACTGATACTCTTTGTTAAATCTTCATCTAAATGTTTTAATTCAGTAGTAAAATATAAATCTTCATCTTTTAGATATGTACTTACTTTTTTTATAATTCTAAACATTTCAGCAGTATGTTGAATATCTTCTCCAACAAATATTATTTTAGGAGGAGTATAAAATCCAGCGTCATTTTTTGTAAAGTTTTCAAAAAAGTCTGAATAAAGTTGTACTTTCTCTGCAAACATGTTTTTCCAATCATCATTTCTTCTTACAACTTCAAATATAAAGTTCTCTTCTTCAGAAGAATTTTTCAAAGTAACAAGACCGCCTGTTGGTTTAAACTTTACGTTATATTTTTTTGAGTATAATAAAATATTAGGATTTGTACTTTTGAAAGCTGCAACTTTCTGCATATATGCAATAATAACTTGATTTCCAGCAAGTTTTCTTTTTACAGAATAAGCAGGTTTTGTATTATCTGTTGGTTGCCAAGCTGTTGGTATATTTCTTTGTTTTAGTATATATGTTGCAATTTTGTCCATTGAATAAACTCTATATGAGCTCTTTCCAGAATCACTTTGAAAATAATATCTTGAAATTACCTTTGATTTTGTTAAATCTTCAAGCCATTTAGCAACTCTTGTTTGTCTTTTATCTTCTTCAATATCATTTATCTTTCCTCTTAAATCTAAGATTTGAGTACATTGTCTTGAAGTAATAAATCCAAATTCATTTACAACCTCAAGTGCTTTAATATGAGATTCATTAATATATCCCATATCCATTTTAAAAACAACTTGATTTATTGAAGCAAAACCTTCTTTTCCATCAAACACTTTTACTTCATTTTCCCTCACTGCAAAAGGTGATACAACTGTTTTTACTTCCTTATCATTTACCATTTTTCATCTCTCCTTAAATTTAATTTAAAATTTAACTTTTAACTAGCTAATTTACTTAAATAAATATGCTAATAAAAATACCAAATTGTATAAAAACGTACAATTCATCTATATCTATTATACAACAAAAAAGTTTGCTTGGCAATATTCAAAGCAAACTTTTCATTATTTTGTATATCAATATATTTAATTTACATACATGGTCATTCTAGTTCCAACTTCTTTCCACAAATATGTTATTCCATATTGCTTTGAACTTCCAATAGTATATTTATCTTCTTCCATACTATAGCTTTGACCATATGCCTTTCTTCCTCCATTTTCGCTACCTCTCTGTGTCCACTCACATGCATTTCCGGCCATATCATAAATATTATTTAAACAATATTTACTATTACTACCAGTTTTTTGTATTACATTATAATAATTTCCTATTTCTTTTGAATCATATACATATCTATTTAAATTTGAATTGTTTGCAATCCAGGCCAAAGTTGCATCCCACTGACATCCCCATATCATTTCTGTAGTTATATCTTCTCTATCATACATACTTCCTAAGACTTTATACAAATTAATCCAAGATTGATTTGTTATATCTTCCTGATTTGCCTTTGAAACAACCTTTTCATTATTTTGAACAGCATTTTTTAAATTTCCTATCTCAAATCTACTTATGTAAAAACCTTTATTTTTTTCAACTTGTTCTACCATTTTATTAAAACTAGCTTGATACAAATCTTGTGTACTTCCTTCAATGTACTGTTCGTTATCACCATAAATTCCATTTGATATTATATAAGGTTCTCTATAAAACCTAGATTGATTTACAACAAAATATTTTCTTTGGTATGTATCAAAAATATATATTAAAGACTTATAATTATTTCCGTCTCTATAAGCTATTGGATTTTTATCCTGTTTTACCATTTCATCGGCTTGTTTAAAATTATCTGCAATAGCCTTTTCTACAGGAATCCATACAAACTGATTTCCTTGCATTTTTTCCAAAGTATTATAATCAGTTCCTTTAAATTGATCTTTCTTATTATCAGAAATTACAACTCCTGTATCAACTTCGCCTCCAACATAATAAAATCCATCTGGAATAGGGATAATTGAACTAATTTTTTTTAATTTACTTGATTTTTTTATACTGTCGGATACAAATATTAATGTAAATACAAAAGCTACTATCCATATAAATGCAATTAAAATTAAAGTAATTTTTGAAACTTTTCTTTTATTTTTTCTTTTTTTCATTAATATACCTCTTACTAACCAATAATTATTAATTTTAATTTTTTCTTCTCAGGGATTATACGCTTTATGCTTACAAGTACTTTTTGTCCATATTCCAAACCATTTACATGCTCTGCAAGTCCAACTACATTTGGTGCTACTTCAACAAAAATACCAGACTTTATCCTATTTCTTACTATACCATCTACAATATCGCCTTCTTTAAATTTTAAAATATTTTGTTCAAATGTTCCTTGTAATTCTTTATATGATAATTCAATTCTCCCTGTATCTCTATCATATTTTTTTACAACAACATTTATTCTTTGACCAACATGTAGAATATCAGCAGCATTTTGTATTAATATATCTGAAATATTTTCAAGTTTTAATATACCTGTTACTCCACCTCCAACATCAACAAAGGCAGCATAATCATTTGTGCTTACAACAACTCCCTTTAGTTTCATACCTGGCTTTAAATGCATGTACATCCACTTTCTAACCTTTAGCTCTAATATTTTTTTTGAAACAATTAATTCTATTTCATCATCATTTTGTATAATTTCTTTTATACATACATGCAATATTTTTCCCTTTTTATTAACAATATGTTTTTCTTCAACAAGTCCGTCATCTCCAACTATACTTGATGATTCTTCTCTAGGAATAATAGCTTTTATATTTTTTCCAACTATACCTATCATATTTAAGCTTGCATCAATATCTTTTACATATATATCTACAACTTGCTGATTATTTTTTATTTCTTCTAATTGCTCTAAAGTATATTTTTTATTATGAGGAGCTCGGTTATGAGCCCCTTTACTATTAAAATTTTTTTCCATATAAACAAACTCTCCTCAGTTATATAATTTAAGGTTTAAAGAATCTAACACCATCTATTGTACATAAATAATTTAGACTTTCGTGCCATGAACTACTACTTCCTGGTGGATTCATTGCTGCTGGTGCATAAAAATATAATGCTCCACCTGTTGGATCAACGCCTCTCAAAGCATCTTCAACAGCTTTATACCAACTATCTCCTTCATTGATATCGCTAGTTGTTGTACCTCTGCCTTTTTCATCAGCATATCCATTAAAATTACTTGGATTGTGTATAAAATCATTAAATATATCAACATTTTTTCCTTCTGCCACAGCAGCTTTATATTGATTTATTGCAGCTGCTGCACAGGCAACTTGAAGTTCATAAGTCTTTCCTCCTGCTTCTCCTTTGACCATAATTGCAAAGTCTTTTTTCTGTTCAACGCTAAAATTTAAACCTGAAGATCCGCCACCAACTGGTGAGCAATCCTCATTAAAGAATTGTTCAGGGTCAACTTTTTTAGAATTCCAAAAATTACTATCTCCTGTTCTAACTTCAAAGTGTAAATGATTTCCTGTTGAATTACCTGTTGTACCCATTGTTCCAATTTCTTGACCTGAATTTACTTTGTCTCCTTCTTTAACTTTTAAACTTCCAGATACCATATGACCATATAAAGAAAAATACCCATTTGAATGTTTTATTATAACATATTCTCCATATCCATCATTTACATCTCCTGCATGAATTACTTCACCTGCGGCTGCTGCAACAATTTTTGCTGATGTATTAACGCTATGTGCTATATCAATAGCTCCGTGATTACCATTATGAACACTATCATCTCCAGCAAATGTTGCTGTAAGTTGATCTTTTTTAGATATACCTTTTTCAACATACTCTGGTACTGGCCAAATAAATATTCCACTACCTGAAGTTTTACTTGAACTACCATTTGTTCCATAAACATTTTCAAAACCTAGCGTTGTACCATATGCCCATGGAAGTGATCCATTTTTTTCATATACAGTAGTTAAGATCTTTTTTAAATTCCAATATGAAAGTGATAACTTTGATCTAGAATATCCTACATATTCTAAATATTGTGCTCCATTTCTAATATATCTGCTATATATATCAGGATTAGAATTCATAAAATCTATTCTATTTAATCCGTCTGTTTTTAATAATTGAGTATAATATTTACCTGATTCAGTTCCACTACATATATTAGTAGAATTAGATGATGATGTTGAACCAGTATAGCCATCAATATCAACATCAGTCATATATCTTGAAAAACAATGAATTTTATTAAAATATTCTTCATATTTGGAAAGTGGATATATAGATGGATCTCCATCACTACCTTGAGATATTACACTAGGTTCACCGTTATAATCACCAATAAACATTACATTATGACTATGATCTTCTATAACATCACCCACTTGAAGTTGTGATGCACCTTTAGAAGAGTCATACATATATTGTACTCCTTTATACGTTTGACCATCGACTGTCTGATTTACCTGAGATGCAGTATCTACAAGTTGTGTAATTCCACCCACACTTATATCAATTTTAAAGTAAATTTTGTATAAAGCAGTTATAAATCCTGAACAATCTATTTGAGATATATTTTTTAATTTTTCTTCAGTATCTGGAATAAATGGAGGTGCTCCATAAGGTAATTTTCCAAGTAAAGAACATGCAAAATCAACCATTTTTTGCATTTTTTGAGAATTAGCTGATTTTGATGATGAAGTATTTGTAGATGTATTTGTTTGTGTTGTACTTTGAGATTTAGCTACAATATATCCATTATCAGTTTCAGCTTGATCAAACATTGCAGTTAAAAGATAATTCATATCTACATCATTTCTAACTCCACCAGCTGAATTTGCAATTACCACTTTATTATTTTCAATACCACACAAAACTATATAATGAGCTGTAGTTGTTCCTAAATCAGGAAAATTTCCCTTTACTTGTACAATAGCTACATTTCCTTTTTCAAGTTCATTTGTAAGTGTACTCTTTGCCTCGTTTTTTCTATTGTTTAGTTCATTTCCACTAGCACCATTTTGATATGCTACACATTTAACAACATTTATACTATACTTATTTTTTAAAACATTTGCTGTACTACTTATTGTTATTGGTCCTGACCATCCAATATTATTTCCAACTGTAATCGGACTATATGATGTTCCTTTTATTGCATTTATTGTAGTTGTAAGAGAACATAAACCACAACCAGCAGTTGCAATCGTATCTCCTCCATTCATTTGAACATTATAACTATTTTGATTATATACAGGAAAAGTTTTTCCATTAAGCTTTATTTCCTTTGCAACAACAGATGTTGCACTTCCTGAGCTTGATGCAGAATATGAACTTCCACATAGTTCAGATGCGGATACTTTTTCTTTTCTATCATCAGACTGATTATACGAAACTAAGTCGTCTATTGTATATTTTTTAGTTTCAGAACTCCTTTGATATAACGTATCTTTCCACATTCTAACAACTGTATGTAATTTTGCATCTTCATAATCAATATATTCACCAAGTGTAACTTTATATGTTTGAATATATTCAGTTGCTTTACCAATAGAAGCGTCAAAATTTTGTTGCTTTTCAGCCCCATTTTTTTCTACACTAGCTATTGATGTACCACCACCTGCTGATATTGTTCCATTATTATTTACCTGTATATTTGCCTTAGCTGTATCAAACATATTTTGTTTATCAGTAGATTCTTTTGTCATAGCCGTTTCTTTCTCATTAGTTGAATATGCATTTCTCCTATTTCGTACATCCTCATCACTATATACTTTATAATTAAACTCATTGATTATTTTGCAATCAAAAGTTTCAGCACTCTTAATATAAACTTGCGATGAATACGTAGTTGAGTCTGAAACATACTTTTCCTTTAGCGGATTTTTTTGTCCACTTTTTAACTCAGGTTCCCTAGAAGTATCCACTTGTTTTTGTTTGTTCGGATTAGTCATTGTACTATCTTTTCTAATTTTTCCCAAAGTATATGTTCTTGATTTTTCAACCTGTTTATGTGTTTTTTTATCTTCCTCATATGTTATATGAATATTTACATCACAATAAAGAATATCATATCTATGCTGTTCTGTATATGTCTCATAAGTTGTTGTTTCTTCATACTTTTTTAATTCATACCAATTTGCAACTATATTATGATATGCTTCTTTTATAATATTGTATGAAAAAGCAGGTGCTCTACTATTATCTTCTTCTTTACCACTAATAATAGATGCATTACTCATTGAAAGTGGTATATACCATGTTTGTAAGTATGGTAAAGTAAGATCAATGAATTTTTCTAATTTAATTGCAGTAACTCCACTTGTAGAACCAGCCTCACTTTTTGAAGTATCTGGATACTTAAGGCCGAGTTCCTCGTCTTTGCTAAACTGACTATCTTCACTTAACTTCTTTCCTGCAGTTGCGCTATGGCTATATTTCATCCAATTAACCTTATTAAAATTATACTTTTCAGTTAATAATATATGTTTATATAATGGTAATTTTTCTGAGGAATCTACAATCCTTTTATCAGACTTGCCATTTCCAACGCTCTTATCTCCTATTTCATACTTCATTAAGGTTTGTGTTTCACTTCCACCATTTCCATCTTTTACTAATTTATCATATATTCCATTTATATCTTTTAAACTCACTTTTATAAGACTAGATTTTTCTTCATATAAAGACTTTGCCTCATCTGATATATTTTCTGAAGACGAAATGTAACTATCTACATTCTGAGATGCAACAGATGTTGTTTCAGATATCATTCCAATTGCAAGAGCAGCTATAATCACTATTATTATTAAAATAACAACTATTACAATTATTTTAACTTGAAGTGGTAATAATGCCCACAAAGCTTTAATTCCTCTTCCAACAGCTTCTTTAAAAGAGTCCCATCCTTTTCTAGCAGCATTTTTTACTTTCCTTGTTGCAGCTTGTCCTACATTAGAGCCACCAGTAGGTAGTACCGATGGATCTGTAGATGGAGTATCATTATTATTTTGATAATTGTCGTGGTTCATTAAATTTCCTCCATTCTTACATACTGATATTTATTGTCTTTTTTTCTTCTCCTATTTTTGCATTTAATATTCTAATTGTTTTTATTTTATATTGATCTTGACTGCTAATAGCAAAAAATAGATCTTTTTCTAAGCTTCCATTAGGTGTAACAATATCTTCCTCTGATGATATTACAGTTCCACCCATATTTGCAATTTTTCCATCACTCATAATTGCAGATACATTTGTTATATTATCAAAATTATATTCGGCATTTTTATCACTATTATTTGTTATTTTAAGAGTATAAGAGATACCATTATCCCTTATTGTATTTACTTTTATTTCATATACAATATCATCAATTACAGATGTTTTAGTATTAGAATTATTTGAAGTTTCTTCTGATTTTGAATTATTCTCTATATTACTTATAGAAGAAGTATTATCAACAATTGGAATTGTATCTTGCTCAAAGGATAAACTATATTCATACGGAAAACTTTCTATCAAATTAACGTAATGTATTTCGTTATTACTACTATACTTAAATTTATATATATATATATCGTTTCCCTGCCTACTTACAGAACATTCTATTATATTTACACTATCTGAAATATAATTACATGTTTCCAAAAAAGATTTATAATTATCCTTTGTAATGTTATTTTGTGCCATATAATTATAATTGAGTTTTTCATATAATTTATCCATATTTTTTTTTGAAAGAAGAGGAGTAAGTTCTGTTTTATATATATCTATTGCCATTTGTTCTTCGTCTACATCACTATATTTAAAATTTCCATTTACGTTATTTAGTTTATCTTTTGGCCACCATATAAATAGCAAAACAATAATAGCTAAAATAGCATATACTACAATAAATAATGTCGTAAAATTAAACGTTTTTTTGTTAGCATCCATATATAATTCTCCTTAATCTATATAAAAAATATTATACTTTTTTTTATCCGTATCAATTATAATGCCAATATATGCACTATCATTAACATTTGAAGTTGAAAGTTCACATATATATGCATTATCATAATTATTTAATTTATTTAAACTTGTTATAAGTGGTGTAGGAAGTGAAGAAAATTCGTCCCTATTTTCTCCCATCACCTTATTTATAAGATTATTTGCGATTTCATTATATTTCTTCTTACCTAAATATTTTTTATAATCAGGATCCAATGCATTATAGTAATACTTTGTTTCCTTTATATCTTTATTTGTTCCTGATTTATATGAAGAAATAAATTCTGTTACAATTCCATCTAAATTCCAATAAACATCTCTATCTTTTACTGTTGAAGAAAAAATTAATAAATCAGTTATATCTGTTTTTTTGTAATCAATTCCTTCACTTGTCTTAGTTATATTTTTTAACAAATAAAAAACTATCAATAATAAAATTAGAGCCGTTATAACAAGTATAAGCCTTTGTTTTGATGTTATATTACCTTTTATATCTACTAACTTCATAATTATATATTATATATATATACTATGCCACAAAAGTAGCATAGTATATACATTCCTCCTTTTAAATATTACTAATACTATTATTTTTCTCTATTTTTTGAGTAATATTTCTTACTCTTTTTGCCTGATTTTCTCTAGTATTATTTTGAATTTTTAAATTCTTTTCCATTTGTGCTATTTGATTATCAAGTTTCTTATTTACACTTGCTCTTGATTTTATACTAGTTGTAGCTGAAGCAACTGCGCTAGTTAAGTGTTCTCCTAAAGCATCACCCACACCAATACCATATGCAGTTGCTTTATGAATTTGATCCAAATCACCAGTAGCAAGTCCTGAGACTGAACCTATTGAAAGACCAACCATACCTCCTGCAGCTGCTCCAATAGTCTCAATACCTCCAGAAAAAGCATCCTGAATACCTTTTCTTCTCTTTTCCTTCGCTTTTGCAAGTTCATCATCGTATTTATCCATAATTTTATAATAATCATCAACTATCTTATCTGACTTTGTATTTATAGATGGTGAAGTACTTCCACCTTGTGCTACACTTTTTCTTGCTTTATTAATACCGGCTTGTATACCCATGTTTCTTTGATAGCCAGCCATATCTCCACGTTTTTTAGCCTCCATAGCTTTATTATAATATTCTCTATCCTCTACAGAATCAGAGCCACCGGATTGAGAACCAGAGTCACCACTTGCAATTTGTTTAGCACCAGGCAAAGGATTTCCACTTTTATCCAATCCTTTTCTTTGTAATCTTGTGAGCATTGCAGAATTAGCTTTTTTCTTATCTAATCCTGCACCTAAAGTTGCACTACCTATTCCTCCTACCATTTTAGGTACGTTATTAAATACTCTTCCAACAGCTTTTAAAGCCATATATGAAGCCATAAGACCGTGAGGAGGTTTATTTTGCAAAATACCACTATCTAGTCCAAATATTTTCTTCGTTATTTGTTCCATCTTAGTAAGTGATGTAAGCAAAACTATACAAAGAATTCCTAGTGCTGAAACAGAATCTGCATCTGTTAATTTTGCAATTTTATCACCACTTGTATTCGGAGCAATAAACGTTATTATAATACTAATTACAATTGCAAGTATAAATGCTTGTATTGTTTGTACAAAAACAAGTGCGCATAATTCTTTTACCCATGTTGTAAAAACACCCTTTTGCATACTATCCCTCCTAACCTGCAGACTTCATAAAGAAGTCATAAATAACTACAATCGGTCCAAACATAGAAAGCATCATAACATAAAATAACCTTTTTACATACATTATAAAATACATACATGATTGAAAAATAAATATTGCATATAACAATGCACCTGTAACAGATAATTTAGTTGCTCTCCAACCTACAATCGTCTCTTTCTTATTTCCTGTACTATCAGTAGTTTCTTCTGTAGTATATGTATAGGCAGATTGTTTAAAAAATTGTCCAAGATTTGCTATTATATCAGTTGTTTTTGCACTTCCACCTTGTGCTGCGCTTATTATATATCCATCTACTTCTAATCTTTTTTTTGCAATTGCCTCACGAATAGAAACATCATTCTTAGCTTGGTTATAACTCGATTGCATTTTATATTCGTTATATATATCATTTAAGTCATTTAACTCATTAGGACTATATGCAGACCAAACTGTATTTGCAGCTATTTGTAAGCTATTTGGATTATCTCCTGTATTTATTTTATATCCAGGATTATTAATATAGAATTTATCTAATTTAGCAGCTTCATCTTTATTTGCCATTACATAAGCATAACCAGCCAAATCTTTTTCAAAATCTTCACTTTTTAAATATTTTTCTTTATCAAAATAAATCTTATCTCCACTATAACATTCATAGTATCCCTGTTCCTTCATTTTTCTTAAATCATCATCACTAGCTTTAGATATCTGCATTCTAATAGAATTTGCATCATTTCCGTCCATTTGAAGTCTTGGTATACCTTTGTTTGCCACAGCTAACATTTGAATTGACTTATCTGTAATCTTTAAACTTTTAAATGCCATTTCAACGTTTGTAGACCACCAATTAATTGTAGTATCACTATCACTTAAATTATCAGCAACATAAACCACCCTTTGATCAATGTAACTACTATTGAGTAATAACCTATTAGTAATGTCTAAAAGAGGAGGATCTGCTGTCACAGAATTAACCCAGTTTGTCACATCAGATCTTGTACTAAACTTATCACCCAATGCATTTGAAAACTTCTTTACTCTCTCATCAGGACTAACAACAGAGTTTAAAGCTTCAGTAAAATCAACAGAGGTTACCGTCTCATCTATCGTTTTTATAAGTATACCACTTGCTATTTGTACCATCTGCTCATTAATCCAAAAAATAAAAGCTAAGATATAGTGCATTAAAAATAGCATTACAATACACGTTGCCCAATTCACAATTGCTTGTTTATATTTGGCTTTTTCCGCAGCAATACTTGATAATGCAAGTCGTATTGCCATAATACCAACAGCAACACCAAGGAAAAGTACTGCAAGTGAAAAAATTGTAGAATAGACACTATACACAACTTTTCCAAGTATAGAAGTCGATCCATTTGAAACAAACAAAGAATTTGAAGCAGGATTTAGAAAGTTTATGTCTAGAAAGCCTATACCATTAAATATTATTCTATCTGCCCATGGAAATATGTTATCTCCTGTAAGAGTTTTAAATACTGCTCCTAGTAAATACTCAGCCAAAGAAGCTATTGCATTAATCATTCCAGCAAGAGTATCCAGTAATATATTTGATTTTATTTTGCTATCTAATGCGTTTTCAGACACCTGAATTGAAGGTGTATAATCCGGATTCGTTGCCCCAAATACATTTCCAAAGCTTGTGAATAGCATTACAACCAAACCTATACATATAATAATTTTGCATGTTTTTTTCTTCATTTAATCACCTTATTCTAAATATATTAGTAATTATTTAATCAATTCTTTTGTTTTTTAAATTTTCAACAACCCTGTTTAAGTTTGTTTCAACAAATTCAAATTCTCTTTGGGTTGGTTTAATTGACATTATAGCTGAATCATACCCTATTTTTATTAAACCTTCACCTCTTTGACAAGTAAGTAGAAATTCTTCTTCACCTTCACTAAGTTTGAATACTTCTTTTAAATATGATATTTCAGACTTATCTTGTGCAAGAAATAGCTTTGTATCTGCTGATGTTAAAACAACCTGTACACTTTTATTCTCATAGAAATCTTGGAATTTTTGTGATACAACAGTAAGAGATACGTTTCTTTTTCTAGCACGTCTTGACATAGTATTTAAGAAATCAACAGCTTCTGGATATGGTAAAAGCATCCATGCTTCATCAATTAGAACACGTTTACTTTTTGCTCTGTTCTTATCTTCACTATTTTTCTTAACATACTTTTCCCAAATCCATGATAATAGAATTTGTTGTGCAAGTGGTCTTGCAAATCTTTCTTCAAGTGATGATATATTTATATTTATAAATGGACAATCATCTAGTAATTCAAAAGTAGATTGGCCATCAAAATATGCCATTTGTCCATCATATTTTTTACAAAACTGTTTCATAACCTTTATTAAATAATCATAATGGTATTGATATGTATCATTTGTATTTTCAGCAGCTTTTTTTTCTAGTCTTTCATACCATGAACTTACAGTTGGCATATCTTTCTTTTTCTTGGAAGTATCTCCATCTTCCATATCAATTACAGAACCTGTGTATAGTGAATTAGGATCACTTGTTATACCTTTATCAGCATACTCTTCAGCAACTATTTCTGCTATGATTTGTTTTGTAAGTTCATTTACTTCTTCAGATTTTGTTGAACCACGTGCCATTGTAAGTAATGCTTGCGTTACGTCTTCAACTTTATTTTCAACATTTAATGCATATCTTTCTTTTCCAGTTATTTCATCTTTAACAATTTCTGTTTCAATATCAAATATATTTATAACTGTACTAGATTTAGGTCCTATATTAACATTAATTCCTCTTAAAGCTTCCGCAACAACAACATACTCACCTTCAGCATCAAGTACAAGATTTTCTACCCCCATAAGTATTGCTGATCTTGCCATTATTGTTTTTATTGTAACAGATTTACCAGCACCTGATTTTCCAAAAATTATCATGTTATAATTTGCAAGTGAACTACTAAAATTATCAAATATTATTGGTAGGCCAGTTTGTTTATTTATTCCAATTGGTACACCCATATTATGTCCAGCTTCAGCATTAACAAATGGAAATACAGTTGACATAGATCCTCTATCAAAAGTATGTTTCCTTGAAATCTTATTATTATTAAGGGGAAGATTTGACTGAAAAGCCTCTTCCTGTAATGCCCAAGCTGCTTTTAATCCAAGTAAATTTTTTGAAGCCTCCATTGCAAGTAATTCAGATAATTTATCTAATTCTGCTTTATTGTATGCAAACAATGTACATATTATAGTTGCATCAAATAATTTATTATATCCTGCTGCTATTTGATCTCTAAGTGCTTCAGCTTCAGCTTGTTTAGTTGATAGCACAGATTCTCTGTTTATATCCCCTCTATCATGTGCAACATATCTTTCTGATTGTAATTCTACAATTTGTTTATTTAATTGATTCTGAGATGTTGTTTCAGATATTGGTGTTATATATACAGAGGCATTTATATCTCCAAATTCATATATACCAGATAAAAAATATGGAAATGTTGCTTGTCTTGGGATTGTTGTTAAATAGAAACTCCTTGCAAATCTAGATATTTTAGAAAAAATTTCTAAATAATCATAGTGAGAAGCATCTATTCCTGAAGGAGCAAGCAAATCTTTCAATGTCGATTTATTTATACTTAAGCTATCAGGTAAATTTTCATTTGCCTTAATAAGTTCATCTTGAGGTGAATTTTGAGTTTGAGTTTCACCCTTCTTCTTTTTTTTCTTATCTTTTTCTTCTTTTTTCTTTCCCATATACCAAATTCCTCCTTAAGTTCTATACAATAGAATCGTCACCAGAATTCATTCTATCATCAAATGAATCATTCAAATTAATATCTAAATCGTCATCTAAATTTTTATTTGGCGTATTCGCTAGATTTCTATTATATTCAAAACTACTATTATCAACCTCAATCTTTTGAACAATAGGTCTTTCTTCCATATTATTAGAGTTTATTTTATCTGATTTTTTTGTTTCTTCTACTTTTTCATCTGATTTATTTGAATCTGTAGTTTTTAAATTATTCGTATCATTCTTTTCAACATTAATGTTTTGAGAAACAGTATTAATTGCTACTTTTTCACTATCTTTATCTAACTGTTCTTTTTTATTATCATGATCGTTTACACCTAACATGTTTGTTAACTCTTCATATTCCTGTCCAGCCTTATCAACTAAATCCTTTTTGGTTTTTCTAAAATCATTTATTAATTTTTCATTTGCTTTTTCTTTTATATCAATTGGAACGTTTTCACGTCTTACAAAATCACTAGCTTTTTTACTTATTTGTTCTTCTACATCCAATTCTTTTATTCTAGGTGAAATATACTCTCCACTCTTTAAGCTTTCTTTAAGTGCCTCAATAGCTTTTATTTTGGCTTCGTTATTAATTTCTTCTTGTAGCTTTCTCTGTTTTTTAAGGAATATGTCTTCACTTGTAGAATATAATCTATAAAATCCTGAATCAAGAGCTTCTTTTACACTCATCAATCCTTTATCATCTCTATTATACGCAGTATATAACACATCAGCAATTTCATTTGAGTTCAATATTCTACCTGCAACAGAACAAGAAGCAAGTCCATTTATTACTGATTGTGCACGTGTTACCAATTCATTATAGCATATATTTCTTATTTCTTCTTTTGTAAATCTGTCTATAGCATTTATTTCAGAAGAATTATATGAAACTAGAACAAAGAAAGTCCTTTGAAGTAAACTTTTATTTAAGCTTATTCTTTCAACATAATTAACAATATCACTTGCATACTCATAAACATTAAGGGTCTTGTTTCTTTCATTTTCAGCTTTTCTAATTTTTTCTTCTGTTGAATCAAAAGCTTCGTTTATTCTATTGTACTCTTGATTTATATTATCAAATTCTTCTCTAATTTTATCTACATGCTCCTTATATACCTTTATTGTTCCCTTTAAATCAAGATTTTGTGCTTGTACATATAACTGAATTGGACATGTCAGTGTATTTAAAAATGTAATAAATCCTTCTTCAACAGATAACTGTTCAACATCAGACATAAGATCATAGTTAATTCCCTTACATTGAACAAGCATAGTATATCTTGTTCCTTTATTTTGAATTATCATGTTGTCTGATATTTCATCAAACTCCATAAAATCAAAAACATCTTCTTTTCTTATTTCATGTTTTTTATTATCTTCACGTCCACCTTTTGATGAACCATTGCTCTTATTACCATCAACCCCATCTTTTTGTTTCTTAGCATATATTGCAAAAATTATTCCAAAAGCACCAAGAATAACTAATAATATAATAGGTACAACTAAAGTTCCCATATTATTTTCCTCCTCTGTTTACATTATATAAATATATTTTTTTTCTTCTTTTAAAAGTTATAGCTCTTAATATAATATCACTAAGATATTCTCCTCCAGCTTTTCTAAAAGGCCCCATAAATTTAGAATCTGGAATTTTTAAAGCTCCTATAATATAGCCAGCTCCTCCAAAAATACCAGTTATAACAAGACCAGCTACAAGCGGAAATCCTCCAAAAATATTATAAAATAAATACCAAATTAAAGCGCCAATAAGTCCAAAAGCAACTGTAAATACAAAAGATTTTATTGTAAAAATATATAAAATTCTTGATTCACCCTTTGCACTTCTGGGTACAAAATACGATTTTCCCATATATTTCCTCCTTTTTATACACTAGCACTAGCCACCAACAATGATTTCATTAATGACCTTAGAAACAAAATTCAAAAGAGCAACAGAGCAAAATGTCAAAATTATACCTATAATAAAATATGGTGACCTACCTTTCAATTCTGCTTTTCCTGAGGCTCCTGAAAAGATATATTTAATACCCACATATATTATAGCAATAACTGCAGCAATATTTAAAATGAATACTACTGTGTTAAATACCCTGCCTACCATTTGTTTATAGCTAGTATCATCAGTACTACTCCATATTAATTTTCCGCCAGGTACTAATATATTACTAATTTCATTCCATCCAAAGAAAAATAAACATGCAATTAATAAAGTTATAAGGCTTTCTTTTACTTCAGTTTTAGATTCCACACTTCCGATAATGTATTTAACTCCAAGAAAAATAGTTGCAATAACAATGACAGTTGTACCAACAACATTTATAATAGAAGAAAATTCAGATATTATTTTTTTAGCTTGATCTGAATTATTATTTGTGTCGACACCTTTAAACCAATTACTTGCACTACTCCACATTTCATCCGCGCTTGTATTAGCAATAAGTATACTATTTTCATATTTTTCACTTTCACTTATTTTAGTAGAAGCATTAACATCATTATATACTGTTGCATTTATAAATAAATTAAAAAACATAAAACCAATTACAATATTTATTATACTTTTTTTATTTAAAATTTTTTTCATAATTTCTCCTCTACATTAAGATCTAATAAGATCACCAAAAGTACCTGTAACAATTCCTACTACCGTAGATGCACAAAACACTATAATCATACCTATAACAAGATGTATCATACTTTGTTTTATATCAGCTTTTTGATCAGCTGAAGCATACATATACCTAACACCAGCAAAAATAACACCACCAACTGAAGCCATTTGAAAAATCAAAATCAAAATAGCATAAATCCTTTTTATAGGTGCGTTTATCTTTTCACCATTAGTAAAATTTTCTTGTGGTATCAAGTTATAATCAAAATTTCCACCAACATATGAATTAGTTTCATCAGCATATACTCTATTCAAATTTGAAAAATTAATTTTTTCAATAGAAATGAAGTTAAAGCATGTACTTAAAATTAATATACAAAAAGCATATTTAATTGTTTTTTTCATATTATATTTTTTCATATTTTCACCCTCATTAACTCATTAAATTTATACACATATAGAGTATATCAAAAAATTTAAAAAAATTCCATAAAATATACATATTTTTTTTACTTTTTTTGTTTTTGTAACAAAACTGAAACACAAAAGTAATATTCTATGTATTTAATTCTATTTTCATTCAAATATTTTTTATAATAAAGATGAACTTCATTCAATTTGTTATGTATTTTTATATACTTTTCATCGCAATTTTCGACAAGAAATATATGATATGTTAATTTGTATATTTTTTAAAAATCATACTCCGTATGTTCTATTACCATGCTATAAAAATTTTTGGCATGGTAATTTCTATATGACTTTCCTATTATAATATAAAAAAATATCGAGAAAATAAATTCCCGATATTTTTTTATTATATAACTATGGTTTTGCAACTTCAGCTGTAGTCTTAGCAATTATACTAATTATTGTAGAAGCTCCAAATACTAAAACTGCACCAATAACTAGGATAATCATACTTTTCTTTATATCAGCTTTTTGATCAGCTGAAGCAAACATATATCTAACTCCAGCAAAAACAATAGCAGCAACAGCTAAGATTTGAACAATCAAAATTACTGTTTGCCAAATATTTCCAGACAAATCACTAATAGTACCTGATGGTCTACCACCTGGTAAATTTAGATTACCTGATATAGGTTCATCAGCAAATACAAAATTACAAGTAAATACCATAAAACATACCATTAAAACTGGTAATATTCTTAAAAATATTTTCTTTGACTTTTTCATAACATCCTCCTTAACAATTAACTTATAAATATATTATATCATAAATAAAAAAAAATCAATAGTTTTCTGTTAAATTTTATTATTTTTTTGCTTACTATTTAGACTAGGTAGAATTCCGAAATTATAAGAAGTGCGTCAACGTGGTGTTACAAGCCGCTTTGAAATAATTATTATAAGTTTTAAAAAAATAAAAGCTTAAATTTATTATGTATATTATAATATAGATAAAAACTAATTTTGTGATTTTAACTAGTCATAGTCTGAATAGTAACTTTTTTTAAATTATTTAATATTTGCATATATAATCTTTACTTAAATCAATATATATTATATAATTGTACCAATTTTAGGAGGAACTTATGAATAAAAAAAATATCTTAATATCAATATTACAGGCAATATTATTACTTATATTTATTATATGTTTAACACCAAAATCATTTAAAAATGATACACTTTTTGACATTTCACTTGGAAATAAATATTTAAATGAAGGTATATCAACATATGATGATTACTCAATACACGAAAATTTAGAATATACACCTCAACATTTTGTTGTAAATATTATTACATATCTAGTATATAATTCTTTTGGTTTTTGTGGATTATATATCTGGTGTATTATACTAACGTGTTTTTTAGCAATTTTATTTTATATTGTAAACAAGCTTTTTTGTAAAAGAAAAATATTCTCATATTTATTTGTTTATGCAGAATTAGCACTTATGATACCATTTATCTCTATAAGGGCACAAATGTATAGTTATATATTCTTTTTATTAGAACTAATATTTATTGAAAAATTTTTAAGAAGCAAACAATATAAATACTTAATACCACTTAGTATATTACCATTATTTATAATAAACTTTCATGCAGGTACAATTTATTTTTATTTTATAATAATATTTGTGTATTTGCTAAATTACATTAAAATAAAAATTGGAAAAATAGAATATAATCACGAATACATAAAAAATCTGAAATATTTGTTAATTCCAATAATATGTGGTGTTTTACTTACGTTTGTAAATCCATTTGGATACAGACAAATATTATACTGTGCAAAAACTTTAAATAACTCATTTATTAATAGCTACATAAGTGAGTTTCAACCAATGACAATAAAAAATTCAGTTGGCATATTATTTTATGGTAGTCTACTTATAATTACACTTTCTCTTATTTTCACAAAAAACAAAATAAAATTAGAAAGAACGTTATTATTACTAGGTACAACATTTATGTCGTTAATGTCATTAAGACATTTTTCACTATTTATAATATTTACAATTCCATGTTTAGAATATGTTGAAGAATTTTTTACAATTTTAAAAGATTTATCATATAAAGGAATAACTAAAACTGGAAAAAAAGTATTAAAAATAACTATTATCTCATTGTATATTAGCATATATATCTTTTTAGGATTTTTCTACTTATTTAAATATAACACAAATGAATATTTACCAAAATCTATATATCCTATAGATTCTGTAAATTATATAAAGGAAAATATCGGTAATGATAAATTATTATTCAATAACTATTCTTACGGAAGTTTATTAATGTTTAACAATATAAAGTGTTTCATAGATTCAAGATGTGATCTTTACACAAAAGAATATAATAAGGATTGTACAGTTGCTGAAGACTATATAAATGCTATTAACTGTACAGGAAATTATGAAGAAATTCTTAGTAAATATAACATTGAATATTTATTAATTCCTAAGAATTCTGCTTTAGGAAAAAATATATTTAACAATTCAAAATATGAAAAAATATTTGAAGATAAATGTTCATATGTAATTAAAGTAAATAACTAATTGATAGGAAGTGAAAAACTAATGAAAAAATTTTTTTATAAATACAAAATTGAACTTATATATACAACTATTTTTTTAATTAGTATGCTATTTAGAATATTTTTTATGAATATTAAAAGCGATGATTATTTATTATTTTTAAGTAATTGGTGGAACAAAATAAATGAATATGGGGGATTTAATTCATTAAAATATATTATAGGTGATTATCCTGATTCATACATGTTTTTGCTTTGTATAGGTGCCTCCATAACCAAAAATTCTCTTATATTTATTAAAGTTTTATCAGCAATATTTGATATTTTAATATTTTTATTTGGATATAAAATAATAAAATACTTTAGTAAAGAAGATGCCAATAGATATTCTTGGATTTTAATTTTATTACCAGAAATACTAGTAAACTCTGCAATACTTGGCCAGTGCGATTCAATATATACAGCATTTGTTCTTGCTTTTATTTATAATATATTAAAAAATCACAACAAGTTAGCATTATCTTTTTTTGGAATTGCAATTTCATTTAAGCTGCAATCTTTATTTATAGCACCTGTAATTTTATACTTAATAGCTACAAAAAAAATAAAAATATATGATTTATTTTTTATAATACTTGGATTTATATTACCTTTTATTCCAACTATTTTAATTGGAAAAGGACTAATAGAAAATATAAAGATACTTATGTTTCAAACAAGTGAATATAATTATTTTGTAAAATCCTGCCCTAATATATATTCACTTTTCTTATTAAATTATAAGCAAATTAATACCTTCTTAAAATATTCTCTAGCAATTATAGTAGGGATGATTGCAATATTTATTAGTTTGCACAAATATAAAGATGGATATAATGATACTACATTTATATATAAATCATTTTTAATTTCTACAATTGTAGTTTTTCTATTACCATCAATGCATGATAGGTATTTTTATTTATCCAATATATTGGGTATACTTTATTGTATTATAGTTTCAAAAAAATACTTAAAAAGATATGTTATATTATCAACTTTGATTTATGTTCTACCGGTACTATGTATTAATTTCATGCCACCAGATCTTAAATTAATAGCTGATTATTTAATAACTTCTTGTATATGTTCAACTTTAAATCTATTTTTAATTTTAAGATTAATATTAAATAAACCTTTATTACTATCAAAAAAATGCTAAAATTACTGTAAAATATTACCGATTATTATGTGAAATTTATGCTCTATAGAATTTCTATAGAGCATATTAATTATTATTATTATTTTGGTAATCTAACTGTATATATCAATAGTCTTTTTACATAGCAATATTTATTTAATATTTGTATATTCTTGTCGATCACTTTTTCTTTACATTAAAGAAAAAATACTGTATAATCATTTTATATTTGTTAGGAGTGATTAATGATTTGATACAAAAATTTTATATTTCGTTCATTATATTTTTATCTATATTTAGCATATTTTTTTCTACTATATCTGATAGTAAAGCTAACGTACCTGATAATAATGATGATAGACTGTTCTTTCCAATTAATTCAAGAAAATTTTCATCATATTATGGTTACAGAGATTTAAATGGAAAGAATAATTTTCATGATGGTGTTGATATACCGGCAACACCAGGAACCAATATATATGCTTGTAACAATGGTGTAATAATAAATTCAAATTTTCTAAAAGGATACGGAAACTGCATAATTATACAACATGATGACGGCACAAAATCTTTATATGGTCATCTATCTGAAAATTTCATTGTATCAAATGGGAAATACGTAAAAAAAGGAGAACATATAGGTTTTGTAGGACCAAAATATCTATCTAGTGGAAAATTAAATGGATACACAACTGGTTCACATCTTCATTTTACAATTTTTCTTTCTAATGGAAAGACTACTAATCCACTTGATTTTAATTTTATATAAAAAAGTAGGATTAACGTTTTTAATCCTACTAAAAATATATACATTATAACATATTTATTATTTTACTTCCTCATCATATGTTTCATTATTTTCTTCTTCATCTATAACTGAAAACTTAGATACAGAAAGTTCATATGCAACTTTTTCTTCAACAGTTCCATCAGCCTGTTTTTTTTCATATTTTCTTGACTGAATTCTACCGCTTAATTTAACCATTGCTCCGGTTTCTATATTTTCACAAAATTTAGCATTTCTTCCCCAAAGAATACATGGAATGTAATCAGACTTTTTGTATGTTCTATTTACTGCTATAAGTAGATCTGTTATTTCTCTTCCAAGAGGAGTTTTTCTATATATAGGTGGTTTGCATATATACCCTATAAATGTAGCATCATTTAAAGTAATCATACTTTCATCGTCTATTTTCTCAATCTCTTTTGTAAATATTGTAAGAACAAGCTTACTTTTACCATTTGATGTTGGCTCATTATATGATCTAAACTGTCCTGTTATATGAATTAAATCACCTACATTTAAACTGTCTAAATCAATTATTCTTTCAGAAATTATAACTGGCAATTTGTCAGAATAATTACTAAGTCTATTAGTTTCTATATAAAATTTATAAAATTTTTCATCGTAAACTTCATGACTAAATTCAATAGCTGAAGCTAACCTTCCACCTATTTTAACTATATTATTTTCTAACTCGTTTTCCATTCAAAAACTTCCTCCTTTGAAACTTATATATTACTATTCTTATGTATAAAGAAAAAAATAATTACTAATATACATGCATTATATCATAATATTTTATTTTTGTAAACACCTTATGTAAACATTTATATACATATTTCATTTCAAATTTAAATTATCTAAATTATATGTAATATTTTTGTAATATTTATCTTTTATCTGCAACTTCCCTTGTAAGTGCTGTCCAAGTATTGCAACCAACTATCCCATCAGCTTTTAATCCTTTGGATTTTTGGTAATTAATAACAGCATTTTTAGTATTTGTTCCAAATATGCCATCTATATTTCCCACGTTATATCCTAAAAAATCTAAAGCATCTTGAAGTGTTGCAACATAAACACCCTTACTTCCCTGTCTAATTGTTGGATATCCACCTCTTGCACAAGCAGGATTCTTAGCTCTTGTATCTATATGTACCCACGTAGGTGTTAAACTTTCTGGTTCAACATATGTATATAATTTGTAATTTGTTGCAAGTTTTCTTAATTTAGTTCTCTCTTCATTATTAAGTTTTTGCCCAACATCAAGTGCAACACCAGCATAATGTTGACTCATTGCAGAATGTCCACCCTCTCTTATCCTCTTAAATCCATAACCGACGGGTATTGGTTTTCCATATAACTCTCTTAACTTATTAAAAGCTTCCATTGTTCTCCTATCTGTCCATAAGACATCAGAATTCGAAGAGCCCTTAAATTCTTTTACTGTTAAATACCTATCTTTTGAATATGGCATTGGTTCATTTAATTCTCTATAATATGTTTCCATCCTATTTGTTGTAGGATTATATACTAAAATTTTCATACTTATTTCCTCCTCGTAATATTATATGAAATTTTTACTTTAAGGTTTAGAAAAAAATAATAACTACAACAATTTATAATTGTAGTTAAACTAAATAATTTTTTATTTGACATATTTCTACTTTTTCTATATAATATATAACAATAAAAGGACGTGATATTATGCAGTTTAATACTATATTTATGTATCTTTTTATATATAGCGTTATAGGTTGGATATGTGAAGTAATCTTTTGTAGAATAGTACATGAAAAGTGGACAAACAGAGGATTTCTCTCTGGTCCATATTGCCCTATTTATGGATTTGGTGCTTTATTTATATTGCTATTACTAAAACCATTTACATCAAGCCCAATTTTAATATTTGTTTTATCAGTTTTAATAACTACCACTCTTGAATATATAACAAGCTTTGCAATGGAAAAAATATTTAATGCAAAATGGTGGGATTACTCTAATGAACCTTTAAATATAAATGGTAGAGTTTGTATAGGTACAGCTATACCATTTGGAATTCTTGGACTTATTTTAGTTTATTTTGTACATCCATATGTAACTATAGCAATACACTTAATTCCAGATTTTTTAGCAAACTATATCATAGGTGGTCTAGTTTCATTAGTTCTTTTAGATATTGTAACTACCCTAAGTACTTTATTTAATCTTAAAGATAAACTTGAAGAAGCAAAACTACTTGCAGAGAAAATATCAGAAGATGGTAAAGATAAAGCTAAAAACAGTGAAGTTATAAAACAACTAGAGGAAGTTAAGAATTCAATTATAAATAAAACAAATTTCCTACATGATAGAATAATTGATGCATTTCCAAAACTTGAATTTAAAAAATACAAAATACAATTTAGCGAACTAAAAGAAGGAATTACTAAAAAGAAACAAAATAAGAAAGATAAAAATAAAAAAGATAAAAAAAGCAAATAATATATTTTAATAGGTTAAATCTAGTTTTAACCTATTTTTTCATATATTTTTTCCTTTATTCACCTATTTATCTGCTAATTCATATATTATTATATGAGAATTAATTCTCTAAAATATAAAGGAGGAAATTTTTAATGAATAATTACGGAAATTGTTCAAATGAATGTACAAATTCATCAAATTGTTGTCAATACAATCCGCCTTGTGCGTGTTGTAAACCCTGTTGCATATGTCCTAAAGGACCAACAGGACCTCAAGGACCAATTGGACCTACAGGACCTCAAGGTGTCCAAGGATTTCAAGGAATTCAAGGACCTACTGGTAATACTGGTGTAACTGGTCCAACCGGAACTACCGGAGTTACTGGAGCTACTGGTGTTACTGGGCCTACCGGAGTTACTGGACCTACTGGACCTACCGGACCTACTGGAATTACTGGACCTACCGGAGTTACCGGACCTACTGGAATTACTGGACCTACTGGACCTACCGGAGTTACTGGACCTACTGGACCTACTGGACCTACTGGACCTACCGGACCTACTGGACCTACTGGACCTACTGGACCTACTGGACCTACCGGACCTACTGGACCTACTGGACCTACTGGACCTACTGGACCTACCGGACCTACCGGACCTACTGGACCTACTGGACCTACTGGACCTACTGGACCTACTGGACCTACCGGACCTACTGGGGTTGCCGGCCTCGCTGGAAGAGATGGCCTTGACGGTAAAAGTGTAAGTATTCTAGGAAGTTATCCAACTTATGACGATCTTATTGCTGAAAATCCTGTTGGAAATATAAATGAATCTTATTTGGTTAATGGTGATCTATACGTTTGGTCCGATACAGAAAACAAATGGGTAAACGTAGGAAAAGTACAAGGACCAAAAGGTGATAAGGGTGATAAAGGTGACAGTGGTCTAGAATCTATACGAGCTGCTTATCTTGTAACATTTAATAATGGAACTACTTATGATGGATTAGCAGTAAATACAGGCGATAGACTTCCAATAGACAGAAAAGAACTTGATTCTTCAAATCTCGTAACTCTTGATTCTAATGAAGAAACAATAAAATTTAATGAAATTGGATACTACAAAATTAGTTTTATAGTTTCATCAAGAGTTTTAGAAACTGACCCTGGATTTAACCCTAAAAATGACTTTATTTCAATTGGATTTAGACTAACAAATACAGACAATATATATGTTGGAGGCAGTAAATGGGTATATAACGACGAGTATATAACAATTTCTTCTCAAGGTATAATATCCGTTGAAAATACAGATAATATATATGAACTTGTAAATGTGGGAAATCAGACAATATTTTTAAATACACCGGATTTAAATGATATAGAATCAAATTCTTACTTTACTAATGCTTTAGTCAACATTGTTATTGAATATTTAGGAAAATAGTTAGAAAAGAAAACTAAGGTGGTATAGAGTCCTATACCACCTAAACTTTAACCTTTTTTATGCCTATAATTTGTAATCATTGTTCTTTTTCGAAGAGTTGTTGTATAAGAATGTTCAAAATCATCAAGATATTTCTTTGCTTCTTCAAAATTACTCTTTTCAGTATATATTTGAATTTCATCTTCATCTGGATCAAAATACCAACAAACCAGTTTATTAGTATTTTTTGTCAAAAATTTACATATATCTTTTGCCTTTTGAAGACATAATGGTCTTATTCTCCGTAATAATCTCAAATCATTTTGAACGTTTAAAATCTCATACTCATTATTTTTATAGTCATACATATTAAAACCTCCTGTATTTAATTATAAATATTTAAATATAAAATTTATGTTTTTTATTATACCATCATTTGTTTTCAAAGTCAATGTATTACTGCACATTGTTTTACATAAACTAAAAATATTGTTGAATAATATTAAACTATATGATAAAATATATTTTATACTTGGAGGAAAACTTATGAAAAATAGTAAAAACAACAATTTTGCTAATGGATATGGCTTTTATAAACTATGCTGGATTTTTTTAATTGGTTGCATTGCAGGTGTAATAGTTGAAACCTTATGGTGCCTCTTTACTACCCACCACATTGAAAGCAGAACAGCACTTGTCATCGGTCCTTTCAATCCTATATACGGATTTGGTGCTGTACTTATGACTTTAATATATATTATACTAAAAAATAAAAATAATTTTGTTATATTTATCACTTGCTCTATCCTTGGTGGATTATTTGAATCTCTATGTAGTTATATACAAGAATTACTATTTGGAACTGTTTCATGGTACTATGAATCAGACTCTTTAGGAATTCTAGGTCAAAGAACAAGTATTGTATACTGTCTATTCTGGGGACTTTTGGGAATACTTTGGATAAGATATATGTATCCTAAACTTGAAAAATGTATAGAAAAAATACCTAAATATACTGGAATAACTTTAACCTGGTTATTAACATTTTTTTTAATATTTGACATGGCACTTTCCTCTGCTGCAGTTTATAGACAAAGAGAAAGAAGAAAGAATATACCTGCAAATAATGAAATAAGAGTGTATTTAGATAATAGATATAACGATGATATACTTAAAAAAATTTATCCTAATATGACAATAAAAGATTGATTATACTTTTTAGTATAGTCAATCTTTTATGTTTTTATTTATGCTTATATTATATTATATTATATTATATTATTTTATTTTATTTTAAATATCCTTATTGAATTAAATATAGCAAGTAATGATACTCCTACATCTGCAAATATAGCTTCCCACATAGTTGATATTCCCATAGCACTAAGTAATAACACTATTACTTTTATACTAAGTGCAAATACAATATTTTGAATAACAACACTTTTAGTGCTTTTAGAAATTTTTATACACTCTACTAATTTATGGGGTTCATCTGTCATTAAAACAATATCAGATGTATCTATAGCAATATCAGAACCATTTCCCATTGATATTCCAACATCTGCACTTGCAAGAACCGGTGAATCATTTATGCCATCCCCAACAAAAGCAACCTTCTTTTTTGTGCCCTGTTTTAATTTTTCAACAATTTCAACTTTATCTTGAGGTAATAATTCTCCATATACATTGTTAAATTTTATCTCCTCAGCAACTTTTTTAGCAACATTTTCCTTATCTCCTGTTAGTAATACAGTATTTTTTATACCACATATTCTTTTTAAATTATTTGATAATTCTAAAACATTATCTTTTAACTCATCTGATAATACTACGTTTCCAGAATATTTTTTATCTATAGCAATATATATTACTGTTCCTACGGTATCTTCTACATCAACTTTAATGTTTTGACTATCCATCAAACTTTTATTTCCTGCTAAAACTTCTTTACCATCTATAACTGCTTTTATTCCATGTCCGGCAATTTCCGAATGCTCTTTTATTCTTTCTTTATCAATTTCTTTTCCATATGAAGCAAGTATTGATTTTGCAATATAATGATTAGAATATGATTCACATAAAGCTAAATATTCAAGTATCTCATCATCACTCATATCACTTTTGTTATTTATTTTTGTTATCTTAAATACACCTTTAGTAAGGGTACCTGTTTTATCAAAAGCAACTGTATCAACACTTGAAAGTGCATCTAAATAATTACTTCCTTTAATTAAAATACCTTTTTTACTACAATTTCCCATTCCAACAAAGAAACCAAGTGGAACTGATATAACAAGTGCACAAGGACATGATACAACTAAAAATATTAATGCTCTATTTAACGAATCATCAAAACCTATACCAAATATTGAAGGAAATGACATAGCTATAAGTATAGCTATAACAATTACTGTAGGAGTATATATTTTTGAAAATTTAGTAATAAAATTCTCTGTTTTAGATTTAGACTCTCTTGCATTTTCAATTAAATCTAATATCTTTGAGGCTGTAGAATCTTCAAATGCTTTTGTAACTTTTATTTCTATAACTTCTCCTAAGTTAATCATTCCAGATAATACTTCATCATTTTTGGCTACATCTTTTGGAATACTTTCTCCTGTTAAACTTGATGTATCTAGTCTAGTATTCCCTTTTGAAATTACACCATCTGTAGGAATTTTTTCTCCATTTTTTACAACAACAATATCACCAAGTTTTAGAGTTTCTGGATCAACTTTTTCAACTTTCCCATTCTTTATTACATTAGCATATTTAGCCCTTATATCAATTGCATTTTTTATTTTTTCCTTTGATGTGTCTACAGCTTTATCTTGTAAGTATTCACCTATTTTATATAACAAAAGAACAGCTACACCTTCAATATATTCTCCTATACATAATGCGCCTATAGTTGCAATTGTCATAAGTAAATTTTCATCAAACATATCTTTTCTAAATAAATGCTTAATTGCTTTTTTAAATATATCAAATCCAATTAATGCATAACTTACTATATACATTCCAATCTTTAAATTAAATTTTATCCCTGGAATAAAATATGCCATTAAAAAAACTATAATTCCTATAACATCTAAAAAAACTAAATTAATTTCCTTATTTATTTTTTCTTTATCCATAACCTAACCCCTTTCTTCTACATGATCCACACCCACATCAAGTATTCTTTTTACATGATCATCATCAAGAGAATAATACACTTCTTTTCCCTCTTTTCTTGATTTTATAAGTCTGGCACCTTTTAATATGCTAAGTTGATGTGAAATTGCAGATTGTGTCATTTCTAAATTTTTAGCTATCTCTTGAACACATATTTCTCTATCTAACATAGTATACATGATTTTTATTCTAGTAGCATCGCCAAATATCTTAAACGTTCTTGCTAAATTTTCTATTGTATCTTTATTTTCCATTTTTTCACCTCTATAATATGTGAATATTTACTCATATATTCATATATTATCACTAATATGTTTATTTGTCAATAATTATTCCATATATTTTTTATTTTAAATACTTAATATTACTTTTTTTTGAATTGAAATGATATTTTTAATGATTTTAATATGCATTTTTTTAATATTGTTAGAAAAAAATAAGAGGTAATTTTAACATTACCCCTTCTAAATATATATATAACTATTTTTCTTTATTTAAAATACTATCAATATCTACAACTCTGTCATGTTTTATTGGTTCCCATTTACAATCTTTTTTTACCATACAAATTATATTAATTGGAATCCATGATACCATAAATATTGCAAGTGTAAATATTCCTTTAAATGTTTTTGCAAAACCTTTTTTCTCAAGCATTACAACAAGTGCAGCTGTACCTACTGTACATATATATGCAAGAGCCATTGACATCATTTTATTATTATATGCAAATTTTATAACATCTGAAACATTTAATCCAAGTAAATTATACATAAATAACATAAAGATTACAACGAAAGTTACAACTTGAATAATTGGTGCTAAGAAAAATAATCCCATATCAAAAGCTTGTGGTATTCCCTCTTTAAGCCAAGTTTTTATTAACTTTCCAGAATACTTATTCATACATTGTATTGTACCTACAGACCAACGTTTACGTTGTTTCCATGATGCACTAAATGATAAAGGTTGTTCATCATATGTAATAGCTTCTTTAACGTATGCTATTCTTTCGTTATTTAAAGCACACTGTGCAGCAAATTCGATATCTTCTGTCATTGTAACTGTGGAGAAGCCTCTTTCTTTTATAACATCCCTAGAAATTACAAAACCTGTTCCATTTATTGATGAAGACCATCCCATTTTCATTCTTGCTTCATTAAAGAAGAAGTTTTGTACAAGATAAAATAATGAATAGCAACTTGATACCCAACTATCTGATGGATTTTTTGTATCTCTGTTACATTGTGCAACTCTAAATCCTGAACATAATGCATCATTCATTCTTCTTAAGAATTTTGGATGAACGATATTATCTGCATCAAATATACAATAAGCTTCATATTCAGGGTGATTATTTAGCATAAAATTAAATGTAAATTTAAGGACATCACCTTTTGCTTTTACAGGGATTGTACAATTTATTATCTTTGCACCTTTTTCTCTTGCAACTTCTTCAGTATTATCTGTACAATTATTTGGTATAACAAATACATCATAAAGATCCTTTGGATAATCTTGCTTATTTAAACTTTCAAGTAAGTGACCTATGACACTACTTTCATTTCTTGCAGCAATAAGCACTGCCATTTTTTTAGTAGGTTTATATTTTCTAATTTTATTTTTAACTTTACTTTTTTTAAATACAAAAAGCCCAGTAACAAAATAATATAGAAAATATGCCATTATAATTATATCAATTGAGTAGTATAAAATTTTTAAAATAATTTTTAATACTTCCATAATCTCCACCTTTTTTAAATAAAACTCTATTTAATATTATACCACTATTTTTACCTTATGTCAAACATTGTAAGCTTTAAAAGAATTTTGTAACAAAAATGAAATATTTGTAGAATATTAGACTTCAAAAGCTACTACTTGGCTGTTTCCAGCCTTATCTTCAACATATACAGTTATATATGAAACATCATTATCTAACTGAATAATATTATCTTTTACTTGTATTCCATTACTATAAAAATAAACATTAGAAATATTATCATTTGCTATATTACCTATATCATATTTTATGACTTTTACCCCACTAGTTTTATCATTTGCATCAATTTTATAACTTTTTTTATCTGGATTTGAATTTGATATTTTAGATATACTAACAGTAGGTATATCTTTATCAAAATTATTTATTGTATAGCTAGCGGTTTTATCTTCTTTTCCATCATTGTATTTTATTTCAATAATCCCATTATTATCTATATTAAATTTATGAGTTATATATTCTCCCTCACTACTTGTTTGAACATCAAGAATTATATTTCCATTAAATGTTGGCTCTTTACTAGAATAATTATTGGGAACTTTTACGCTACATTCTACTTTTCCACTATTTATCCAATCAGTTGTGCTTACTTTAAATACAATTGGATTAGATATGGAAACTTCATTTGATTTTTGATTATAACTTAACAAATTTTTAAGCTCATATGTTAATGTATAATATGTAATATTTCCTATTTTTAGTCCTTTAGCATAATATACAATTCCGGATTTAGTTGATAAAACATAAATATCATCAGAAGTTTGACCTAAACCTCTATTTAAACTATTAAGTTCAAGCTTTGTATAATCAATCTTACTTAAGTATACTTTATTTTCTATTATTTCTTCCCCATTGTCAGTAAATTGTTTTTTTACATCTATAGATGCATTACTTAAATCTATTGTAACAAAATCTGAAGTTGGAAAATTTCCTTCATTATTAGTTCTATAGCTATCAATACATTCCTGTACCATTTTAATTTCTGAAGCAAATGCCATTTTTTTAGATGTATTTGCAGTATTTATTCCAGTATATGTTATAACAGAAACTAAAGTTAACATTACAGCAATTGTTACAACTAATGTAACCATTGCAATTCCATTTTTCATACAAATACACCTCCTATTATTTTATATTGTACCTTATTTTATCTACCTCATAGTTATTTTTTATTTCTCTTTCTGTTAATATTCTATTATATACCCTTATTGAATATATTTCTCCATTTAACGGTGTACCATTGGTTGAGCTATTTCCTATATATGATACTTCTCCTGAGTGATTCCAACAATTTAAATTATTTGTCTTAACAAGTTGCTCATCATTCTGATAAACACATATCTCTCCTTCTTTTTTATGAAGAATAGAATAGTTATTAACTTTCAAAGCTGAACTTTTTAAAGTAAATGTAGATACATTATCAGGGGATATCGAAACATTCAATGTTCCTACATAAATTCCAATAGCTTTTCTTGAACTTGAATTTCCACATATCCATATATGACTATCACTTGTATCCTTGACAACTATTTCTATTGTTCTATCATCATATAATGTATTACCGAATATTTCTGATAAATTTTCTTTTCTTAGGGCATAACTATTAGCTGTACCTTTAAAATATATGTTATTATCATTTATCTTAATATCATTTAATGTATAATCATAATTATTTCCACTTAAGTCTTCCCATACATTAGTATTTGTACTATGACCACTTCTTGTATTTCTAATTCCATCTAGTAAAAGAACCATTCCATCATTAATATAACCCATAGTAGTATTATTTAATGTAACATACTCAATGTGATAATTTCCCGAATTATCTTCAACATAAACAGTCATATTTCCAAGAGAATTATCTATACTTATTGTATTATCTTTTATATCTATTCCACTATTTTTAAAATAATCCTTTGCTGCTGTTTTGTCGATATATATATTTGAATATTTCTTCATTTTTATTTGATTATCTTTTTTGGATAAATTTTCAATAGTTATGTATTTTTCCTCTTTTTGTGTACTACTATTTATAGTTTTTTTTACATCACTAAGTGAAAATGTAAGCACGCTATTATCAACACCTTCAACATTATATTTTAATTCCTTTTTCTCTGAATCATTATTTACTTTATATTTTACACTAATTATGCTATTTTCTTTAGATTTTGTTTTATAAATGTTATATCCGGATTGATTTTCACTTGAATACTCAAATGATACATCAGTAGATGCAAGCTCAACATCTAAATAGCTTTCTGGTATTTTTATATCTATCTCTTTTATACCATTGTCAAGATTACCATCATAAAATATAATTCCATCGTTTACATTATTACTTTCTGTATATTTTATAGATTTTTTTAATTCATCATTTAAAGTATAATATATTTTTGTACCTATCTTGCATCCTCTTATATAATATATTTTTCCTGTTTGTTTTGATATACAATATATATCATCACTTTTTTCATCAGTACCATTTCCATATTGTAGAGTACCTGGATTAATAATTGACATATCTATTTTATTTAAAAAGATTGTATCTTCTGAAATAGTCTCGCCGGCAAATTGAGTATTTAAATCCTCTTTACTTATACTTTTAGTACTGACAACAACATCAGAACTTGATGGTAATTTTCCGTTATTATCTGCCATATAGTTATTTACTAACTCTTTAATATATGAAATTTCAGATGCAAACCTAATTTTTTTATTACTGTTATATACACTATTTGCAGATATAACGACAGTTGATGAAAGTGTTATTATTACAAAAATTGTAACAAGTAAAGTAACTAAACTAAAACCCTTTTTCATTTATTTCTCCTTAATTTATATACCAAACTTTTTTTTATCAATTTGATAATTATGATTAATTTCCTTTTCTGTTAATATTCTATTATATACTCTTATTGAATATATTTCTCCATTTAACGGTGCACCATTGGTTGAGCTATTTCCTATATATGATACTTCTCCTGAATGATTCCAACAATTTAAATTATTTGTCTTAACAAGTTGCTCATCATTCTGATAAACACATATCTCTCCTTCTTTTTTATGAAGAATAGAATAGTTATTAACTTTCAAAGCTGAACTTTTTAAAGTAAATGTAGATACATTATCAGGGGATATCGAAACATTCAATGTTCCTACATAAATTCCAATAGCTTTTCTTGAACTTGAATTTCCACATATCCATATATGACTATCACTTGTATCCTTGACAACTATTTCTATTGTTCTATCATCATATAATGTATTACCGAATATTTCTGATAAATTTTCTTTTCTTAGGGCATAACTATTAGCTGTACCTTTAAAATATATGTTATTATCATTTATCTTAATATTATTTAATGTATAATCATAATTATTTCCACTTAAATCTTCCCATACATTAGTACTTGTACTATGTCCACTTCTTGTATTTCTAATTCCATCTAACAAAAGTACTAAACCATCTTGTACATAATCCATACTTGCTGTTTCAGAAATAACTTTACTATTTGATGTATCTTTTCCATATCCAATTTGACCTTTTAATTCATCAGTTAAAGTATAATATACATTTTTTCCAACTTTGTAACCTTTTATATAATATACAATTCCTGTTTTTTCTGAAAAGGCATATACATCTTTTAAATTGTTATCTTTTTTTATCCCTCTAGTAATATTCTCGGCACCAATTTTATTTAAATCTATAGTATATAATTTAGCTTTATCGCCTTCTGTTACACCTTCATTTTTAAATTGATCATTTATATCATCTGTTATATCAATTGAAATAGACTCCTTTGTATTATCATCTAAAATAGTATATGGATACTCTTCTTTTTCGTATTTATATTTATCAACAAGATTTTGTACTTCATATATTTCTCTTGCAAACTGTTTCTTTTTTGTATTATTTACAATTTTATCTGATGATATTGTTATAACTGTTAATAGAATTAAAAAAACAGCAATTGTAATAAGTAAAGCCATCATACTTATTCCTTTTTTTATTTTTACCATAAATCCACCTTTTTTACAAAATAAAACATAATCTATTATTATTATACATATTTTATACTTTATTAAAACTTTTGTCAACAAATTTATAAATATTTAAATTTTGTAAAAATTTTAAAAATTTAATTGCAAATACATAATGTTGTTACTAAAGCTTTAAATTTTAATCTAAATAATAACATTTTTTCTTAAATCATTTCCATTTTTTAATCTTTTTACTGTATATTTTTTTGAAAAATGATATTTTCTATATAAAAAAATATCCTCTATAGTAATTTTAATTAATACTATAGAGGATAGTTACATATAAAATATATACTTTTTCAAATATATGAAATGATCTAAGCATATCTACTTAATATCTATCGTCTAATTCATTTGGGTTTTTATCACGGTGATAAATTTCAGGACTGTTTCCTAAATCTTGAGGATAAATATTTTCTGGAGCTTCATTATAACTCTTTAATTCATCAGATAAGCTTGTACCTTTTTCTGCAGTACTATAATTTGGATTCTTATAATCTCCATTTCCAGCAGGAAGCATTTTATTTTCCTTTTTAGAAAATATTCCTTTTACCTTTGAAAATATTTTTCCAAATTTTGTAGTGTTAATGTCTTTATACCACTGAGCTAGTTCTTGCCCATAATCATAGTTACTTTCTCTTTGGTTATATAATTCTTGATAATTTTTATTAATAAATCTAGGATTTTCTTTTATATCTTTAATATCACCATCAACAGTATTTATCTTAGCATATCCTTTTATATAGCTTGGATTTAAATACAAACTTGAATTATTCTGTATAATTATATCATCTCTATTGTTATTTAACTCATTTTCTGGTATTGAAACTAGCATTATATCGTTAAAATTTTCTCTGGTGTAATTATTATAATTCCTACCACTAGTTAAATTCCACAAAAGTTCAAAAGGCTGTTCTTTAAAAAATGTAACATTTTTTTCTAAAGCGCCTTTAACATTTTTTATATTATTATTAATTAATGAATCAGTAGTAGCAAATTTGTGACCTGTTAATGCTATTCCTTCATCTGAAATTATATCGCCAATTTGTGAACCTGTTATATGTGTACCAATTACATTATTTTCATCACATGCCATATCAAAGACTTGTGATACATTATCTAAATTTGTATAATTACTACTTTTCAATATTCTATCTAATAAAAACATATTAGATCTTTTTAAAGCCCTATTTTCTTGATTATATATATACTTACAAAATTTATCGCCAAGTTCACCATACTTTTTACATGCATCATCTTTTAATAGCATTAATGTATAATTATTTAAGCTTTCTTCCAATTTATCAGTATTATTTTTATACTGATAAGGTCTATACCAAGTAGCATCTTCTATAAACTTGTCCCTTAAATTATTTTCTAACAAATAATTATTAAATTTATCTAACTTACCCTTTTTCATATATTTATTAAATAAATCAATAGTACTTTGTTTTTTCATACATAACCTCTCATATATATTATACTAATCATAATATATCAAATTTTGATTTACTCTATAATGAATCTCTTTAGTAAATTGTCATTTACTTTGCCAAGGCCTTTATACCTTAAATTCTCATATACCCTTACTATTCCATTTGGTACATCAGTCTTTATAGCTATTCCATTTAAAAATTTATCGTAATCTTTATCCTTTAGATTAATCTTTTTCGAATCTTTATATAATTCTTCAATTGAAACTATTTTATCTAACATATCTAGATATTCTAAATTTAAGAATTCATATAAATCTATACTGTCATTTATATCAAAATTTCCTGTTTTTAATCTTTTTAGCTCAATCATTGTTGCACCACATCCTAGTTTTATGCCAATATCATGTACTAAACTTCGTATATACGTTCCCTTTGTACAAGATACAACAAAACTTACTTGTCTTTTCCTTAAATTTACATCTATATTGTCTATATTAAATATTTCAATTTCTCTAGGCTTTAGAGAAACATTTTCTCCATTTCTTGCATATTCATATGCTTTTTTACCTTTAATCTTAATAGCACTATAAATTGGTGGTATTTGAGAACTTTTTCCAATGAACCTTTTTATTCTTTCCTTTATATATATTTCATCTTCATTTAACGTATTTGCAAAAACAATCTTTCCTGTTATATCATAAGTATCAGTTTCAACTCCAAGTAACATTTTTACTTTATATACTTTATTTTCAGATAAAAGTTCATCAGAAAGTTTCGTTGCTTTACCAATACATATTGGAAGTACACCTGTTGCAATAGGATCTAACGTCCCAGTATGGCCAACTTTTATACCTGGAAATATTTTTCTAACAATATCTACTACATCATGTGATGTAATTCCTTGTGGTTTATCTATATTTAGTATACCATTTTTAATTTGTGGCACCATCAACTAACATCACCTCTACAGCTTTTAAAACTTTATTTTTTATTCCATCTAAATCTTCATATATTGTAAATCCAGCAGCTCTTGGATGACCTCCGCCTCCATTTGCTATTGCAATTTTTGATATATCCACATTTCCTATAGAACGCATACTCACTTTATATGTTCCATTCTTCTTTCCTCTAATATATATACCAACTTCAGTTCCTTCAACCATTCTAAGATAATTTGTCATTCCTTCTGCATCTTCTTCATCAAGACCAAGTGAATTTATTGTGTCATAATCAACTAAACTATATCTAACTTTTCCTCCATTGTAAACTTCCATATTTTCTATAGTTTTTGCAATTAATTTTAATTTAGCCTCTTTAATAGTATCATTTAATTTCTTACATACAGTAACATGGTCAGCTCCTGCCTTAATAAGTTCTGCTGCTGCTATATGAGTATCGCTTGATGTATTTGAATAATTAAAGCTTCCAGTATCTGTCATTATACCTGTATATATATATGTAGCCATTTCCGGGTCAAATTTAATTCCTAAATATTTAAGAAAATTATATACAACTTCAGATGCTGATGACATATTATCGTTTATATATCTTACATCGCCATAAGGATGGGATACTTGATGGTGATCAAGCATTATTACATTTTTAGCTCTTGAAAATGCTTCATCAGAAAGTGCTAAGCGTGTTTTATCACTTGCATCAAGTGCAATAAGTAAATCATAATTTTCAACATATATATCCTTCTCGCATATTTTTGTTATATCCGGTAAAAATTTAAACACATCTGAATATTCAGGCATTATTACATGAACATCCTTATTTAATTTTTTCATTGCAAAATACATTCCATATGTTGAACCAATGGCATCACCATCTGGATTTACATGTGCTACAATATATATGCTCTTTGATTTATTTATAATTTCTTTTGCTTGTTCAAACTCCATTTAATCACATCCTTAACTATATGTTTTTTTCATTATCTTTCTTTATAACTTCATCAATAACTTTATCCATATATTCACCATACTCCATTGAGTTATCAAGTTTAAATATTAAATCTGGAATATTTCTCATTTTAACCTTTTTAGCAAGTGAATTTTTAATAAATCCTTTAGCCTTTTTAAGGGCATCTAGTACTTTTTCTTTATTCTTTTTTCCATATATACTAACATATACAGTTGCATATTTTTGATCTGGAGTTACTTTAACATCAGTAACAGAAATCATACCAGATACCTCAGGCTCTTTTACTTCATAAGTTATTATTGAAGATAAAGCTACTTTAATATCTTGTTCTAATCTTTCATGTCTTTGCATTAATTATCCTCTCTTTTCTTCAATTAATTGGAAACATTCTAAGATGTCTCCTTCTTTAATATCGCTATAATTTTCAAGTTTTATACCACATTCATATCCTGCTTGAACTTCTTTTACGTCATCCTTTTCACGTTTTAGTGAATCAATTTTTGCTTCATGAAGTACAATTGAATCTCTTACAAGTCTTACCATTGTTCCTCTTACAACTTTACCATCTTTTACATAGCAACCTGCAACAACTCCAACATTTGTAAGTTTAAACACACGTCTGATTTCACATTTTCCAAGAACTTCTTCTCTATATTTTGGAGTAAGCATTCCCTTCATAGCTGTTTCAACATCATCAATTGCGTCATAGATTACTCTATATAATCTTAAGTCAACTTCTTCCTTCTTAGCAAGTTGTTCTATCATTGAATCAGGTCTTACATTAAATCCAATAATGATTGCATTTGATACTGATGCAAGAGTTATATCACTTTCTTTTATTGCACCGGTAGATGCATGTAATACTCTTACTCTTACTTCTTCATTTGAAAGTTTTTCAAGAGATTCTTTTAAAGCTTCAACAGATCCTTCAACATCTGCTTTTATTATAACATTAAGCTCTTTAATTTTTCCTTCTTTAATTTGGTTAAATAGATCTCCTAATGTTACTTTATGTCCTTGTTTAATTAAGTTTCTACGTCTTTCAGCAATTTTTCTATTTACTAGTTGTTTGGCAACTTTTTCATTTTCAACTTCATAGAATATATCACCTGTCATTGGAACGTGAGATAAGCCAAGTACCTCAACTGGTGTAGATGGTCCAGCAGCCTTTACTTTTTTACCCTTATCATCCTTCATTGCACGTATTCTACCAATAACATCACCTACAACAATTGTATCTCCAACATTAAGTGTACCTCTTTGTACTAACATTGAAACAATTGTACCTGAATTCTTATCAAGTCTTGCTTCAAGTACAGTTCCTTTTGATTGTTTATTTGGATTTGCTTTTAAATCCTTTACATCAGCAACTAATAAAATCATTTCAAGCAATGTATCTATACCTTCACCTGTCATAGCAGATATTGGAACACAGATTGTGTCTCCACCCCATTCTTCTGCTACAAGTCCAACTTCTAATAATTCTTGTTTTACACGTTCTACATTTGCATTTGGTTTATCAATTTTATTTATTGCAACAATTATAGATACGCCTGCAGCTTTAGCATGGTCAATAGCTTCTATTGTTTGTGGTTTTATTCCATCATCTGCAGCTACTACAATTATAGCTATATCTGTAACTTGTGCACCTCTTGCTCTCATTGCTGTAAAAGCTTCATGTCCTGGTGTATCTAAGAAACAAATTTCTCTATCTTTACATTTTACCTTATATGCACCGATATGTTGTGTAATTCCACCAGCTTCTTTGTTAACTACATTTGAGCTTCTTATTTTATCTAAAAGTGATGTTTTACCATGATCTACGTGTCCCATTACAACAACAATTGGAGGCCTTACTTCTAGATCTTTTTCATCATCTTCAGATTCGTCAAATAATATATCCTCTTCTGTAACCTTAACTTCTTTTTCTGCTGTAATTCCAAATTCTCCAGCTACTAAATATGCTGTATCGAAATCTATCTCTTGATTTACGGTTGCCATTATGCCAAGACTAAATAATTTTTTTATAACCTCAGATGCTTGTTTTTTTATACTTTCAGCAAATTCTTTTACTGTCATTATTTCAGGCAACTTAACTTCAGTCATTGGAATTATTTTAGTTTGATTTAATACAGGTTTTTGTTGTTTTTTCTTTTTATTTCCTTTATTTCTTGATAAGTCACTATCTCTTTCATATAAATCCATTAATGAACCTGAATCAACTTCAAGACCTTTTAATTTAGATGTTGAAATTCTTGTGTTTTTTTCTCTTAGTTTATTTTTATCTAATTTATCTTTTTTATTATCAGTAGAATTTTTGTCATTATATTTTCTTTTATCAATTATATTATTTTCATATTCTCTAGTTTCTTTCTGCTCAACTGGTGCAGATTGTTTTATAAACTTATTAACCTGATATGCAGTATTACTTTGTGGATTTCTAAAATTATTATTTCTATTATTATATCCACCATTATTATTTCTAAAAGGTCTATCAGTTTTATTAAAACTAGAATTATTACCATTTCTTCTATCTTGATTATTAAATGGCTTTTTATCCGAATAGTTTTGTCTATTATTTGTACGATAAGAATTATTATTATTTTTAAAATTATCATTTCTTTCTCTACTATTTTGGGTATTAACAAAGGCTTTTTTCTCATTATTATTTTCAGATGATGTAGTTACGTTTGTATTTAAATTATTATTTTTTGAATCTTCTTTTTTAGTATCTTGATTTGTAACCTTTTCTATAGGCTTTCCATTTCTAGTTATAACAACATTTGTAGGTCTGTTTCCAAATCTTGGTTTATTCATTCTGCTTTGTCTATTTGCATATGATGAGTTCTTGTTGAAGTCTCTTTTATCCTGTCTAATTTTGTTAGAATTATCTACAGTATGATGAGACTTTTTAATAGAACCAGAAATATCAGTTGTTATCTGTTCAACTTCTTTTTTTTCTCCATCTGTATTTATTACTTTAACATTTCTACGAATTATATGCATTTGACTTTTTTCTGCAACTGGTTTCTTTTCCACTGTTTTACTCACACCTTTTTTTATCTTTCCTACAACTTCATCTTCTATAACTGATAAATGAGATTTTACTTCTACACCCATATTACTTAATCTTTTTATAAGCTCTGCATTTGTTATACCCATTTCTTTTGCAAGTTCATATACTTTCATTTTTCCCAAAACTATTCCCCCAATTCATTTTCTAATTCTAATAATACGTTTTTCATACTTTCATTATCTAAATGTAATTTAGTATTAAATTTTTCTTTAGTTATATAACTCTTACATTTATCTATACACTCTTGAGACTTACACATATATATTCCTCTTGAGTTTATTTTTCCACTTTTATCATATATAGCTTTTCCGTTTTTGCTTACTATTCTAAATAATTCATTTTTATTTTTTTTCTTCCTACATACTATACAACTTCGTATGGGATCCATTTTTATCTCTCCTATTATTCAACAACAACTTCTTTTATTTGTGTTTCTGTTTTTATATCAATCTTCCATCCTGTAAGAATTGCTGCAAGTCTTACATTCTGACCATTTGCACCTATTGCATAAGATAAAGCTTCATCTGGTACAACAACAGTAGCCATTTTTTCTTCATCATTAATATCTATTGCAAGTATTGGTGCTGGTGATAATGCATTTATTATATAACTTGGTATATCATCACTATATGGAATTACATCTATTCTTTCTCCACCTAGTTCATCAATTATTGGTTGTATTCTAACACCTTTTTTACCAACTAAGCTTCCAACTGGATCAATATTTTCATCATTTGAATATACAGCAACCTTTGTTCTACTTCCAGCTTCTCTAGCTACAGCTTTTATTTCTACAATACCATCTATAATTTCAGGTACTTCAAGTTCAAATAATTTTTTTACAAAATTTGGGTCTTTTCTTGATAAAACAATTTGAGGTCCAAATTTTCCAGATTCAGTTACACTCACAACATAAGCTCTTATTCTTTGATGTGGTTTTAATTCTTCTGTTTTAACTTGTTCTTTTACTGGAATTAAAGCTTCAACTCTACCAAGATCAACAATAGTACCAAATTTATCATTTTTTTGAACAACACCTACTACAATTTGACCTTCCTTATCTGCATACTGAGTATATACAAGATTACGTTCTGCTTCTCTTAAACGTTGAACTATAATTTGTTTTCCAGCAACAGCAGCAATTCTACCAAAGTTTTTAGGTGTCACTTCTACATTTACAACACTTCCAATTTTTGCTCTTTTAGAGATTTGCAAAGCTTCTGGTAAAGATATTTCTTTATTTTTATCTTCAACTTTTTCAACTACTGTTTTTACTGCATACACTTTTATATTTTGTTCATTTACATCAACAATTATATCTTCTGTAGTTTCATAATTCTTTTTATACGCAGCCTCTAAAGCCATTTTTAATGATTCAATTAAATACTCCCTTGTTATACCCTTTTCCTCATAGATTTCATCAATTGCATTAAATAACTCTTTTGAACTTATTTTATCACTTTTCATTTTTTAATTCCCCCTAATTAAAATTTTTTTAATTTATTTATATTAACATTATCTTTATTTTTAAAAGCATTATCAAAATCATAAATAGTATGCGCTACTGCAATATCTTTTATATTAAAAATATACTCTTTTTCCAAAGATTCAATAACTATATTATTATCATTTACACTTTTTAAAATTCCTGTTATTTCCTTTTTATCATCAATTTTTTTGTATAATTTAACATATACTTCACTGCCAATATATTTTTCAAATAATTTTATATTCTTAAGTTGTCTCTCAAGGCCAGCAGATGAAACCTCTAAAACATATTCTTTATCAATATTTTTATCTATGTCATCTTCAATTTTTCTACTTATTTTTTCACAATCATCAATTGCAACATTTCCATTTGGATTATCAATAACAACCCTAAGTATGTTATTATCTCCTTCTTTTACAAACTCAACATACTCAATTTCAAATCCCTCTTCTTCAATTTTAGGATTTATTATTTTTTCAATATTATCTAATTTCATATTTTTCTCCTACTTAAACTTAAGTGAGAGGACTATCCACCCTCTCACTTATCATACAGTAACTATATTATACTATAATTTTATAGCAATTGCAATACTTTTATACATTAATTTTACATATTTCTGGATATTTTGTTACTATTTAGACTAGAATCTAAAATTTTAGTAACAATATGTAACTAATAGAAATAGAATAATAAATATAGTGCTTAAAACAAAGAAAAAAGATCAAATGTGAATAACATAATTCATATTTAATCTTTTTTGCATATTAACGATTTTTTTAACAAATTAATGTGTATCTTTTCAACTATATAGTATAATATTTGATAATGAAGCTGTTACAATATAGTAATTATGGTCTGTGCTACTTGATATAAAGCCTATGACGAAATCCTATATCGCCACTCGTGGCAGAGGCACCAAGGCTGCTACGATACGAAACAGGATACCCGCTACCGTCACTAAAGCAGCTACCGCCACGAAAAATGAAATTAGAACTGCTAGCCTCGCTAGTCCATTCCCTTACATTTCCTGCTAGATCATAAATATTTTTAGTCTTCCAATTTTCATTAAATCCTGTTGTTCTTTCTGTTCCACTATTTTCATTAGCTGGTGATAATGAATTTTTATAATTTCCATAATATCTACTATCTTTTAAACTTGCTGATGCATTTATACTACTTAAACTATCTTCTATCCAGTGACATGTTGTGTCCCATGCTTTTCCTGTTATTAATCCTGTTTGCACATATTCATTTTTTATCATACTTTCTGCACTTGATTTTGCGTTAGTATAATTTATATAGGTCCAAACTGTTGCATCTTTTTTACTTACTGGTATTCCTATTTTATTACTTGGTGATGTATCTCCTTCAGGTATTCCAGCTTCATATCTTCCTATATAAAATCCTCCATATTTTACTACATCTGCTGTTTCATCTGTTATACCATTTGGTAAAGTATCATCACCTGTTGGTGGATTGCCATCAAAACTTGTATCTTTTACATATGTACTCTTAGTTGCAGGTACCCATACAAATTCATTACCTTTTTCATCTTTTATTACTAACCCTGTTTCCTTAGTTCCATCTAAGTATTCAAAACCTTTTGGGATTGGTACTCCATATTTTACCTCAGATATTGTATTTTTCCATTCTTCCTTTACTGTTTCGCTATTTGATGTATTTCCTGTTACTTCAGTAAACCATTTATACTCTGTATTATTTTCAGTTTCTCCATTCCATACTAATTTTCCTTTTATTACTGATACTTTATCTCTATACTTCTTTGTACTAGGTAACTCTGTTACCATACTATCTCCTGATAAATTTACACTTGATTTTTCAAAACTTAATGGATTATCAGTATATTTTTTTGATAGATACATTGATAATTCATCTTGTATATTTGCCATGTCTTCCTTAAATGTTGCCTCTTTTGCACTTGATACTGGGTTGTTTTTTGTTATTGTTAAAATAACTGCTGCTGCAAGTATAATTATTACTATTATAGTTACAATTAACACTATTAGCGATATACCTCTTTTTTGAGTTAGTTTTGTAAAATTTTCTTTTTGTTTTATTTTTTCATCTTTTTCCATATATCTCTTTCCTCTCTTTCTTTAGTTTTTATACATAGAACTAGTACGTACTTTTATTTTATTATATTTTAAATCTTTTTTCAATAATTATTTATAATTGATTTATATATATTTTAAGTTTAAAAGTAAATCCTAGATTTTGCTTAAAACTAGAATTTAGTCTTGTATTTCAAACTAGAATTTACTTTTGCAATTAACCTTTTTTATATATTATATTACTAATAGAAATTGATTTTATATTTTTGGTTGTTAATTATAGTCTGAATAGTAACATATTTTTTAGTTTACATATTTATTTTTTCATCACTAAAAATCTACATATAGTTAAACTTTCAAAATTACTTGAACCATATTAGTAAAAAATTACTAACCGGGCCGTTAAGGAGAGTTAACCAGGCGGTTAGGGGAAGAACCCCACAAAGGCTCACATATTTGCTTTGCAAATATGTGTCTTCTCCCTAACCTTATACCTGTTCTATATATTTACACAATTTCTTAATTACTTATCTCTAAAATTCATAGTATATACAAACTCCATTTTTGTATATACAAAACTTCTAGTACACCAGACAGTGATCTGTGCTACTTGATATAAAGCCTAAGGCGAAACCCTACAAAGTCATAAGAGTAAGAGGCACTACTGATGCCACGATGTGAAACAGGAAGGACACTACCGTCAGCTTTGAACCTACCGCCACGAGTAATGAAATCAGAACTGTAAGCCTCGCTAGTCCTTTCCCATACATTTCCTGCTAGATCATAAATATTTTTTGTCTTCCAATTTTCATTAAATCCAGCTGTCCTTTTTGCCCCACTATTTTCATTAGCTGGTGATAATGAATTTTTATAATTTCCATAATATCTACTATCTTTTAAACTTGCTGATGCATTTATACTACTTAAACTATCTTCTATCCAGTGACATGTTGTATCCCATGCTTTTCCTGTTATTAATCCTGTTTGTACATATTCATTACTTATCATACTTTCTGCACTTGCTTTTGAATTTGTATAATTTATATTTGTCCATACAGTCGCATCTTTTTTACTTACTGGTATTCCTGTTTTATTACTTAGAAACGTATCTCCTTCAGGTATTCCTGCTTCATATCTTCCTATATAGAATCCTCCATATTTTTCTACATCTGCTGTTTCATCTGTTATACCATTTGGTAAAGTATCATCACCTGCTGGTGTATAACCAGGAAAACTTGTGTCTTTTACATAGGTGCTCTCAGTTGCAGGTACCCATACAAATTCATTATCATTATCATCTTTTATTACAAGTCCTGTATCTTTTGTTCCTTCTTTATACTTAAATCCTTTTGGAATTGGTACTCCATCTTTTACACTAGCAATTGTATTTTTCCATTCTTCCTTTACTGTTTCACTATTTGATGTATTTCCTGTTACTTCTGAAAACCATTTATACTCTGTATTATTTTCAGTTTCTCCTGCCCATACTAATTTTCCTTTTATTACTGATACCTTATCTTTATACTTCTTTGTACTAGGTAATTCTGTTACCATACTATCTCCTGATAGATTTACACTTGATTTATCAAAGCTTGTTGGATTATCTGTATATTTTTTTGATAGATACATTGATAATTCATCCTGTATATTTGCCATGTCTTCCTTAAATGTTGCCTCTTTTGCACTTGATACTGGGTTATTTTTTGTTATTGTTAAAATAACCGCTGCCGCAAGTATTATTATTACTATTATAGTTACAATTAACACTATTAGCGATATACCTCTTTTTTGAGTTAGTTTTGTAAAATTTTCTTTTTGTTTTATTTTTTCATCTTTTTCCATATATCTCTTTCCTCTCTTTCTTTAGTTTTTATACATAGAACTAGTACGTACTTTTATTTTATTATATTTTAAATCTTTTTTCAATAATTATTTATAATTGATTTTGTATTTTTAGTTAATTATACTCTGAATAGTAACATATTTTTTAGTTTACATATTTATTTTTTCATCACTAAAAATCTACATATAGTTAAACTTTCAAAATTACTTGAACCATATAATGTTAATACATTTAGATTTCTTAAATTATTTTTAATTATTGTTACAATTAATACTATCAATGATATTCCTTTTTTATACACATTCCTCTTTCTATAGTTTCAATACATTTTTTATTTACACTATCTATTCTATCACAAAGATTAATTATTGTTTTACTAATTTTAGTATATTCTTTTATGATATCCTTAATTTCTTCATTTCTAATTAAAATATCTTGCTTAACAATATTTAATACTTGATTTATATTATCACATTTTTTTAAATTTATTTTAACACTCATATATGTCGCCATTTTATTTGCCAAACCTATATCCTTTTCACCTTTATTTTTATTTCTATTTTTTATCATTCCAATAACCGAATATATTAACCTTTGATATAAATTTAAAATATCTTTTAGACAAATATTTAGCTCTTTATCAATATCCTGAATTTTAATAACTCTTACTATTGTTTCTTTTATCATAAGTAAATTTTCATATATTCTTTCTAATACCTCAACCTCTATATTTTTCATTTTCATATAATCACCTATTTTTATGTTTTGTAAATAGTAATTTTATTATACAAAGAAAAAATGCAATCAAACTAATGACTGCATTTTTCCCATATTTTAGAAGGATACTTAGAATGTAAGGTTGTGAGCCTTAAATACATTCCATATATAGCTGTAATAAATAAATTTCTTAATGTTGAGAAGAAGGGATACTATGGAAAAACAATCTGAAAAGATAATAATTCATCACAGCCAGTATATATTTAATCATACTAAAAAGTATGAGTTAAATCAAAAAAGAAATTATTCCATAAAATACCGTTTATTAAGTGTCTATATTATACATAATTTTTTATGTCTTGTCAAGCTTTTTTTACTGAAAATCCAAATTTTCCTATTTTTTCTCCTAATTTAAAGTACTCACCATGAGAATATGAAATTAAATTACATTTTGAAAGATCGAATTTACCTTTTTCATCTATGTATTTGTCATCAACATTGACAGAAACTACTTTTGCCAAGAACATATCATGTGATCCAAGTTCTTTTATTTCTGTAACTTTACACTCTATATTCACAGGACTTTCTTTAATTAATGGTGCATGTATAACACTAGCTTTTTCTTTAGTCAAATTCATTGATTTAAATTTATCTTCTTTTCTACCTGATTTTACTCCACAATAGTCTGTAGCATATGCAAGTTCCTCAGGTACAAGATTAATACAAAATTCTCCTGATTCTTTTATAATATCATATGAAAATCTTTCTTTTCTTACTGATATATATGTCATTGCTGGATCAGAACATATTGTACCAGTCCATGCAACAGTAAAAACATTATCTTTTGTACCATCTGAAGATGTAACTAAAACTACTGGAACCGGATTTAAAATTACTGATGGTTTCCATACTTGTTTTGCCATAATATAACCCCTTTTCTATTTAAATTCAAACACTCCATAAGTGCTTGTTACCTCATCTTTAAAAATATCTATTCTTGGTGGAAAAAATGTAAAAACGACAAACATAATAAATATTGCTATAACTAAATATTTGGATATTTCTTCATATTTTATATTAATATTTTTACTTGTAACCTCTTTATATCCTAAAATCTGAGCAATTAAAATTGCAACATAAAAAATTAATATATCTATCCATAAAATATGAGTTCCTATAACAAAAGTATAAGCATAAAATGAAAAAGTTATAACAAACATAGTTGTAATTAATTTTACAAGAAGTGAAGACCATAAATTTTCTCTTCTAAATTTTAGTGTTATAAACTCTATAAATGTCCAAATAAACATTGGCATAACTGCTATTTTTAAATGTTCCCAAACACTTTCATTTACAGCACTAAATGGTGCAATAAAAATATTTTCTCCGCAAAAATTATATGCAAAATGAAGAAGTGTACCTATAGCTGAGATTACAAAAAATCCTGCAATATATAGCATCTTTTGTAATTTAATATCTTTCATTTTTTCTTCTTTTATATTTATTTCTTTTCTATTTGCTTCATACTTATTTCCATTTTTCATAAAACAATACTCCTATATTGTTAGTATATGAGTATTGCTATATATATATTCATTTTTAAATTATGCTCTTTTTAATATTTTTCTAATGCCTCTTCTTATTTTCTTTAAAATTGGAAGTATGTTTCTATATGCAAAATACATAGTTTTGTTATATACCTTATCAATTTCACCTATGTAATTTGTAATTCCACTTTCCTTACAAAATCCAACTTTAAATTTATATAATCCATTATTTTTTTCTAAATGAAGTATTCCACCAAAATTATATAAACTACAACCTTTTTCAATTGCCCATTTTATCATTTCAGATTGCATTGCATAATTTGGCATAAGATTTCTTTTTTCATTACTACTTGCTCCATATAAATAGAACATTTCCTCTCCATATGTAATAGCAATAGCAGCCGACAAATCCTCTCCTTGTGCACTTGCAATATATACTCTTAAATGGTTTTCATCATATGCATTAAGCATATTTTTAAAATATTCATATGCTCTTTTTCCAATTTTATCTCTTTTTGTAGTAATTTCATATAAATGATAGAAAACTTTTAAATCCTCTTCTGTGTGAGAATGTCTTACGGTAACACCTTTTCTTGCAGATAAACGTATATTATATCTAGTTTTTTCAGCAAAATTTTTCATAAGTTCATCATACGATTTGTTCTTAACATTAAGTACTGCTTCATGAACTGGTTGTATTAATTCGTCATGATCTGGATTAATTCCAGATGTTTTAAAGCCATTAGAAATATATAATTTGTTTAATTTATCAGAATATTCTACTTGAGGATCAAATTTTAACATAGCAGCTTTATACTTTTTTACAAGAGGTGTAGCTTCATTAATTAATTTTTTTACTGTATCTATATCATTAACATCACATACAGGACCACGAGGTGCGTACATTATATTATATCCTGCTACTCTCATACTTTGAATTAAAAGCAACATAGAAGCTGTTATTTTGCCATTTTCTTCTACATATACAATTTCACTTTTCCAATTTTCTTTAACTTTTGACCACTCAATTACTTGAGTAAGTCTAGTATATTTACAACTTTTTATATGTTCATTATACCTCTTTAACTCCTCTTTGTTATTTAAATCTAAAATTGGCATTTTTATCCCTACACTTTCTCTATTATTTGACCATCTTTCGTATCTTTTACAATATATCCTAACTCTTTTAGCTTATCGCGAAGTTCGTCAGATTTTGCAAAATTTTTATTTTTCCTTGCATCTTTTCTTTCATTTAATATTAATTTAATATCTTCTGGAATATTAATATCCTCTTTATCATTTTTATCTAAATCAAGAGATAATACACTATCGAATTTTTTTATTAATTCATAAAAATCATTAGATTTTTCTTTTTCCTTTGCAATTTCCCATACTATTGAAATTGCAACAGGCATATTCATATCATCATTTATTGCATCTAAGAATTGTTCCTCATATTTTGATATAATATTTTTATCTATTTTTTTATTTACATCTTTGTGTAAAGCTATCATATCTCTAAGTTTATTTAAGGAATTCTTAGCAGATTTTATAGCGTCCCAAGTAAAGTTTAATTTATTTCTGTAATGAGAAGAATATGTAAAATATCTATAACTTAAGGCATCTATTCCTTTAGCTTTTAAATCGTTAAGAGTATACACATTTCCCAAACTCTTAGACATTTTTCCACCATCAACTAGAAGAAATTCCACATGCATCCAATAATTTGCAAGATTATGACCAGTAGCCCCTATTGATTGTGCTATTTCATTTTCATGATGTATTGGAATATGATCAACTCCACCTGTATGAATATCAAATTTATCTCCTAAATATTTCCTTGACATAGCACTACATTCAATGTGCCAACCTGGATAGCATAGCCCCCACTTACTATTCCACTTCATAATATGTTCTTTTGGGGCCTTTATCCAAAGTGCGAAGTCTTGAGGATTTCTTTTTTCTGTATCAACTTCAACTCTTGCTCCTGCTTTTAAATCATCAATGTTATTATTTGATAACATTTTTCCATAATTTGGAAGCTTAGAAGTATCAAAGTAAACACCCTTTGATGTTTCATATGCATACCCATTTTTTACTATATCATTTACGTAGATTTCCATCTCACGAATATGTTCTGTTGCTTTTGCAATATGTTCTGGTGTATCAATATTTAAAGCCTTTATATCTTTCATAAAAGCATCAGTATACTCCTTTGCTATTTCATAAACAGATCTATTTTCAATTCTAGCTGTTTTAGCCATTTTATCTTCTCCCTCATCAGCATCAGATACTAAATGACCAACATCAGTTATATTCATTACATGCTTAACTTTATACCCATTGTACTTTAATACTTTTCTTAATGTGTCCATAAAAATATATGCTCTCATATTTCCAATATGTGCATAATTGTATACAGTAGGTCCACATGAATACATTTTTACTGTTCCTTTTTTTAAAGGAACAAATTCTTCCTTTTTTCTTGTTAATGTGTTATATAACTTTAGCATATTCTACCTCCTAGTATTATCTTATATACTATCTATTATATAATATTATGACTTTTTTTTCAATATAAATAAAATATTATTGTCTTTTATTTTATTATGATATATAATTAAGATGTTTAATAAAGTTGGTGAAAAAAGCATGAAAAAAAAATTTATTATATTAATATGTATTATTTTTTTTATACTAGTATTATTAGCAGCTTTTCTATTTATATATTTTAAAACTGATATTATAAAACAAAACTCAAATATGTCAATTGCAAAATCAAGAAAGAGCTATGTTATAACTGAAGACAAAAATCTATATAACAATCTAAACGATAAAGATAATACTTTAATTATATTTTGGGCAACTTGGTGCCATTACTGTGTTGAAGAATCTAACGATTTAAATGAATATATAAAAAATAATCCGTATAAATCAATTATTGTAGTATCTCATGACGATAATAAAGATGAGGTTAAAAACTATTTAGAGGAAAATGGATATAATTGGTTTGTCATATTAGACCCTGAAAAAACAATTAGAGAAAATATTGATCCTGGTTCAAATGGAATTCCAAGTTCATATCTGTTAGACAAGGAAGGAAAAATAATTAATTTTCATAAAGGAAAACTTACAAAAGATCAGTTTATATCTTTTTTCAATGGAGTTGAAATCTAAATATAGGAGGTTACAATGGATAAAATAAATGAAATTATAGAATGGTTTAAAAATATAAATATGAACACCATAATAGATATTTTAATAGCAATACTTATATTTCTTCTTTTTAAACTTTTTAGTGGTACTCTGTCATATGTTGTATCTAAACTATTTAAAATTAAAGAAAAAAATAAAAGTAAGTTAAAACAAAATGCCTTATACCGTACTTTAAATATTTTTTTCCCACTTCTTGGTGCATATCTTGGACTTAGATTTTTAAATTTACCTCAAGATATAACTGCTCTAATAACAAAAGTATTTAGAATTTTAGTTATTATAACAATATCAATTGGTATAGCAAATTGTATTACACCAAAATCACCTTTGTTTAAACAAATAAATTTTAAACTTAGTGGAAGAAAAGATGAAACATTTGTAAATTTTATAGTAAAAATTCTTAGAGGTTTGATATATATAATAACAGCATTTATCATTGTTAGTGAACTTGGATACGATTTAAATGGTTTGCTTGCAGGACTTGGACTTAGTGGAGTTGTAGTAGCACTTGCAGCACAAGACGCTGCAAAAAATATATTTGGAGGAATTGTTATTTTATGGGATAAACCTTTTAAAATTGGTGATTGGATTGAAACAACAAAATTTGAAGGAACTGTTGAAGATATAACATTTAGAAGTACAAGAATCAGAACTTTTGAAAACTCAATTGTAACAATTCCAAATTCCACTATTACAAATGATGCTCTAATAAACTGGAGTAAAATGAAAAAAAGAAGGTACAAGGAAAATTTTGAACTTGAACTTTCAACACCATTAAAAAAAGTGTGCGATATAGAAAATGAAATAATAAAAATGTTAGAAGAACATCCAAGAATTTTAAATGATAATATAATGGTTAGATTTGATAAGGTTACTGAAAATGGATATAATTTACTTGTATATGTATATACTGATGCACTTAATCTTGATGATTACCTTGCAACATCTGAAAATATTAATTTCAAAATTATGGATATTTTAAATAAACAAAGAGTGGAGCTTGCATATCCAAGTAAAACAATCTATCTTAAAAAATAATATATTATTTATATGTATAAATATGAGATAAGATATAGTAAAACTCTAATAAGGAGTTTTATTATATCTCTTTTTTTGGCTAAAATTAATTATTTTCTTAAATATAAAATACATTTTGAGCTATTAAATAGCATTCATAACGTGTTAATTTATAATCTCTAATTTCAACTTCAGCATTATTCGCACGTTTCTACAACTTGCCCACGTCGACAAAATGTTCTATGCTACTTATATTACTATTTTCACAAGCTATCTTTGCTTTTTCAATTACACTTTCAAATCTTCTCCATTGTTTATATTCTAATATCTTTTGTAATTCTCTAGCATACCAAAATTCAATTCCATTTTCACCAATATAATATGAAACAAGCCCAACAAGAGAAGTTGGACTCGTATAAAAAAAGAGAGGTATTACCTCCCTTGATATGGCTCCCACTGTAGGGCTCGAACCTACGACCCTGCGGTTAACAGCCGCATGC
>ERZ772889.268-NODE-268-length-60572-cov-52.187137_pt1 | contig 60572 bp, 53 predicted proteins | sample MGYA00512127_ERZ772889 | MGnify/ENA primary metagenome ERZ772889 (study PRJEB29015, sample SAMEA2737689) | human gut metagenome | biome: human gut; feature: human-associated habitat; material: faeces | place: China | collected 2012 ...
TTCGGAACCTTTAGAACCAAGATTAGAAAATGGAAAAAGATTGCACTATAACTTCAAGTTTACCCAAATGACAACAGACAGGAAACTTGATATTTTTGTAACAAAGGCATCAATATCTCTCCCATAATTCAAATAAATAACATAATTGAGGCACGGAGTATCAATTCCGTGCCTCAATTGTTTTATCCGGATTACCTTTCTGTTGTAAAATAAAGGGCGTTATTTCAGTGCAGATATAATTTTGAAATATGGCTTGAAAAGGCTGTAATATTTCAGACCATCTGTCTCACCGTAGCTCTTTGTGATGGCAGATCTTATGCCATTGAGATTCTTTGTTTTATTCCTGTTTTTTTCAAGAAAATCAACAAAATCTCCGGGATCATTAATATCACTATGAGCGAAAATTATACCTGTAAAACGCTCTACCTTCTTTTTACGCGTGAGCCTTTCAGGCGTATAAGAGTAGGATTTGTCTTTTATGGTTTTATAAATTGTCTGACCCTGTTTCATACCATAAACATGAACCAGTGTCTCATGAAGCTTGAGCAGATTGTCTTTTCCCATGCAGTTTAAGAAAGAATCTACCTCAAAATGGTCGAAGTCTTCGGATGCTGCCGATACTTCAGAAATATCTGATGTATCAATGCTGTCCGTTGAGGATTTAGCCTCATCTGCTTCGTTTTTATTTGAGCTGTTACCAGAACCGTTATGAGGTGTCTGTTCGTCAGTGAATGGTAAGTCATCATTGGCCATAAGCTTATCATTTGACGGTAAATCATCGTTAGCCGCAAGCTCATCACTTAACGGTTCATTGTCTGTATAGCTGCTATGATTGCCATCGAAAAGTTCATTCAGATTATAAGACTTTGCAGTGATAGCATCGTTATCATTATCGGTATCGATGTTTGTATCGATATTGGTATTTGCGTTATCTTCCTTAGACGGAATATCTGCTACCACCTGATACTTGATGTTTTTCCTTCGCTGGACAGCCTGTTTGCAGAAGTTCACATTGAATCTGCGCACAGCGTATCCCTTATCTTTCCAAAATCTGACAGCAGGGTCATAGCCTGTGTCGTTGCTCATTATGATGTACTCATCAGCACATGAGGCTGCTGATACATCTGCTGCGTCTGTGACGATAGGAGTAGCTGAAGAATTATTTTCACTGTGGGTATCGTTACGTCCCATCAGATAACCCATATAGGATACCAGCTGAAAATCAAGGGCATTCGTTCCCTCATAGCATTCCTCAAATCGTACATTAATACTGTTATTTTCCATAAGCCTGATGACTGACATGTATGACATGTGAGGTGATTTTTTGGTATAAAAAACTACGATTTCATCGTTCTCATCTGCCATATCAAACAGCATCAGCCAGTTGTCGTTGACATTTTCGCTGTCTACTAAAAAGTGTCTGATAATAATCACCATTAATCCGGACAAAGGTATTGTAGCATGTGTAGGAGAAAATGGCAAATAATATAGATTTAAGTAAATGTTAACAATACAAAGAGTGCAACATATGATATAATTTTAATATATTTTGAAAATGAAGGGGAAATAGATTTGACAGATATTGATGAAGTTAATAATGTGATACAGGAAACAGATGAAGAAGCATATGAAGAAACATATGCGTTGGACTTTGAATTTACAGAGGAAAAGGAATATAAAACAGTACAGAAATATGAGCTTGTGACGATTCTATCGTATCTTATAGGTGTCAGAAATGAGATACTTGATAATATGTGCAGTGATGAGTATGTGGAGCTTTTAAACAGCTTAAGAGAAAGTACAAATGCGAGGATACTCAGATATCTGTGTAAGGCACGTACAAGTCTGCTGCGCAACTATAAAAAAACAGACAATGAAATAAAATATAATCTGGGTAATATAAACAGGATGGAGTGGTTTGATGCAGAGAATATAAATAAGCTTGAGAGCTGGGAAGTGCATATTATATTGTATAATTCATCGGCTGACAAGTATTGCGTACATATTAACAAGCTGATAAATGAGCACGTGGATGCATGCAAAAAGCTTTTCCCAGACTGGGTAAAATGGGAGTATATCAGGGATTTGTTTGTTATAGCGGATTATGAAAAGCCAAAGAAGCTAAAGGCAGAGTTTACTGTCTATAAAGAGCACAGAAAAGAGTATCCGTACGGGATGTACATTCACTGGCGCCCGGATGGCAGGGGAAATCTGCTCAATTCCGACGGCCGTATATTAAAGACAATATACAGACAGCATGGTGATTATTTCAATGACGGTTCAAAATACAGGGATGCAGTGGAAGATACAAAGGAAAATATATATGAGTTTATCCGTGAAAGTATGCGTGTTGTGATAGTTGTGGATTGTGAAAATTCTGATGTATACAAGCTGTATGGAGTATTAAAAAACTTAAATTCTGAGCAAATGTCCAAAATAGAAAAAATTATACTTTATGATGATTATCATACATCCTGTGGATGGGACTGGCTGGAAAAATTCATACATATCCCTGTATTCCACGAGGAGGTGGAGCGTGTGACAGACCGAAAGTCGCTTGTTGATATAAAGATGACTGCGGGAGTGTGTGAAGCGTATTATAAGGACAACATAGACTCGTTTATTTTGTGCTCAAGTGATTCGGATTACTGGGGACTTATTTCATCGGTAAAGGATGCTCATTTCCTCGTGATGTACGAATATAGCAAGTGCGGACAGTCAATCAAGGATGCACTTACAAAACGATGTATATTTCATTGTTCAATAGACGATTTCTATACAGGAAATGCAAGTGATTTAAAGAAAAAAGTCATGATAAGTGAATTGAAAAATCTGACAAATGATATTGTCGGAAAAAATGGCTGGGAGATGACAAGACAGATATACGAGAGGACTAAAATTACATCGACAGAGCGAGAAATGAAGGATTTTTACAATAAATATGTTAAGTCATTGAGGTTAAAAATTAATGAGGACGGAGTATTCGAGATTGTGGTCAATGAATATTGATTATCGTAAAAATGATTTATGTAATTATTGTCGGCCACACATGTATTGTGTGAAGGTTAAGCTTTATTTTAGCGGAAAGAGTGGGAAAGTATGATGAAACCGATGCTTGAAATCTGCTGCGGCAGCTTTTCAGATGTGAAAACAGCATATGAAAATGGTGCAGACAGGGTTGAACTCAACAGCGCCCTATACATGGGCGGGCTGACACCGACACTCGCCAATTTAATATATGCAAAGGAGAACTGCAATATACCGGTAGTGACAATGGTTCGTCCAAGGGGCAGCGGATTTTGCTATTCGGACGAAGAATACGACACTATGCTTATGGATGCAAAAATTCTTTTAGAGCATGGAGCAGATGGTATTGCGTTTGGATTTCTGACAGAGGAAAAAATGCCTGATGAGAAGCGCACGAGGGAAATGATAGAGCTAATCCATGAGTATGGCAAAGAGGCTGTGTTTCACCGCGCCTTTGACTGCACAGATAACCAGGATAGTGCAGCGGAGAAGCTTATTATGCTTGGCACAGATCGTATCCTCACAAGCGGTGGCGCAGCAAATGTATGGGATGGCAGAAAACAGCTCAAGCATCTTCAAAATCAATATGGAAAGGATATTGCGATTCTGGCCGGAAGCGGTGTGAATGATACCAATGTGAGAGCACTTATCGAATATACAGGTATTACGCAGGTGCACAGCTCGTGTGGCGCATGGAAGTGTGATGTGACAGCGTCGGGCAAAGAGGTGGATTTTTCATATGATGAAGCGATGAAGAACTGCTATCAGTGTGCGGATGCAGGTAAGGTTAGGAAGCTTGCGGAAGAGGTAAGTGGAGTGTAATATTAAAGCAAAAGATTATAGAAGTTCGGAGGAAGCAATTAATGGCAGAGCAGGAAAACAGTAAGGATTTAATCAGTGTACTTTGGAGTGGCGCTGATGTACTTCGTTCTAAAATGGACGCGAATGAATATAAGAATTATCTTTTGGGAATTGTATTCTATAAATACCTATCAGATTCATTTTTGATTAGAGTATATGATTTGATAAATGATGAGAAACCGGAATCGCTCAAGGTGGCACTTGAGGCATATAAAAATGAGTTGAAGGGTGAATATGCTAATGATTTGCTTGATGAATTAAAGCAGGATCGTAAATATGTAATTGAGCCTGAGCTTACATATACATGTTTTGCAGAGGATGCAAGGAATAATTGCTTTAATCGTGAGCAATTACAGAAAGCATTCAATAATATTGAGCAGAGCGGAGAGTTGTTTGTGGATTTGTTTTCCGACATTGATTTGTATTCAAGCAGGCTTGGAGCGGGAGACCAGAAACAAAGTGATACAATTGCAGAACTGATAAAAGTAATAGACCAGGCGGATTTGCTCAATTCCGATGGTGAAATACTTGGAGATGCATATGAATATCTGATAGGACAGTTTGCGTCAGAGACCGGTAAGAAGGCGGGAGAATTCTATACACCACAGGCAGTATCAAAAATTCTTACTAGAATAGCAATAACAGGACAGGAGAATGTGAAAGGTTTGTCAATCTATGATCCATGTATGGGCTCAGGTTCGCTGCTTCTTAACGCAAAGAGATACTATAAAGGTGATACAAACTATATAAAGTATTATGGACAGGAACTGAACATGTCTACATATAATCTGGCGAGGATGAATATGTTCCTGCATGATGTAGCTGCGGAGAATCAGAATCTGCATCATGGAGATACTCTTGATGCAGACTGGCCAACTGGTGAGGAAACTGACTTTCACATGGTACTTATGAATCCGCCGTATTCTGCAAAATGGAGTGCTGCATCAGGATTTTTACAGGACGAAAGATTTTCAGAATATGGTGTTTTGGCGCCAAAATCAAAGGCTGATTATGCATTTTTGCTTCATGGACTTTATCATCTGAAAAGCAATGGAACAATGGCAATCGTTTTGCCACATGGAGTACTTTTCAGAGGTGCAGCAGAGGGAAAAATAAGAGAAAAGCTCCTTCGTTCAGGAAACATATATGCGGTTATAGGATTGCCGGCTAATTTATTTTATAATACGTCTATTCCTACATGCATTGTTGTACTTAAAAAGCATAGAGATGGCAGAGATGTACTGTTTATTGATGCGTCAAAGAAGTTCATTAAGGGCAAAAAACAAAACGAAATGTCAGACGAGCATATTGATGAAGTTATGGATTTGTATAACAGAAGGGAAACTGTAGACAAAGAATCCTATCTGGCAAGCTTTGATGATATTGAAAAGAATGATTTCAACCTAAACATACCGCGATATGTAGACAATTTTGAAAAGGAAGAGGAAGTCGATATAAATGGTCTGCTCGAGGATATGAAAAAAACAGATGACGAGATAGGAAAGGTCGAAGGTGAGTTTGTGAATCTGCTAAAAGACCTGACATCGTCTGATGAAAATATAATGGCATCGTTGAATCGTTATATTGATATGATTGAGGGGTGATTTGTATGGAAAATCCAAAGATTAGATTTAAAGGGTTTACTAAGGATTGGGAACAGCGTAAGGTTTCTGAAATAACGAAATTTCACAAACAGGGATTTTATACGACCGAAGAGTATGATAATAGTAAGAAATATTATTTATTAAGAGGAACTGACCTTACTGAAAATAAGCTGGTATTGAAAGATACTCCAAAGATTGATGCTACAGAAAAAGATTATGATGCATTTAAAACAGAAATCGGCGATTTCCTTATAGTAAGAAGTGGTACTGTAGGTACATATGGTATTGTAGATGTTGATATTCCTGCCATTTTTGGCTCTTATTTGATTGATTTTAGATTTGATATGGAACAAGTCACAAATGAATTTTTTGGTTACTTTTACCAATCAAGTTTGTTTAAATCACAATTAAACAAAATAATACAAGCTTCAGCAAACACAAATATCAATGCTGAAAACATTAAATCTACAGTAATTTCTCTTCCAAGTTTAAATGAACAAAGAAGAATTTCTGAATATTTGGGTAACCTCGACAACCTCATCACTCTTCACCAGCGAAAGTGTGAACAGACAAAAAAATTGAAAAAATATATGCTTCAAAAAATGTTTCCTCAAAATGGAGCAAAAGTTCCAGAAATTAGATTTGATGGATTTACTTACGATTGGGAACAGCGTAAGTTGATAGATTATCTTGAGGTATCATCTGAAAAGAATAGAGATAATCGTTTCACAAAAGAGGATGTTCTATCGGTTTCAGGTGAATATGGAATTGTAAATCAGATTGAATTTCAAGGTCGTTCATTTGCAGGTGCATCGGTTTCGAATTATGGTGTTGTGGAAAACGGAGATGTTGTATATACAAAGTCACCATTAAAATCTAATCCATACGGAATAATCAAGACAAATAAGGGAATTCCGGGTATTGTATCAACCTTATATGCAGTTTATAAGCCAAAAGAAATAACGGATTCAAAGTTTGTACAGATTTATTTTGAACTTGATTCCAGAATGAATTCTTATATGCATCCGTTGGTAAACAAAGGTGCAAAAAATGACATGAAAGTTTCAGCAGAGAACGCTTTAAAGGGGATGGTTTCTTTTCCTAAAAAAGATGAACAGGAAATGATTTCATTATATTTTTCCACCATCGACCACCTTATCACTCTTCACCAACGTAAGTGCGATGAACTTAAGAAAATGAAAAAATATATGTTACAAAATATGTTTATATAATCATTTGATATTAGGGTTATGAGATCTCTTGAAGGAAGGGAGGGTTAAGAATGTCACAGGGAATTAAAATGGATACAATAATTTTATATCACGGTTCTCCTAACAAAATAGTAACACCGGTATTTGGCGGTGGAGATGATAAACATGATTATGGTCGTGGATTTTATCTGACAGAAAACATAGATTTAGCAAAAGAATGGGCGGTTTGCAGACCTAATGAACAGAATGGATGGGTTCATAAGTATGAGTTAAATACAAGGAATCTAAAAATTTTTGATTTTCAGGAGAAAGATGTTTTATCGTGGCTTGCAGAGCTTATGAAACATCGCGATGCTGCTGATTCCAAGCGTTATAGGATGCTTGCAGCAAAGTTTATTGATAAATATGGTATTGCTACCGATGCATATGATGTGATAAAGGGATGGCGCGCAAATGCATCATATTTCTACATTGCAAAAGAATTTGTCCGAGATAATATTGATATAGATATTCTTGAAGAATTGCTTTCGTTAGGCGGATTGGGGATTCAGTATTGTATTAAGACAGAAAAAGCATATGCAAATTTACGCGAGATAGAAAGTGATTTACTTCAAGTTGAATACAATGAATTTAACAATAAGTATAATCAAAGAGATATTGAAGCAAGAAAAAAAATGCGTAATTTAGTAGATTCAGATGCAAATAAGGTTACGAATGTTTTTAGTACATTGTTTTAGAGGTGAGAAAATGGGCGCATATTCAGAAGCGTATCTGGGTGACGTGGTGGAAAATCAGGGAAAATTATTTGATTTTGTGGCACAGTCTTATCCTGATAGTGATACAGAAGATTTTATAAATACGTATATGAAAAGTAAAACCAGAAAAAACATTGATGATGCGATGGCTTATGTTAATACTATGGATGCAAAAGAACTGTGGAAATACTTTTCAGACACAGAAAAATATAAGTTAAAGAAGGGGAAAGCAATCGAAGGATTTATGCCTGATTGGATTGGTGAATTTTATGCTTATTATCAGTGGTATTATGATATTCCAAGCGCAGAGGTAATAAATAAAGTACCGGTCGATTTTCTGAGGAAGGCTTATTGTGGACTTCATGATTTAGAGCTTGATTTGGCGGTAAAAAAGGTAGGTAAAGTATAAATGAATATAGTTTGTTTTCATAATCCAAATGAGGAAAATGGATACCTTAGTAACTGGTATTTAAGTGAGTTTGAATGTGATGGAATAAGATTTTCATCAATGGAACAGTATATGATGTATCAAAAAGCAAATTGTTTTGGCGATACTAAAATAGCGAAGAAAATCCTTGAAACTACAGATGTTGCACAAATTAAGGCTTTGGGAAGAAAGGTTTCAAATTATAATGAAACAATCTGGAATGGAAAGCGACAGATTGTTGTTTACAATGGACTTTGTGCAAAATTTCAAAATCCCGAATTGAAATCCAAACTAAAAGCTACAGGAGATGCGGTTTTAGCGGAATGTGCTGTGAGGGACTGCATATGGGGGATTGGATTGTCGATGACAGATTCTAAAAGACTGGAAATGGAAAAGTGGAGAGGACAGAATCTGCTTGGATTTTCACTTATGATGGTTAGAGATGAAATATAAAATGTGAAAAAATATGATTACTTTTAAGAGCATTCATCCGTGCTTTTAATTAATTTTAGGCGTGGGATAATTTGACTCACGTCTTTTATATTATAAGTGATGAAAAGTGGCATCACTCGTTATTAGCGTAAGTCCATTGTGATATGGTGAATAAAAACAAAAGTTTGGGAACAGCGTAAGTTTGGTAGTTTACTGGAAGAAACGAGAAATAAGACAATATTTGAGGATGAAGACACATTGCTTTCTTGTGCCATTGATGGTATGTATCTCAATTCAGAGTTGTTCAGCCATTTTAGAGGTTCATCAAATATTGGATATTTGAAAGTTAAAAAGAATGACTTGATTTTGTCTGCACAGAATTTACATCTTGGTAATTGTAATGTCAATTTACGCTTTGAGCATGGCATAATCTCGCCTGCATACAAGGTTTATGAGCTTGTTGGATGCAATCCGTTATTTATGCAAGCATGGGTAAAAAAAGACAGTACTAAGGATTTTTTCTTAAAATCATCTACAGAGGGAGCTAGCGTTTGTAGAAAAAATATTGTTTGGGAAGAATTATATAAACAGGAATTACCAGTTCCGAGTATTGAGGAACAAACAAAAGTTGGTGAGTATTTTTATAGCCTAGACCATCTCATCACTCTTCACCAGCGCTAGACAGATTTTTATAAAAAACCCAATTTCTTCTTTATCTCATCGTAAGCCAATAAAAAAATATAAATGTTGAAAACGATTGGGAACAGCGTAAGTTGGGAGATGTAGCAGAATTCAGTAAGGGAAACGGATATTCTAAGGGCGATTTAATAGAGTCTGGAACACCGATTATTTTGTATGGAAGATTATATACGAAATATGAAACTATTATCTCTGAAGTGGATACTTATGTAGAAGCAAAAGAAGGCTCAGTATATAGTAAAGGTGGAGAAGTTATTGTACCAGCGTCTGGTGAAACTGCTGAAGATATTGCAAGAGCCGCAACCGTTGATAAATCAGGGATTTTGCTAGGTGGAGATTTAAATGTTGTGATGCCAAATAAGGACATCAATCCTGCTTTTTTGGCAATTTCTATTTCTAATGGAAATTCGCAACGAGAACTGTCAAAAAAGGCACAGGGAAAATCTGTAGTTCATATTCATAATGAGGAGATAAGAAATTTAGTTATTCCATTTCCAAATAAAGTGGAACAAAACAAAATTGTAGCTTATTTCGCAAACCTCGACAACCTCATCACTCTTCACCAGCGCCAGCACAAATTACATCTGAACATGCTTTTATAAACTGTTTTTTATCGTAAGTAACATTGTATCTATACAATGGTTACATAAATCTGACAACAAATCAAACATAAACTAACCTCAAACAAAGCAAGCCTAATTATGGTTACATCAGCGTAAGCAGTACTAATAAAGGAGGTAGCGTATGCTAGAGGATATGAGCAAGGATGCATTATTTTACAACTATTACGCACAGTGGATAGAAGTGTATAAGAAAGATGCGATTCGTGAAGCCACTATGGCAAAGTACAGGATGACTCAGAAGTGGGTGGAGAAGCTGGCTCCGGAGCTTAAGGTTTGTGAGCTGACAAGGACCGCGTATCAGAAGATACTAAATGATTACGCAAAGGAGCATGAGAGACAGACAACACTTGACTTCCATCATCAGCTAAAGGGTGCGGTAATGGACGCTGTGGATGAGGGGCTGATAGAGCGTGATCCGACCAGAAAGGCTATCATCAAGGGTAAGACACCACGTGAGAAAAAGATTAAATATCTCAATCAGTTTGAGTTGCATACTTTGATAGCTGATCTGGATATAAAGGAAGAGCCGAACTGGGACTGGTTTATTTTGCTTGTAGCAAAGACTGGGATGCGTTTTTCAGAAGCGCTTGCTATCACACCGAAGGATTTTGATTTTGGAAGACAAACTCTTTCTATAAGTAAGACATGGGATTATAAGGGTAAAGGCGGTTTTCTACCGACGAAGAATAAGTCATCTGTGAGAAAGATTCAGATTGACTGGCAGATAGTAGTAAAGTTTTCTGAGCTGATAAAAGGGTTGCCGGAGGACGAGCCTATATTTGTAGGAGAGGAAAAGATTTATAATTCAACTGTCAATGATGCTCTCACCAGACACTGTAAGGCCTGTGGGATATCGGAGATTTCCATTCACGGACTTAGACATACGCATGCGTCGTTGCTTTTGTTTGCCGGTGTTTCTATAGCCAGTGTGGCGCGCAGATTGGGGCATGCGAGTATGACAACAACGCAGAAAACATATCTGCATATCATTCAGGAACTGGAAAATAAGGATGTGGATCTGGTAATGAGGACTTTGTCAGGACTGTAATGTAGCTTTTTAAACAATATGCTTACGCTGATTTTGATATAAGTAATTTTGTGGTATTTTATGCCTATATTTGCTATAATAAATATAGTTAGTGTTTAGGTTTTGAAGAAGGAGAAATTATCATGCCGGAGTTGGAATCGTTAATAGAGCAGAAATTGATTGAGCAGTTGATATATGGGGATTCGCAGTGGACATACAGACCCGATTTAAAGACAGAAGCGGATTTATGGAACAATTTTAAATATATTTTAGAGCAGAACAATAAGGACAGGCTGGATGGTGAGCCACTTTCTGATTCAGAGTTTGAGCAGGTAAAAAATCAGTTGCAGTTTTCGACCTTTTATAAAGCGGGGGAGTGGCTGGTAGGTGAAAACGGCAAGGTCATGGTGCATGTACAGCGTGATACCAAGAAGCTTCATCTGGTTGTGATGAATCATGAGCATATTGCAGGTGGCAGCAGTGTGTATGAGGTTATAAATCAGTACAGTGCATTGAAGGATGATGAGGATGCCGCGTCAAGAGACCGCAGATTTGATGTGACCTTGATGATAAACGGTCTTCCAATGATACATATTGAGCTGAAAAACAGACAGCATTCGTATATGGAAGCTTTCAATCAGATAAAGAAATACATAGGTGAAGGGCAGTTTAGGGGAATTTTTTCGGCTGTTCAGATGTTTGTTATAAGTAATGGTGTTGACACGAGGTATTTTTCAGCAGCAAGTGATACGGAGCTAAAGAAAGAATTTATCAGCGGATGGGTTGACAGGAACAATCAGCCGGTTTCTGATTATATTGATTTTGCAAAAAATGTCCTTAAGATTCCACAGGCACATGAGATGATTGCAAGATATACGGTTTTAGATAATGAAGCTAAGCGGCTTATTCTGCTTAGACCATATCAGATACATGCTATTGAGGCAATTCGTGAAGCATCACGAACAGGAAAGTCGGGATTTGTATGGCATACTACAGGCTCGGGAAAGACGCTTACATCGTATAAGGCAACAAGAAATCTTCTTATGGATATTCCTGCATTGGACAAGGCTATTTTTCTTATAGACAGGAAAGATCTTGATGAGCAGACAAATACGTCATTTAGTTCATATTCTCAGAATGATTCAATTGATGTGGATAATACTGATAATGTGACTGATTTGAAAAATAAACTTAAATCGTCTGACAGACAGATGATTGTTACTACAATTCAAAAGATGCAGATTCTCATTTCAAAGCGTCTGAAGGAGGGCACAGCTGAGTATAACAGGTTAAGAGGATTAAAAATAGCTTTTGTGGTGGATGAGTGTCACAGAGCTGTATCTCCGGCTACCAAGAGAATAATTGAACGCTTTTTTGGAAAGTCACTCTGGTTTGGCTTTACAGGAACACCACGTTTTCCGGAGAATCCTTATCCGTTGATGGGGGATTTGCCACGTACAACAGAGGAATTATACGGAGCATGTCTGCACAAATATACTATCCAGAATGCTATTCATGATAATGCTGTTTTGGGATTTCAAGTGGAGCACGATGGTCCAAAGGATGTGACGGATGAGACTGACAGCAGCCGATATGAAAATGAGACGCATATGCTCAAGGTGCTTGAGGTTATTTTAAATAAGTCATATCATAAGCTGGGCTTCCAAAATGGAAAAGGCAAGACCTTTGAAGGGCTTTTGACTACAAGTTCTATTTCGCTTGCACAAAAATATTATGAGCTGCTCACAAGGGTGAAAAACGGAGAAACGCCATTAAAGATAGATGAACGCATAAAGCAGGTTTTACCGGACTTCCCTAAGTTTGCCATCACATACTCTGTGACTGAAAATGAGGACGGCTCGCAGGTCAATCAGGAGAAGATGAAGCAGTCTCTTGATGACTACAACGCTATGTTTGATACAAAGTTTGATATTTCACAGATTACTTCATACAATAGTAATCTAAATAAACGACTTTCTAGAAAAGATCCTAAGTATAAGAGCAGAAACGAACAGCTTGATCTGGTTATTGTTGTGGATCGTCTGCTCACAGGCTTTGATGCGCCATGCATGTCGACAATTTTTATTGACAGGCAGCCGATGGGACCTCACGATTTAATACAGGCCTTTTCCAGAACTAATCGTAATTTTGACAAAAAATCAAAGCCGTATGGACAGATTGTGACTTTTCAGGCACCGGTACTTTTCAAGAAATGTGTGGATGATGCTGTCAAGCTTTACTCTGCAGGAAGTACAGAGGATACACCGCTTATTGCAGAGTGGGATGATGTGGAGCCTGCTTTTAAAAAGGCGCTTGCGGCACTTAGAATTGCAGCTCAGACACCGGACGACATTCCGTCAATGTCAGATGAGGAGAAGCTTCATTTCATGAAGATGTTTCAGAGCTTTGACAGACTATTTGCACAGCTTAAATCCTTCAGCAGATATGATGAAAGTATGCTTGATGATTATGGAATTACTGAACAGGAATATATAGACTATGCAGGTCATTACCTGAACATAAAAAGTGAGATTGGGCCAGACCCGGGACCGGACCCGGATAATCCGCCAGTAGAACCGGAAATAGACTCAGATTATGAGCTTATGGCATACAGTAATACAAGGATTGATTATGAATATATCATCAATCTCATTCAGAATATCGTCAATCCTGAGGAGGATGGTGATATCACTCCTGAGGAAAAGCAAAAGAAGATTGATGAGGCAAAGCAGTATGTAGAGGATCTGCGTAAGGATAATCCAAAGGTTGCAGATATCATGTCACATCTGATTAATGAGATAGAGCATGATGAGAGCAGGTTCAAGGGCAAATCAATTCTAAACATTGTTGAAAATATGAAACATGAATGTATAGAACAGGTTGTGAGTAATTTCTGCCTGCTATGGCATGCAGACAAGGATGATGTAATGTATGCGGCAACACATTACCGCAATGGGATTATCCCTAATGAGAGCGCCATAAAGGCATCTATTAATTATCCTGAGTACAAAAATACAGTGGAACATGCTTTACCTAAATTCAAGTACTATGCTAAGTTTTTTGCAGAGCTTAGGAGTACGCTGGATGACGAGATTAAGCCTTTAGTGTAAAGAAATGTATTTAACAACACTTATAATACATATACAATTAAATACCGGATTGTGTTATAATATGTCTGTCGGCGGATTCGTCGGCAGACTTTTTTTTAAGGAGAGTAAAATGAGAGTATTAACAGATTTAGAGCCAAAGAACGTTTTTTCGTTTTTCGAGGATATATGCAGTATTCCTCATCCATCATACAAGGAAGAGAAAATCAGTAATTATCTGGTGGAGTTTGCAAAGGCAAGAGGCCTTGAGCATTACCAGGATGAGCTTCACAATGTTATAATCATAAAGGAAGCATCAGAAGGATATGAGGATGTGGAGCCAATCATACTGCAGGGGCACATGGATATGGTTTGCGAGAAGGCACCTGACTGTGATAAGGATATGGACGAGGAAGGCCTGGACCTTTTGATAGATGGTGATTTTATCTCGGCAAAGGGCACTACACTCGGTGGAGATGACGGTATCGCGGTGGCATATGCTCTTGCTATTTTGGATGATGACAGCCTGTCACATCCACGCCTTGAGTTTGTATGCACTGTATGCGAGGAGGTCGGCATGGAGGGTGCTACAGGCATCGATGTGTCTATGCTTAAGGGAAAGAAGCTTCTTAATATGGACAGCGAGGAAGAGGGCGTGATGCTCGCAAGCTGCGCCGGTGGATGCAGAGCTGATGTGAAGCTGCCTGTAGAGAGAGAGACAGTGAGCGGAACAAAGCTCACTGTGAGCTTATCAGGTCTCACCGGCGGACACTCAGGCTCAGAGATTGATAAGGGCAGGGGCAATGCCAATGCTCTTATGTCCAGACTGCTTCGCGACGCATCAGCACCTGTAGCTATAGCTTCTATAGATGGCGGCAGAAAGGACAATGCCATTCCAAGAGAGTGTACTGCACAGATTATTGTAGCACCGGATAAGGCTGCAGCAGTGAAGGCTGCGATAGAGCAGGCAGCAGATGAGATTGCGGAGGAGTTTAAGGCATCTGATCCTGACCTTAAGCTTACCTTGTCAGAGGAAACTGACTGCAGTGAGCCTGCTATAAGTGCCAAGGACAGCGCGAGAGTTATCGCACTTATTGAGGCTCTGCCAAACGGCATCATCAGAATGAGCAGGGAGATTGATAAGCTTGTTGAGACCTCGCTTAATCTGGGGGTTTTAAAATCAGATGACACTGCAGTTACATTAAGATACGCAGTCAGAAGCTCTGTCGGGGTGGCTAAAAAGAGCCTTAAGAACCAGCTTGTATGCATAGCAGAAGCTTTTGCGGCCGAGGTTACATTTGAGGGCGATTACCCTGCATGGGAGTACAAGAAGGACTCAAAGCTGCGCGAGGATATGGTACGGATTTTTGAGGAGGTGTATGGCAAAAAGCCTACAGTTGAGGCTATTCATGCCGGTGTCGAGTGCGGACTTTTAAGTGGCAAGATTGAGGGGCTCGACTGCATATCAATGGGACCGGACATGTATGATATCCATACGACAGAGGAGAGGCTTTCCATATCCTCTGCAAAGAGGTCATATGAGTATATACTCAGAGTGATTGCGTGCAAATAAATATTTATTCAAGGCTTTTGATAAATGAAAGAGGTGTCATATGATACCTCTTTTTAAATGCCCTGTGAAAATAGCTTAGATTGTGAAATCCGACAGACAGTGAGACATCTAAAATTGAGGTGTTGCCGCGCTCAAACTGTTCCACAGATTTTTCAAGCCGCACATTGTTGATATACTGCACGCAGGTCATGTTCATGTGCTTTTTGAAGAAACGCATGAAGTGGTATTCACTGAAATAGCAAAGCCCGGCAAGCTCTGAAACCTGGATGCTTTCGGCATAGTGCACCTCGATGTAATCGAGCACATTTTTCAGCTTGTCGGAGGATGTGGTGACACCAAAATCAGCATTTTTTTCACTGTATTGCAGCAATAGAAATATTGCCTGAAGCAGAAATGCCTTTAGAGCCAGCTCATAGCCGAATTCCTGACCGGAGTATAGATTTGTTATGCGCATGAAGCATTTGCAAAGGGATGAATATGCCGGATGCTTCGGTGCAATCAGGTAAGGCATGGCAAACTCATGGTTGATTAGCGGAGTCAGGTATCTTGATGAGCATATATCGGTGTTGTTTCCACCTAAAAAATTGATATGGAATACATACGTTTCCGAGTAAAATTCATCGCAGTCCCTTATTGAAATGGAATGCAGCAGCAGTGGCGGGATAAAGATGATATCGCCTTCCTTTGCCTCATACTCGAGCAAATCAATCTGATAGGTGCATGAGCCCTTTGTAATCAGTGTGAGCTCTGCCTCATCATGCCAGTGTGTGGTGATGACAGGGTAATCTGTTGCAAGTCTTGTTATATATTTCTGAACAGGGAAAAATACATCTCCGTGCTTTGCATTTTCTTTCTGCCCCAGGGCAAGCGGATTATTGTTTTTCATATTGTTGTTTCTCCATAGCTTTTACAACTATACCATTTAATAATTATAAGAGCAGTATTGTGTTATGAAATGAAAAAATATTGCAAGAATTTATACTAAATACTTTCTATAATAGCAGTATAATACATCAAGACGAAGTGCTCAAGATGTAAATGACTGCAAAATTAATGATTAGATAAGAGGTACGCATTATGGAGAGAAAATGGTGGCATGACAAGGTGGCATATCAGATTTATCCAAAGAGCTTTCTGGATACAAATGGTGACGGAATAGGAGATTTAAGAGGTATCATTTCAAAGCTGGATTATTTAAAAGAGCTTGGAATTGACATCATATGGCTGTCTCCGATATATAAATCGCCATTTGTGGATCAAGGCTATGACATATCTGATTACTATGCGATAGCTGAAGAATTCGGCACTATGGAGGAGTTTGATGAGCTCCTTGCCGAGGCAAAGAAGCGTGATATGCATATCATCATGGATCTGGTAATAAATCACTGCTCGGATAAGCACGAGTGGTTTCAAAAGGCACTTAAGGATCCGGACGGAGAGTATGCTGATTACTTTTATTTCAGAAAAGGCAAAAACGGCAATCCACCGAGCAATTACCGCTCTTATTTTGGCGGAAGCTGCTGGGAGAAGGTGCCGGGCACGGACAAATATTACCTGCATATGTTTGCGAAGGAGCAGCCGGATTTAAACTGGGAGAATGAGAAGCTAAGACAAAAGCTTTATGAGATGATTAACTGGTGGCTAGATAAGGGCTTGTCAGGATTTAGAATAGATGCGATAATAAATATAAAGAAAAATCTCGATTTCCCTGATTTTGAGCCGGATGCAGAGGACGGACTGGCTGCCTGCTACAAGATGGTTGAGAGTGCAGAGGGCGTCGGAGAGTTTTTGGAGGAATTAAAGAACAATACATTTAAGAAGTATGATGCATTTACGGTCGGTGAGGTATTCAATATGAAGCCGGAGGAGCTGCCGGAGTTTATCGGTGAGAATGGGCATTTTTCAACGATATTTGATTTTTGTGCGCAGTGCTTAAGTAATGGAGAGCACGGCTGGTATGATGCTCCAAAAATTGATTTTGACACATGGAGAAAGGCCATTCTCAGCTCACAGCTTGAGACAGAAAAGTACGGCTTTAAGGCCAACATTATAGAAAATCACGATGAGCCGAGAGGCGCATCAAGATTTTTACCTGAGTATGCACAAAATCCTGCCGGAATCAAGATGCTTGGAACCGTCAGTGTACTGCTTCGAGGTATTCCGTTTATATACCAGGGACAGGAAATCGGTATGCAAAATGCAAAATGGAACAGCATAGATGAGTATGATGATATCAGCACAAAGGATCAGTACAAGGCCGCACTTGCAGCAGGCTTGTCAAAGGAGCAGGCACTTGCAGCCTGTGGAAGAATGAGCAGGGATAATGCAAGGACACCTATGCAGTGGAGTGATGAGGCAAATGCCGGTTTTACCACAGCAAAGCCATGGCTTAAGGTCAATGAAAACTATAAGGCTATCAATGTTGCGGCGCAGGAAAAGGATCCTTCATCTGTTTTGAATTATTACAGAAGGCTTGTGGCACTCAGAAAGTCAGATGAATTTAAGGAGCTGTTCACCTACGGCAGATGTGTTCCGGCATATGAGGATACAGATGGCATCATGGCTTACTACAGGGAGGATGAAAATAAGCGCGTGCTGGTTGTGGCAAATTTTGGCAGTAAAGAGGCACAGATCAGGCTTGATGGCAGTGTGAAAAAGGTGCTTTTGTCCAACACAAATGATGCTGAAAAGAGCACTGTTTCAGTGGGAGCATCCGAGCTTAAGCTTGAAAGCTGTGAGGTTTTGGTGGTGCTTGTAAAATAGCATAATTTGATACAGCATTAAAGAAACTAGGCTGAATTTTTACAAAAAGAGACAGCTAAAAGAGATAACAAAAAGAGATAACTAAAAGAGATAATGAAGAGACAAGGAGGGCATAATGAGCAAAAACAATAACGAAAAATGGTGGAAAAAGGCGGTAGTTTACCAGATTTATCCAAAGAGCTTTCAGGATTCTAACGGAGACGGCTTTGGTGATTTACAGGGTATTATCAAAAGACTTGATTATCTTGAGACGCTTGGAATCAATGCAATATGGCTTTCGCCGGTATTCAAATCACCGCAGGCGGACAACGGTTATGACATTTCAGATTACAGGGATATTGATCCAACGTTTGGCAGTCTCGATGATATGGAGGAGCTCATAAACGAGGCAAAGAAGCACAATATAAGGATTATGATGGATCTTGTCTTAAATCATTCTTCAAACGAGCACAGGTGGTTCAAGGAGGCTAAAAAGAGCAAGGACAATCCATACCATGACTACTATATTTGGAGAGACGGAGATGAAGGCGTGCCGCCAAGTGATATGAAGGCTTGTTTCGGTGGAAGCGCATGGGAATATGTGCCGGAAATCGGGCAGTATTATTTCCATCAGTTTTTACCGGAGCAGCCGGACTTAAACTGGGAGAATCCAAAGGTCAGAAGTGCAATCTACGATATGATTCTCTGGTGGATGGACAAGGGAGTCGGTGGCTTCAGAATGGATGTAATCGACCAGATAGCCAAGGAGCCGGACAAGAAAATCACCATAAACGGACCAAGACTTCAGGAATATTTTAAGGAGATGAGTAAGGAGACCTTCCAAAAGGGTGATCTGATCACCGTAGGTGAGGCCTGGGGCGCAGACACGGAGCGCGCAAAGCTTTACAGCAATCCGGATGGCAGCGAGTTTTCCATGGTGTTCCAGTTCGAGCACATAGGGCTTGACCAGAAGGAGGGCGGCGAGAAATGGGACCTTGCACCGCTTCCGTTTAAAAAGCTCAAAACGACAATGGCTCACTGGCAGAATGAGCTCTACAACTGTGGCTGGAACAGTCTGTTCTGGGACAATCATGACCTGCCGCGTATCGTGTCAAGATGGGGCAATGACAGAGAGTACAGAGTGGAATCAGCAAAGATGCTTGCCATATTGCTGCACGGCATGCAGGGTACACCGTACATCTATCAGGGCGAGGAGCTTGGCATGACAAATGTACAGTATGATATCGAGGATTATAAGGACTGTGAAATCATAAACATGTACCATGAGCGCCTTGAAAAAGGATACTCAAAGGACGAAATCATGAAGTCCATTTACGCAAAAGGACGTGACAATGCAAGGACACCTATGCAGTGGGATGACTCGGAAAATGCGGGCTTCACCACAGGAACACCTTGGATAAAGGTAAATGACAATTACGATAAAATAAATGCCAAATCACAGGTGGATGACCCTGATTCAATTTTTAGCTGCTACAAGAAGCTTGTTCAGCTGAGAAAGGATTATCCGGTATTTGTTGATGGTAAGTTTACACTTTTACTTGAGGATGATGAAAATATTTTTGCATACAGCAGAAAGAATGAAGAAAAAACCATGATTGTTGTGTGCAATTTCTTTGACAAGGAGATACCAATGCCGCTTGCAAAGGAATGCGAGGGTATGGAGGTGCTGATTTCAAATTATAAGGATACCTCTGATATGTCAGTGCTCAGACCATATGAGGCAAGGATGTATATACGATAAGTAAAATATTGATACCGTCTGTTTTTATAAAAAGCAGGCGGTATTATTGTATTTTTTACGATAATGTATATAATGATTAAAGAGTAAAAAGGTATCATCGATGCATAGCATGTAGTAATCTGATTAATCATAAAGGGACAATGAAAGGAACCGATTCCATGTACGATATAATAATAATAGGCAGTGGTCCGGCAGGACTGTCTGCAGCAATATATGCAAAGAGAGCCAATCTGAATGTGGCAGTAGCAGAAAAAGAATACGAGGGGACAGGCCAGATAGCCGAGAGCGGAAATGTGAACAACTATCTGGGGCTTCCAAACATAAACGGATACGACCTGGGAGAAAAATTCAGGGAGCATGCAGTGTCCCTTGATGTAGAATTTATCGAAAAAGAAGCAGTGCAGATAGAAGCAGTGCAAAACGGTGAGAAAGAAGAATCAGTGATATACAGAGTGAAATTCGATGATGACACGATAGCAGAGGCAAGAGCACTCATCTATACCGCAGGAGCATATCCGAGAAAGGCAGGAGTGCCGGGAGAGGATGAGTATACCGGAAAGGGAGTATCTTACTGCGCAATCTGTGACGGAGCATTCTATAAAGGAAAGACAGCCGCAGTGCTGGGCGGCGGAGATACCGCTTTGGATGATGCATTATATCTGTCCGATATATGTGAGAAGGTCTATCTGGTTCACAGAAGAGACAGCTTCCGCGGTGCGCAGAGTACAGTAGAGCTCCTAAAGCAGAAAGAAAATGTAGAGTTTGTCATAAATGAAACTGTGACTGAGATATACGGAGAAAAGAAGCCGACAGGCATAAAGCTTAAAAGTGGCAGAGAGCTCGCCTTAGACGGAGTATTCGTGGCATATGGCTCAGTACCGCAGTCAGAGCTCATAAAGAATCTGGTACAGCTCGATGAGCGTGGATATGTAGTGGCAGGTGAGGACGGCATCACATATGCTGCAACAAAAAAAGATGACCATGATAGAAGAGTCCAGCCGGGACTGTATGTGGCGGGAGATGTCCGTACCAAGACACTGCGTCAGGTGGTAACCGCAGTATCTGACGGCGCAAATGCCGCAACGACAGCTGCAGAGTATCTGTTAACTGATGGATATAATTAGAAATTATAACCACGCACAAATAATTTGTATAACTGATAGCATTGACTTTCAACACACACGTTTGTATAATAATTTCATCAATTCCTAGTAACACAATAGACTATGTAAGAATTAACGAGAAGAAGAAAACAATGAGATTTAATACAAGCTTACTTCATGCCGGCGTGACAAAAGAGACAAATGGCTCTACACTGCCACCGGTATATCAGACAAGCGCCTTCGAGCAGGAGAGCGCGGCAGATCTGGAAAAAATATTTGAAAACAAAGCTCCGGGCTACTGTTACACAAGAGTTGCCAATCCTACGATTACAGCTTTTGAGAACAGAATTACAAAGCTCGAGGGAGGAATAGCATCGGTGGCATGCGCATCAGGCATGGCGGCACTGATGAATACCTTCTTAAATATACTAAGCAGTGGAGATGAGCTCATCTCAAGCGCCAGCCTCTACGGCGGCACAATAGATTTGTTCCATGATCTTGAGGCCTTCGGCATTACAACCAGATATGTCGAGAACAACAACTGGCAGCAGATAGAGGACAGCATCCATGAGCATACCAGACTGATTTTTGCAGAGACTATAGGTAATCCCTGTCTGGATGTCACAGATATTAAGAAGCTGGCAGAGATAGCACACGCACATGATATACCGCTTGTAGTTGACAATACCACATCGACTGCTTACCTGATACAGGTTTTAAAGCATGGAGCTGATATCGTGGTCAATTCATCTTCCAAATATATTAATGGAAGCAGCAATGCAATCAGCGGTATTCTGACAGACTCAGGTAAGTTCAAATGGGATAAGAACAGATATCCTGGCTTTGCAGATTATGTGAAGTATGGACCTATGGCATTTATCGCAAAGCTGAGAAACAGTCTTTTCAGAAATATGGGTGCCTGTTTAGCTCCGGTGAATGCATACTTAAATATTATAGGACTTGAGACACTCGGTCTTAGAATGGAAAGAGAATGCTCTAATGCACTTGAGCTTTCATCATGGATAGAAAACAATTATCCTGACATAAAGGTTAATTATCCGGGGCTTTGTAGCAGCAAATGGCATGAAATCGCCAAAAAACAGCTCACAAACGGCTATGGAGCAATCCTTACAATCAGGGTTGGCAGCAAGGAAAAGGCGTTTAAGTTTATTGACAGCCTGACAATTCCATACACGCTCAGCAATATCGGAGACACAAAGACACTTGTCATTCATCCGGGCTCCACAATCAGTCTTCACAGCACAGAAAAGCAAAAGGAGGATGCAGGAGTATTTGAGGATCTTATAAGAGTCAGCGTGGGCATCGAGGATATAGATGACCTCAAGGAGGATTTTGCACAGGCTTTTTCCAAGATAGCTGATTAAGCCTTCATGATAAGATATCAATGTGTATGCAGATGAGAGCGTGCATATGCATTTATATATAAAACAAAACATTAACATATTTACACATTAAGGAGATTAAAATGGCGGAGAAAGTTGATTACGCAGCCCTTAAAAAGGGCGGATTCATGAGACAGAAGCAAAAGGGCTGTTTCTCGCTTAGAATTGCGGTTGTAGGAGGAAATCTTACAGCAGAAAATATCAAAACAGTAGCAGAGGTTGCTGAGAAATACGGACACGGATATGTTCATATGACATCTCGTCAGGGTATTGAGATTCCGTTTATCAAGGTTGAGGATATCAATGTGGTAAAAGAGGAGCTTGCAAAGGGCGGTGTAGGAACAGGTGTCTGCGGACCAAGAGTACGTACTGTCACAGCGTGCCAGGGCTCAGAAATATGTCCTAGCGGATGTATCGATACATACACTCTGGCTAAGGAGCTTGATGCAAGATATTTTGGAAGAGAGCTTCCGCACAAGTTCAAGTTTGGTGTCACAGGCTGTCAGAACAACTGCTTAAAGGCAGAGGAAAACGATGTCGGAATCAAGGGCGGCATGACAGTAGAGTGCAACCAAGAAGATTGTATCCAGTGTGGTGTATGTGTGAAGGCATGCCGCGAGGGTGCACTTACCATGGAGGATGGCAGGATTGTCATCGACAGAGACAAATGTAACAACTGTGCGCGCTGCGTAAAGAGCTGTCCGACAGATGCATGGAAGGGAACTCCGGGATATATCGTATCGTTTGGAGGACTTTTCGGAAACCACATCTATAAAGGAGAGCAGCTTGTTCCGATTATCCGCGACAAGGAAACCCTTTTCAGGGTGACAGATGCAGCAATTAGTTTCTTCGAGAAGCATGCAAACGGTGGTGAGCGTTTCAGACTTACTCTTCAGAGAGTGGGCGAGGAAGAGTTCAAAAAAGAGATTCAGGCTGCATACAGAGTATAGGAAGGGAGATGCAAAATGGCAGATATAGCATTTGACGATCAGGTAGATATAACAGACAAGGTTTGCCCTCTTACATTTGTAAAGGCAAAGGTAGCAATAGAGGAATTAGATGACGGTGAGGTGCTTGCAATCCGCATGAATGACGGAGAGCCTGTACAGAATGTTCCAAGAAGCATGAAGGAAGAGGGACACAAGATACTTAAGCTCGAGGACAACGAGGACGGAACATACACTCTTTACGTCAGAAAGGTTGAGGACTAATTATGGCAGCAAGAATTTCAAAAGCTGATTTCGATGAAAAGGTATTAAAAAGCAAGCTTCCGGTAATTGTTGATTTTTACTCGGATTCATGTGTGGCCTGCAAGAAGCTGGCACCGGTTCTTGGAGACATCGAGGATGATTATGAGGATAAGCTTCATGTATACAAGGTCAACACAAACTTTGACGGAGAGCTCGCTGATGAGTATGAGGTGACTGCAAATCCGACACTGCTTTTCGTAAAAGACGCAGAGGTCTTAGACAGAAAGGTCGGCGCACAAAAGCCGGCAGATTTGAAAGCATGGGTTGAAGCATTATTATAGTCTTTAGATTATTATATAAAGCAGTCTGATACAGGATAACAACACATACAGATACCACAATCTGTGACACAGGAGGAAATAAAATGACTATCACAGTAGCAGGAGAGAAGAAAGAATATAAGGATGGACTTACATTACCGGAGCTTATCGAGCTTGAGAATGTAGATATGCCTGAGTATGTAACAGTTTCAATAAATGAGGAATTTGTTGCCACAGAGGATAAGCCAAAGACAGTGCTTAAGGATGGCGACAATGTAGAGTTCATTTACTTCATGGGAGGTGGATGCTAATGGCAATGACTGATGAGCAGATCGAGCGCTATTCACGCCACATTATCCTTAATGAGGTGGGCGTTAAAGGTCAGAAGAAATTATTAAAGGGCAAGGTGCTTATTATCGGTGCCGGCGGACTCGGAGCTCCGGCAGCTATGTATCTTGCGGCAGCAGGCGTCGGTACAATCGGTATTGTGGATGCGGATGAGGTAGATTTATCCAACCTGCAGAGACAGATTATCCACGGAACAGCCGATGTGGGCAAAGCCAAGGTAAAGTCAGCAAAAGAGACAATGAACGCCATGAACCCGGACGTTCAGGTCAATACATATCGTATGTTTGTAGATGCGTCAAACATCAGAGAGCTTATCAGGGATTATGATTTCATCATCGATGGAACTGACAATTTCCCGGCAAAGTTCTTAATCAACGATGCATGTGTGCTTGAGAAAAAGCCGTTTTCACATGCAGGAATCATCCGTTTCAAGGGTCAGCTCATGACATATGTGCCGGGAGAGGGACCTTGCTACAGATGTGTATTCAAGAATCCGCCACCAAAGGATGCAGTGCCTACATGTAAGCAGGCAGGCGTTATCGGAGCTATGGGCGGAGTAATCGGTTCGCTTCAGGCTATGGAGGCTATCAAGTATTTAATCGGTGTTGGAGAGCTGCTCACAGGATATCTGCTTACATATGATGCACTCACCATGGAGTTCCACAAGATTAAGCTTCCGAAGGATACACACAACTGTGCAGTCTGTGGCGACCATCCGACCATTCTCGAGCCAATCGACTACGAGCAGGAGGTCTGCGAGGAGACAGCGGGCAGATTTGATGCACCTCGCACACAGGAATAAAAAGACAGTAAGGAAAGGAACGATATGAGTATCATAAGAATGAAATATCCGTTTCTGGATGAAATAGCAAAATATGCTAAAGAGCATCTGCCGGGGGAGGCGTGCGGTCTGATAGCAGGCAGTGAGGACGAAAACGGTCGTCTCATCACAAAGGTATATTACCTGACGAATACAGACCATGCCGAGGACCATTTCACAATGGATCCAAAGGAGCAGCTGGCAGCCATAAAGGACATGAGAGCAAACGGTCTTAAGCCGCTTGGCAACTGGCATTCACATCCGTCTAGCCCTTCAAGGCCATCGGATGAGGATATAAAGCTTGCATACGATCCAAGTGCGAGCTACATGATAATGTCGCTTATGGCAGAAAATCCTGTAATCAATTCGTTTCATATCGAGGGTGGACAGGTCACGAAAGAGGATTTACGAATATATTCTGATGAATATTACTTCTAAATCATATGTTAATGTTTTGAGTCGCAGCGAAAGCTGCAAAGAAAAGTCAGCTTCATCGAAGATGGCTTTTCTTTTTTAGAGAAAGATGTTATTATAGCATGTATATTTAATAAAACGAAAGAGCGCGCGAAAATGAAATTAAAAACGAAGGAACTTACAACATGTGCACTTTTTGCGGCACTTATAGCAGTTGGAGCATTTATCAAGATTGATATTCCACTTCCTATGTACACCATGCATTTTACATTACAGTGGTTCTTTGTGCTGATGGCGGGATTTCTGCTGGGGGCAAAGCTGGCATCGCTTAGCGTGATAGTATATTTGTGCATCGGACTGGTGGGAGTGCCTGTATTTGCGGCAGGCGGTGGTCCTACATACATTTTAAGACCGGGCTTTGGATTCCTATTAGGCTTTGTGCTTGCCGCATTTTTAATCGGAGCTATCACAGAAAAGATTAAAAAGACCAATGCGTTTACACTTATTCTTCCGGCAACGGTCGGACTGGTGGCATATTATACAGTTGGAGCAATATACTTTTACTGCATGAAGAATTTCTATGCGGCAACACCTGTCAGCTGGGGCATCGTAATAGTGGATTACTGTCTGATAACTGTTGCACCGGACTTTATATTATGCGTATCGGCAGCAGTGTTTTCTGCTAAGCTTCGTCCTGTTTTTGAAGGAATGCTCAATGGATACAGTGTGAAGCATAAGGCAAAAAATAAAGCATAGATATGGTATTACAGGGAGATAAAAATGGCGTATTTTCCGATGTTTGTGGATATGACGGAAAGAGAGTGTCTGATCGTTGGCGGTGGAAATGTGGCATACCGCAAGGTGATCGTAATGCTGGATTTTGGTGCGAAGGTCACGGTTGTGGCAGAGGATATATGTGATGAGCTGAGAAAGCTTACAATCGATGATATAGCAAGCGAGGATAAAACGGGCTCATATACGGCAAATAAAGAAAACAATCAGACGGACCCGGATGCAGCAGATAGAATTACATTCATAAAGAGAAGGTTTGAACGAAAAGACTGTGACGGCATGGAAATGGTTATCGCTGCCACTGATGACAATGCTTTAAATCATGAGATTGCAGAGTATTGCAAAGCTAAGGACATCATGGTAAATGCGGTCGATCAGAAGGCTGATTGCAGCTTTATTTTTCCGTCATACATAAAGGAAAAGAATCTTGTTGCGGCATTTTCGAGCGGAGGAAACAGCCCTGTGCTGACTCAGTATCTGAAAGGCAAAGAGCAGGAGATTCTTACTCCGTTTCTTGGTGAGCTGAACGAATACATGGGACAGATCCGCGAAAAAGTAATAGCGCAATATGACACTGAAGCCGAGAGAAAGCGTGTGTTTAAAGAAATCTTGTGTGCAGCTATTGATAATGGAAGGATTCCGGAAATATAGTTTAAAGTATGGTATTACAGATTTTAAGTTGTTGTTCATTTATAAATTATAAATGGAAAATGGAATGATCCGTAGGAGAGTAAAATGAGGTATTTAATAGGAACGAGAGGCTCAAAGCTAGCTCTTGTTCAGACTGATTACGTGATAGATAAGTTAAAAAGAGCATATCCGGATGATGATTTCGAGGCTGTTATCATAAAGACAACAGGCGATTTAGAGCAGAAAAAGGCGCTCGATAAGATTGGCTCAAAGGGTATCTTCGTAAAGGAGATAGAGGACGAGCTTTTATCGGGAAAGATTCATATGGCAGTCCATTCCATGAAGGATATGCCTGATGAGCCGGCAGCAGGGCTTACATTTGCAAAGGCATGGAAGCGTGAAGATCCAAGGGATGTTTTGGTGCTAAAAAATGCCGCTTCACTGGATGAGCTTCCTTATGGTGCCGTGATAGGAACCGGAAGCAGGCGCAGAAAGTATCAGCTTTTAAAGCTGCGTCCTGATCTTAAGGTGGTTGGCATACGCGGAAATATCGATACGAGGCTTCGTAAGCTATATGATGGTGAAATTATATATGAAGAGGTTTCCGATAATACTGTAAATAACAATGAGATAGCTAACGAAAAGCAGAATAAGTATAACGAATACAGGCTGGATGGAATCGTACTTGCAGCGGCGGGAATAAAGCGTATCGGAAGAGATTCTGAGATCACACAGTACTTTTCAGAGGATGATATGATTCCGGCCCCGGCACAGGGCACACTGGCGCTTGAGCTGCGTGCTGACAATGCTAAGCTGATGGCAAAGCTTAATGCTTTGTCAGATGAGAAAACCAATCTGTGCGCAGGTATTGAGAGAGAATTTTTAAAGCGAATCGGTGGAAACTGTCATCTGCCTGTGGCTGCATACTGTGATATTGTAAGTGAAAAAGACCGCGGTAATGACAGCAACAAAAATAACAGGCTAAAGCTTCTTGCGATGTTTGGCTCAGAGGATGGAAAACAGCTTGCAAGGACAGAGCAGGTATGGGATATGACATCAGACAGAAACAATATTGTGGAGCGTGCGGTGCACGATATTCGGTATAAATTAGAAATCGACTAAAAAAAATATCAAGTCATAATTTTTAATCATAATAATTCAGTAGAAAAATAATTAGGAAAATCATGAGAGAAAACACAGGAAAAGTAGTATTAGTTGGAGCAGGACCGGGAGATACGGGCCTGCTCACTTTAAAAGGAGAAAAATATATAAAACAGGCGGATTGTCTGGTGTATGACAGGCTGTCATCACCAGAGTTTCTTTCAATGGCAAAGGCAGGCTGTGAGCTTATTTATGTGGGCAAGGAAAATCACAACCATGTCATGAAGCAGGATGCCATAAACGAGCTTTTGTACGAGAAATCAAAATATCATGAGCTTGTAGTCCGTTTAAAGGGCGGAGATCCGTATGTATTTGGAAGAGGCGGAGAGGAAGCTCTCTACCTGGCAGATAGAAATGTGGAGGTAGAAGTGGTGCCGGGTGTCAGTTCATCGGTTGCAGTGCTTGCGGCTGCAGGAATACCTATCACACACAGAGGCATAGCAAAAGGCTTTCAGGTCATCACTGCGCACAGCAGAAAGGATGAGGAGGCAGATATAGACTATTCCCTTCTTACAGATGAGACAATCACCTGCGTATTTTTGATGGGGCTTGCGCATGTAAAAAGCATTGCAGCAGGGCTTATGAAAGCAGGACGAAGATCGGATACTCCGGCAGCAGTGATATCGAATGGCACACTTGCCGCGCAGCGCAAATGTATCGGAACGCTTGCGGATATCGGAGAAAAGATTGAGGAAGCAAAGCTGACATCACCGGCTATAATCGTTGTGGGAGATGTGGTTTCACTGAATGACAGGCTTGATTTCTTTGAAAAAAGACCGCTGTTTGGAAGAAAAATCACAGTACCGTATATCAAAACAAACGAATTGATAGCAAAATTACAGCAGCTTGGAGCAGACATCACATCGGTTAAGACAGGCATAATTAAACCAGTTATAATTCCTAAATTTGTTGATAAGGTAAGATCAGCTGATTGGATAGTTTTTACAAGCAAAAATGGTGTAAGATCATTTTTCTATAATCTGGATCTGGCAGGGGCTGACATCAGGCTTATAGCAAATGCAAGGTTCGCAGTGGTGGGAAAAGCTACAGAAAAAGAGCTTGCAAAGCACCATATAAAGGCAGATGTTATTCCTATGGAACAGACCGGAAAAGAACTTGCAGGAGAATTGAGTTCGTATATGGGCGATAATGATGAAATAAAAGTCTGCATTTTCTCGGCAAAGGAGGCTTCACCTGACCTTGAGGCAGGGCTTAAAGAAATATGTGAATTAGAAAAAATCGATGCATATGTAAATGAGCAGGCATATGAGAGTATTCCTGAAAGCATTGGAAACATGGTAAGTGAAGCTGTTTTTACAAGCGCATCAAATGTGGAAAGATTTTTTCATATGCTGCCGGAGAATGCATACGTGAAAACAGCATACTCAATAGGTGAAAAAACAACAGCAGTATTAGAGCATCACAATGTCAGAGAGATAGTACAAGCTGATGATAGCAGTTATGAAGCGTTGGTAGATAAAATATCTTATAAAGATGCTTTTAAAGATTAAGAATTTATGGTGACAAAAGTTATATAATCTGAATTTGTCAAAACGCGCCAAATGTAATATACTATATCCAACTGAAACATTAACATAATAAAGGAGAAGCACAATGAAAGAATACAGTATAGGTACAAAGTGTGTACAGGCAGGCTATGCAGCCGGAAACGGAGAGCCGAGACAGATTCCGATTATTCAGTCAACTACATTCAAATATGACACAAGCGAGGACATGGGAAAGCTTTTTGACCTTGAGGCAGAGGGCTATTTCTACAGCAGACTGCAGAATCCAACCTGTGATACGGTAGCAAGAAAAATCGCAGCTATGGAGGGTGGCACTGCTGCCATGCTCACATCATCAGGACAGGCAGCCAATTTCTATGCCATGTTCAACATATGTGAGTGCGGAGACCATATCGTGGCATCATCATCCATCTATGGAGGCACCTTCAACCTCATCGCGGTAACTATGGCAAAGATGGGTATTACAGCTACATTCGTATCTCCTGATGCTACAGAGGAGGAGCTGAATGCAGCATTCAGACCGAACACAAAGCTTATGTTTGGTGAGACTATTGCCAATCCTGCGCTTACGGTGCTTGATATAGAGCTTTTTGCAAAGGTGGCACACGAGCACGGAGTACCGCTTATAGTGGACAATACCTTCCCGACACCTGTAAACTGCAGACCAATTGAGTGGGGCGCAGATATTGTCACACACTCTACCACAAAGTACATGGACGGACACGGAGCCACACTCGGTGGAGCAATCGTAGACAGCGGCAAATTCGACTGGATGGCACATGCAGATAAATATCCGGGACTGTGCACACCTGACGACAGCTATCATGGCATCACATATGCAGAGAAATTCGGCAAGGAAGGTGCGTTCATCACCAAATGTACAGCACAGCTTATGCGCGATTTTGGTTCTATGCAGTCACCACAGAATGCATTTATGCTGAATCTTGGCCTTGAGTCACTTCATGTGCGTATGCCAAAGCATGTGGAAAATGGACAGGCAGTGGCTGAATTTTTGGAAAATCATCCAAAGGTTGCCTATGTAAACTACTCAGGGCTTCCTTCAAACAAATACTATGAGAGAGCACAGAAGTATCTTCCAAACGGAGGCTGCGGAGTCGTATCATTTGGCTTAAAGGGCGGCAGAGAGGCAGCGTCTGCATTTATGAAGGCATTAAGGCTTGGTGCAATCGAGACACATGTGGCAGATGCGAGAACCTGCTGCTTAAATCCGGCAACAAGCACGCATCGTCAGATGAATGATGAGCAGCTTAAGGAAGCAGGAGTGCCGGCAGAGCTTATCAGAATAAGCTTAGGTCTTGAGGACAAGGTGGATTTGATTGCAGATATCTCAAACGCACTCGACGCTATAAAATAAAATATATATTCATAAAATACACAAAAAGAACAAAATTAGTAAAAACAAAACTTTACGAAATGACTTACTAATGATATAGTAGTGATAGGTATGAAAGAGTTTTAATAATTATTTTATTTTTGTGGGAATTATTATGAGTAATAGATTTGATGATGAAAACAATATAGAGATGGATATAAAGACCGCATTCGCATCCTGGGGAAAGTATGTTTTTAAGTGCTTTCCGCAGGAATGCCGTTTGAGGTCTTTTTTATCAGAGGATTCATTAGATGACTCAGAAGAGAAAAATGTGGATATTATAAACAATCCGTTTATAGACAGCATGGTTGACAGGAACAATCTGCTGAAGGCTGTTGAACAGATTGCAGATGGAGAAAAATTTGCTACTGTAGTACTGCATGCCAAGGAAGGAACAGATACCTACAGGATATCATTCAAGTCGATTTGCTTTGATGATGATGGCAGAACAGTTGAGGCAATAGGGCTTGCTGAGCAGCTTGATGAGCGCCTTAACGAGAGTGAGATGGTGAATGCTTTAGGAAGTAACTTCAACAGTATCTACTATGTAGATGTAGACAACAATAAGATGTATCCATACAGGATGAATCCTTCTGTCCGTGCTATGTTTGGAGAAGTGCTTGAGTCAAAACCGGGCTATAATGAGATGATGGAACAGTATGTAAATGCTATCGTCTTAGAGGAGGATAAGCTTCACATGCTTTTAGAGACATCAATTAATAATCTGCGCAGGCAGTTTTTGATAAAGGATACCTATCAGCATGATTACCGCATCGTGAGGGATGGACAGGTACAGTATTGCAGAGCCAAGTTTGTCAATGTGTCTGGCGTGGGAGAGCTGCACAAGATGATAGCGGGCTTTTCGGATATAAGCCCGGAGAAGCAAAGAGAGCTTGAGCGTATAGCGTATGTGGATACAGTGACAGGAGGCAACAATTACGAGAGCTTTAAAAAGAAGCTGCGTGACAGAAATGTATCAGGATATCTGATTTCCATGGATATTCACTCCTTCAAGATAGTAAACTCCATCTGTGGTGTGGCAAAGGGCGATGAGGCGCTTAGATGGATTTCAGAAAATATATGCGGTGTCATAGGACATAATGACATATCAGGTCATATAAATGCAGACAGATTTGTTATTTTCTGTGCGGATGACAAGATAAATAAGGTTATCAGAAAGATAGAGACCATCAATTTACAGCTTATTAAGGTTTCAGAATCCTTAAAGATTCCAAAGATTCAGCCATACTTTGGTGTGACAAAATGGGAGCCGGGCAAAAAGGTTGAGGAAGCATACGGCGAGGCCAACTTTGCCAAGAATCGGATCAAGGAGCGGAAGGACGTGCTCTATCAGATATACAGTCAGGCCGATACAGAAAGGATTGTCGAAGAAAAGCAGATGGAGGATAACTTCTACAGGGATTTAAATGACAATCATTTTGAGATATGGTATCAGCCCAAGTATGCTCCAAAGACCAACAAGCTGGTCGGTGCAGAGGGACTTGTCAGGTGGAGAAGAGAAAATAATGAGATTATTCCGCCATCCAAATTTATACCGCTTTTTGAAAGAAACGGCATGATTAAGGCGCTTGATGAGTATGTGTTCCGCGAGGTGTGTACACATCAGAGAAGATGGCTTGATGAAGGAAAAAAAATAGTTCCTATCTCAATCAACCTGTCCAGAGCGAGCCTGTACTTTGAGTCTGTGGTCAAAAGATATCATGATATAGCAAGAAGAATCGGCATATACACACATTTTGTGCCTATAGAGATTACAGAGAGTGCAGCGGTCGATAATGATGAAATCAAGAGTATTGCGGATAAATTCCATGGCAATGGATTTCCGCTTTTGGTGGATGATTTTGGCTCAGGCTATTCATCACTTGCTACCCTCAATATGAAGTGCTTTGATACACTCAAAATCGACAAGAGCCTGATTGACTATATAGGAGATTCAAATGGTGAGAGGCTGCTTGTGCACACGATAGCACTGGCCAAGGAGCTGGGAATCTGCGTGACCGCCGAGGGTGTTGAGAGTCAGGAGCAGGTAGAGTTTTTGAAGAATATAGACTGCGACAGTATACAGGGCTTTTATTATTCAAAGCCACTGCCGTTAGCAGAGTATGAGATGCTTTTGGATTGATAAATATAAAAAAATATAAGCAGTATAAAAGAGCCGGTCACGTGACCGGCTCTTTTGAGGGGAGTATAAATAATTAATAAGAGGTATAACATTGAAAAGATTTCTCTCTTCGGAAATATTATAAAATAACAGTAATTAAAAAGCAACACTTTGAAACACAAAATAATACAATCTTAATAAAACGGGTTAATTTATTAAAGAATTAAAGTACTAAAGTGCCAGCTGTAATGATTTTGGTGATTTATCGCAGTTCACATCTCATAATAAAATGAATATCATAATGTAAATTCGTATTTTGGCGTATGGATGTATGAAATTTAAAATAGTTTATGCGGATGAGCTTTATAAGGTGCAAAAAGAGATGAATGCACTGCTTATAGATATAAGAACAAGAGAGGAATACGACAGGTCGCACTGGAAAGGCGCACTCAGCATGCCTATGGATATCACGGATTCATATGAGAGTGAACTCGATGTGTCACAGAGTGTGATTTTTTACTGCACGCATGGTGGAAGCAGCATGAAGCTGGCCAGATATCTGGGAAATCGCGGCTTTGATACAGCGACAGTCATAGGTGGATACAATGCTATGTGCGGATATCAAAAAAAGTTGCAGAAATATGGCTGAAACTATTTAAAAAAATTGAAATTTATGCAACAATATTAGATAACAATGTAAAGTACAATTATAGAAAGGCAGTTACACAATATATGGATAGATTTGAGCTTGTTGTGCCATGTCATTTTGGCCTTGAGGCAGTAGTCAAGAGGGAGATATATGATCTGGGATATGAGATAACACGTGTGGAGGACGGCAGGGTATCGTTTGAGGGCGATGCTGAGGCTATATGCAGAGCGAATATATTCTTAAGAGGCGCAGAGAGAGTATTGCTTCAGGTAGGACGCTTTAAGGCTACCACATTTGATGAGCTTTTTGAAAATGTAAAGGCTCTCCCATGGGAGAATTATATCCCAAAGGATGGCAGATTCTGGGTGAAAAAGGCTTCGTCCATAAAGAGTAAGCTTTTTTCGCCATCTGATATACAGTCTATCGTGAAAAAGGCTATGGTTGAGAGAATGAAGAGGTCTTATCACATTGACTGGTTCCCGGAGGACGGAGCACAGTATCCGGTAAGGGTTTTTCTGTACAAGGATGAGGTGATGGTGACACTTGATACATCGGGGGATTCACTTCACAAGAGAGGATACCGTCTGGCAACGAGCAAGGCACCGATGACAGAGACACTTGCAGCATCGCTCATCATGCTTACACCATGGCATGCAGACAGAATACTTGTAGATCCTTTTTGCGGCAGTGGTACATTTCCGATAGAGGCAGCCATGATGGCAGCAAATATAGCACCCGGTATGAACAGGGAGTTTACAGCTGAGAGCTGGACCAATATCATACCAAGAAAGCTGTGGTATGAGGCTGTGCAGGAGGCTGAGGATATGATAGATAAGGATGTGCAGGTGGACATCCAGGGCTATGACATTGACCCTGATGTGGTGGCTGCAGCCAGGGAAAATGCAAAGAGAGCCGGAGTGGAGCACATGATTCATTTCCAGCAGAGGGCTGTGGCTGACCTGCATCACCCGAAGAAGTACGGATTTATTATCTCAAATCCTCCATACGGTGAGCGTCTCGAGGAGAAATCAGCGCTCCCGGCACTGTATTCACAGATTGGAGAAGCTTATAAGAGGCTTGATGCATGGTCGATGTATCTGATTACGAGCTATGAGGATACAGAGCGCTATATCGGCAGAAAAGCTGACAAAAACAGGAAAATCTACAATGGTATGATAAAGACATATTTTTATCAGTTTATGGGGCCTAAGCCTCCGAGAAGGAAAAAGGATTAGCAGGGTATATGAAATATTCAAAGAGATATATTGCATTTACATTCATCTTGGCACTTATCTTTGTGTCTAATTTTTACATATATGCAAAGGACAGCTCTACACTTGGCGCGTTCAGAGGAGCACAGATAGATAATACTATATGGAGTCCGCTTGTGGCTGCTGATGTAAATGGCACCACCATCAGGCTTATGATAGAAAATAAGGAGTATACGAGCGAGGATGAGCATGTGTATATGGATGAGAACAGGAATATAATGGTTCCCGTGTCTATGCTTCGCGATGCACTAAACAGCAGTGCCCATGTATACAACCAAAATGAGCTTCTGGTGGAAAAACACAGTCTGACAGCTGATTTCAAGCTGGCAGATGACAATGGCTTTGTACAGTATAAGGGGCAGTTTTATGCAAGCTTAGACAAGCTGTCTAAACTTTTGGATATGACCTGCAGCTTTGATACGGCGACAAATACACTCACTATGACAGACAAATCCGAGGGTGTATCAACGGTGCCAACAAAGTATGATCTGAGGGAAAGACAGCGTGTGTCACTAATCAGGGATCAGGGCAGCTATGGCACCTGTTGGGCTTTTGCGGCCACAAGTGCACTCGAGTCAGCCCTTATGCCGGAGGAGCAGCTTTTGTTTTCCGTGGATCATATGAGTATGAGCAATTCCTTCAACGTCAATCAGTATGACGGTGGAGAGTATACCATGGGAATGGCATATCTGGCAGCATGGCAGGGACCGGTTTATGATGCGGATGATCCTTACGGAGATGGAGTGACACGCGATGATCTTGCTGCAGTAAAGCATGTGCAGCAGATGCTTATCATAGATGGAAAGGACTATCAGGGCATAAAGGAGGCTGTTTTCAAATATGGTGGTGTGCAGACATCGCTTTACAGTACAATAGCAAGCTCAAAGACAAAGACGCCTTATTACAATAAGCAGACTAATTCTTACTGTTATATGGGTCAAGATAAGCCAAATCATGATGTGGTTATAATTGGCTGGGATGACAATTACCCTAAGGAAAACTTCAATGTGGACCTGGAAGGGGATGGAGCCTTCATATGCCAGAACAGCTGGGGCAGCAGTTTTGGAGACAATGGGGTGTTCTATGTGTCATACTACGATACAAATGTGGGCACGCACAATGTTGTTTATACAGATATAGAGAGCACTGACAATTATGATAATATCTACCAGAGTGACCTGTGTGGCTGGGTAGGAAAGATGGGCTACGACAAGGAGGATATGTACGGAGCCAACATATTTACAGCACAGTCGGCTGAATCGCTAAGGGCTTGTGGCTTTTATGCTACAGCAGCGGATACCTCATACAAGCTGTATGTAGTTAAGAATTTTGAGAATGAGTATTCTTTTAAAAATAAGACACTGGTGGCTGAGGGGTCACTAAAAAATGCAGGCTATTACACTGTTGATTTTGATGAGCCTGTTGATTTGGAGTCCGGTGAGCGTTATGCCATTGTACTTTATATAAATACACCGGGCTCGACTCATCCGATGGCTATAGAATACAACTCGGGAGAAGCTTACATGTCTACGGTAAATCTGGATGATGGCGAGGGCTACATCAGCTATGATGGTGTGGCATATATCAATGTAAAGGAAAAACAGGATTGTAACCTCTGTATAAAGGCCTTTTCTGATAACAGATGATATGTACAGAAATATTCTAAAGATAATAACAGTATTTTTCGTTATGCTTGCACTTATCGTGCCGGTCACGCTTGAAAAGCTTCCGGCTATAAATGAGAAGTATGATATGGCAAAAGCACTGGAGGATAATGTGCTGCAAAACTATGTCAAGGCTTCCTCAGATGCAAAGCAGGAGAAGAACCCTGATGAGATATTGCAGGAGGGAGCCGGCTTTGAGGATGATTTAAGGATAGAGCTGCCGGACGACTCAGAAGGGGAGCGCCAGAGTATATCGGTGGAAAACGATGCCCTGACGCAGACGGTCTATGTAAAGCTTAAGGCTGATGTGGACAATTACTTTACGAAGTATTCCATGACAGGCAGGTCAAATCATATAGATTCCATGCAGTATTACCGCAAGGGGGCAGATGGTGTGATAGCTATCACTACAGACAAGCTCTATCAGGTGAAGCAGCGCATAGAGAATGGATATCTTTATCTGAGCTTTGTCAATCTGCATGATATATACGATAAGGTCATCATAATAGATGCAGGTCACGGCGGCCGCATGACCGGTGCCGTTAGAAACGGAATAGAGGAAAAAAGCATCAATCTGGACATAGTGCTGGCACTTAAGGAACAGCTTGACAGCTATTCAGGTGACAAAAGGCTTGGGATATTCTACACCAGGACAACAGATACCAATCCTACACTGCAGCAGAGAGCGGCACTTGCCAATAAGGCGGATGCGGATTTATTTATAAGCGTGCATTGTAACTCATATGAAAAGGGCAATTTCACCGCAGTTTCGGGTACGCAGGTGCTCTACAGCCAGTCAGATAACAGAGAGCTCGGAAGTAAACACCTTGCACAGATTTGTATGGATAACGTGACAGCTGCGACAGGAAACAGGGCATTTGGGCTGCTTCCTGCGGATGACATATATATAATAAGAACAAGTGAGGCTCCGGTTGCACTTGTGGAGGTGGGTTTCATGACCAACAGACAGGAGCTTGACAATCTGGCCAATGCAGACTATCAGAAACAGGCAGCGCAGGGTATATACAATGCAATCATGCAGGCCTTTGATGAGGGATACTAGCTGTATCTGGAAATTGTCCGAATAGAAAAAGAAGGAAGGAAATATATTATGACAAAAATTATATTTGCAACAGGAAACAAGGATAAGCTCAGAGAAATCAAAGAGATACTTTCAGACTGTGACGTGGATATCATGTCAATGAAGGAAGCCGGTATCAATGTGGATATAGTGGAGGATGGGAAGACCTTTGAAGACAATGCGCTGATTAAGGCACGCGCAATAGCGGCACACACAGATGCAATTGTTCTCGCTGACGACTCAGGACTTGAGATTGACTATCTGAATAAGGAGCCTGGAGTATATTCAGCGCGCTATATGGGCGAGGATACCTCATATGATATAAAGAATAATAACCTTATAGAGCGCCTTGACGGTGTGCCAAAGGAGAAGCGTACAGCCCGCTTTGTGTGTGCTATCGCAGCAGTACTTCCTGATGGAAAGGAGCTTGTGACCAGACAGACTATGGAGGGCTACATAGGATGGGAGATAGCAGGCACTAATGGATTTGGTTATGATCCTATCTTCTATTTAGATGAGTACGGCTGCTCCTCAGCAGAGCTTACTCCGCAGCAGAAGAATGCCATAAGCCATCGGGGCAAGGCTCTTCGCGCCATGAAAGAGATGCTTGTGAAGGTGATCTAGTATAGCATTTAATTAAAAAACGCTATACTGGTATAGGCACTGAATTGCAACATATACGGATAAAATACCTGCCGGAAAGCGCTTTTAAGCTGACCGGCAGCAGCTTTAAAAAAATTATCAAAAAAATAAAAAAAGTTGTTGACATATTCTTCTCTTTGCTATATACTAATTCTTGCGTCACGGAAAGAACGCAAACAAATCCTTCGGGGTGTGGCTCAGCTTGGCTAGAGCGCCTGGTTTGGGACCAGGAGGTCGCAGGTTCGAATCCTGTCACCCCGACTACATGCGGGTGTAGTTCAATGGTAGAACACCAGCCTTCCAAGCTGGATACGTGGGTTCGATTCCCATCACCCGCTTAGATATTGCAGTATTCGCAGTATCCCATATGTGTCTGTAGCTCAGTTGGATAGAGCACCGGCCTTCTAAGCCGGGTGTCGGGGGTTCGAATCCCTTCAGGCACATTTTTTATTTCATATCAATTCCATATGGACCATATGAAGTAAATATGGTGGGTATAGCGCAGTTGGTTAGCGCGCCAGATTGTGGCTCTGGAGGCCCAGGGTTCGAATCCCTGTATCCACCCTTTGCATTATTGCAAATAGTGTCGTGCGCATTATATGCGTATCCGTGCGGCGCACGAGTGTTACTCAAGGGCTATCGCCAAGCGGTAAGGCACAGGATTTTGATTCCTGCATTCGTTGGTTCGAATCCAACTAGCCCTGTTATAATTTGAATATATGGGATATTAGCTCAGGTGGTAGAGCACTTGACTTTTAATCAAGTTGTCCGGGGTTCGAATCCCCGATGTCTCATTAGCGTAAAAGAAGCCGTTCCTTGAACGGTTTTTTTGTATTTAGAAGAATGGAGGTTTCGAACTCCGGACAACGTAGTTGATCTAGCGCTAGACAGAGGAAAATATGTGGGTATTATATGCATTTGGATCCGCATTTTTTGCGGGTATAACATCAATACTGGCAAAGTGTGGTATCAAAAAAACTGATTCAAACGTAGCAACTGCAATCAGGACAATTGTAGTTTTGATTTTTTCATGGATTATGGTATTTGTGGTTAAAGCGCAGGGGCAGATCACAGCTGTGTCAGCAAAGACATGGATATTTCTGATGCTTTCAGGAGTCGCTACCGGAGCCTCATGGCTTTGTTATTTTAAAGCACTCCAGCTTGGCGATGTAAACAGAGTGGTGCCGATTGATAAATCAAGCACAATACTGACCATTATACTTGCATTTATCTTTTTTAAAGAGGAGATAAACGTACTCAGGCTGGTATGTGTGGTGCTTATAGCAATTGGAACGTATATGATGATCACCAAAAAGGAGATATCACAGGAAGAGCAGAATAAGGCCAGGGGTTCTCATGGATGGCTGTTTTATGCAGTGCTGTCTGCTGTTTTTGCCAGCTTCACCTCAATACTGGGAAAGGTCGGCATAGAGGGGATCAATTCTAATCTGGGAACTGCGATAAGGACGATAGTGGTGCTTATCATGGCTTGGATAGTGGTATTTGCCACAGGAAAACAGCACACCATAAAGCATATAGAGAAAAAAGAGCTTGGCTTTATCTGCCTTTCGGGACTTGCAACAGGCGGCTCATGGCTTTGCTATTACAAGGCACTGCAGGACGGACTTGCGAGTGTCGTAGTGCCTATAGATAAGCTCAGCATAGTTGTGTCAATCGTGTTTTCATATTTCGTATTTAAGGAAAAGCTGACTCCTAAATCCTTTACAGGACTGGTGCTCATCATAGCAGGAACATTGATTATGCTTGTTTAAATATATAAAAACATCTTGACGTTTTTCTGTTTTTTTATTATCATTGTTAACCGAGAAAAAATTTATAGTTGACAATTATAACGGATGATATGTATTATAATGATACTTATTAAATGAGAAAAGAAATACAGGACACGAAGGAGATTAAAATGGATCCAATAACACTGGCACAGGAGATAATAGACGGAAGAAGAATTACAAGGGATGATGACCTATCATTTTTCCTTACATGTGATTTAGACGAGCTGTGTAAGGGCGCAGATATGATCAGGGAGAAGTTTATCGGCGACAAGGTAGATTTGTGCTCGATAATAAACGGAAGAAGCGGAAAATGCCCTGAGGACTGCAAGTATTGTGCGCAGTCAGCACATAATCATACAAATTGTGAGGTTTATGATTTTTTACCTGAGGAAAAGATACTTGAGGCTTGCAGGATGAATGAGAGAGAGGGTGTAGACCGTTTCTCGATAGTTACAGCGGGAAAAGCGCTGACAGGTGAGGAATTTGAAAAGGCAATACATGCATATGAGACCATGAACAGAGAGTGCAAAATTGATTTATGTGCATCAATGGGCTTTCTTTCAGCAGAGCAGCTTCACAGACTGCACGAGGCAGGTGTCAGCAGCTATCACCATAATATAGAGACCTCAAAGCGTAATTTCCCCAATATATGCACCACACACACCTATGATATGAAGATTGAGACGCTTAAAAAGGTGAAGGCAGAGGGTATGTATGCGTGCTCAGGCGGCATCATCGGAATGGGTGAGACCTGGGAGGACAGGCTGGATATGGCAGTAAGCCTTGCAGAGGTAGGAGTGGATTCCATTCCGCTTAATGCGCTTATGCCGATTGCAGGCACTCCGCTTGAGGGACTTGAGCATATCAGTGAGCCTGATATACTGCGTACAGTGTCATTTTTCAGATATATAAATCCAGAGGCTGACATACGTCTCGGCGCCGGAAGGGCACTGCTTACAAATGACGGAGAGCTTGCATTCAAGTCTGGAGCATCAGCTACAATTACAGGAAACATGCTTACGACAGTAGCGTGTGCCACAATCAGAAGTGATAAGGAAATGCTTGAGGGCATGGGCAGGAATGTGACACCTGAGTACATGAAATAAATGTAATTATTCAGAATATAAAATATGTCAAAGATGCGTAAAATAGTATTAGTTTTGCGCATCTTTTTTAGTATAAATGACAGGTTTTGTTGCGGGGTAAAAAAAATTATTATATAATGAAAAAATTACAGGATATATGACAGAAAAGGAGCAGAATATGAAGACATTGATAGTTGTAGATATGCAGAATGATTTTATAGACGGAGCACTTGGCACAAAGGAAGCTCAGGCGATTGTTGGAAATGTTGCTGCAAAGATTAAAGAATATAGGGCAAATGGTGATGAAATAATTTATACAAGGGATACACATGATGAGGATTACCTCGATACACCGGAAGGAAAGAAGCTTCCTGTGAAGCACTGCATAAAGGGAACAAAGGGCTGGGAAATAGCTGATGGTCTCTATGTCGCAGGCGCAGATTGTATCGACAAGCCGAATTTTGGATGGCCGAACTGGAATGAGCGCAGCTTTGATGAGATTGAGCTTGTGGGACTGTGTACTGATATATGTGTTGTATCAAATGCACTTATTCTAAAAGCACAGTTTCCGGACGTGCCGGTTTCAGTGGATGCATCGTGCTGTGCAGGTGTCACACCGGACAGTCATGAGGCGGCACTAATCACCATGAAGATGTGTCAGATTGATATTAAATAAGTGGGTTACTATATGTCATTTTTAAAAATAAGAGGTTACGGGAAAATATGATTAAAGAAAATCCGTCATGCCGGGGAATGCGCGTGGCGGATTTTTCGTATGTAATTGCTTGCGCCTGATACATTTTAGATACAAGTATCTGTTAATATAGAAAAAGCAATGCATAATCCTGGCTGATACATGCTCCTTAGGATTGACAGCAAAAGAAGAATATGCAAAGATTTATATAAAGAACATAAAATTTTAGAAGGAACAACATGATAGAAATACTTATAGTGGAAGACGAAAAACCGATATCAGACCTCATCAGATTAAATCTCATGAAAGCAGGCTATAGCTGCACCTGTGCCTTTGATGGTATGGAGGCGGCAGATATTCTTGAGGAGAGAAATTTTGACCTGATAATACTTGATGTAATGCTGCCGAAGTTAAACGGCTTTGAGCTTATGGAATACATAAAGCCGCTTGGCATACCTGTGATATTTCTCACAGCAAAAGCCACTTTAGATGACAGGCTAAGAGGTCTCACGTCCGGTGCCGAGGACTATATGGTAAAGCCATTTGAGATTGTTGAGCTTTTAGCCCGGGTAAATATAGTGCTAAGACGTTATAATAAGATGGAGCAGCAGCTCACCTTTAAGGATATAGCTATCGATACGAAAAACCAGAATGTATCAAAGGCAGGGAAGCATATAGAGCTTACACCAAAGGAATTTGAGCTGCTTGAGCTTTTGATGCGCAATAAAAATATCACACTTTTCAGAGAAAAAATATATGAAGAAATATGGGGAAGTGAGTACTCTGTCGAGTCGAGGACTCTCGATCTTCACATACAGAGACTGCGCAAAAAGCTTGACATAGGCGACTGCCTTAAAACCGTATTTAAGGCAGGATACAGGCTGGAAGAATAGAAAACTAAAAATCATTAAATATGGGTAAGCGTAATATACAAAAAGAGGGATAAATGAAATTCAGGTACAAGGTATTGTTCACAAACTTAATACTGCTTTCACTTGGACTGGGGCTGGTGGGATACCTCATGATACACAAGAATTTTGAGCTGGCGAAGCAGACACAGCTAAAAAATGCTATTGTGCAGAATAATCTGGTACAGTCCTCTGTGGAGTATGAGCTTTTGCAGCTTTTAAATTCAGTTTCAGATAATTCTGAAACTTCGAACAATAATACAGATAACAATAATGCAGATAACAGCAATGCAGAAAAGAGCAGCATTTCCGCATCATCAATAGCCGCGCAACTTCCGCAGATCGGAAGCCGTGTAAGCAGCAGTGTGCGCTCAAGGGATTCATTTTTCTACATATATTTTGATGGTGAAAAAGTATATACAGATGATAAAAGTGATGCAAGGATAGGTGATACACTTTTCAAAAATCTCACAACAGGAAACAAAAACTATGTGATTAAAGAAGAATCCCAAAAGCACTATATCTATGTTACTTCGCAGAGTGTGATAGATGAAAAAAATCTCTGGATAGTAAGTAAATGCGATGCATCAGAGGCGTATACACTGCTTGATGAGCAGATAAACTATTTCAGGCTGATAATAATAGTCATATTGATTGCAGAGTCGGCAGCAATGTATTTTATCAGCAGGTACATGACAAAGCCGCTCGAGAAGCTTAACCATGTCAGCGAGGAAATAGCGCAGGGGGATTATGCCACAAGGGTAAACGTAAAAAGTCATGATGAGATAGGGCTTCTTGCGCAGAAATTTAATATCATGGCGCAGGCAGTATCGGATCATGTAGACGAGCTTAACGATATGGTGCACAGGCGTGAGCAGTTTGTAGCGGATTTTACCCACGAGATAAAAACCCCTATGACGTCAATTATTGGATATGCAGACACGATGCGTTCAATGGAGCTTCCGAGAGAGGAACAGATGATGGCGCTTGGATATATCTTTTCGGAGGGAAAACGTCTGGAGAGCATGTCGCAGAAGCTTTTTGAGCTGATATATCTGCGCCGGCATGATATTGAAAAAGCGCGGGTTCATATGGCAGATCTTTGTGCAGAGGTGGTAAAGGTTGTTGAGCCTGCATACGAAAACAGACATCTTACTATAGAAACAGAGATAGAGGATACTGTGTTGACTGTGAATAGAGAACTTCTGGTTACAGCACTTGTCAATCTGATGGATAATGCAAGGAAAGCATCAGAAGAAGGTCAGCAGGTTGAGGTTACAGGAAAATTTGTGGACAATAGGGCTTGTAATATACTTAAAGATAAAACGGATATAGGCGAAGCCGAATCAGCAGATGATGGGAAATGTATGACGGCATATGAAATCTGCATAATCGATCACGGAATCGGAATGACTAAGGAACAGGCGGCAAAAATCTGTGATGAGTTTTATATGGCAGATAAATCCAGAGCCAGAAAAGAGGGCGGTGCCGGAATCGGAATGTCGCTTGTGGCAATCATTTTAGAGCACCATAATGCAGTACTTTCAGTGGAAAGTGAACCCGGATGCGGAACAACGATGAGGATTTTGCTGCCGTGGTAATCTGAACGCAATATAGATAAAAAAATGGTAAATTCGTAAGATTTAAAGGAAGATATGAAAAAAGACAGCTTCAAATTAATAATAATGTCTGTTGCAGTAATCTGTATAGTAATAGCAGGCATCATTGTGCCGGGCATAGTGCTTGAGGCAAACCAGAAAAGTGAACATGATCATGTGGCGAAGGTTCCTAAAAGCTATCTGCCTTCAGGCTCTGTAATGGCAAAGGAAGCATCTGTCAATCTGAAATTGTCAGAGAAGCTCTCGCTCATAGACGGGCAGTGGGACAGCACGACAGATGACGCCGCCTCTTATGAGATGGATGAGCAGGATTATCAGGCAGTTGCCACATGCAGAAAAAGCATAGAAAAGCTTTATGAAGAAAAGCTCTATCCTGTAAATCTTTCACCTGACTACTCTAACTGGTATACGTGGGAGGCAGCAGCGAAAAAGGCATCGGATAATACCTTTAACACATATACGGCATATTACTGGATAATCAGATTTGAGAAGTATGATGGTACACAAAATCATACAATCTGGATGCTTGAGGATGGGACAATCATTATGGCAAAAGCACATATGAAGGATATTAGTGATATGAGTGAATATAAAGAGGTTTTGCAGGCAGATGATGAATCACAGGCAGAAAATGATTTGTCTGCTTACAAAGGATATTTTGACTACAGCGGGATAGATTTTTCAAAGCTTAACCTGATATCCGAGACAACAGCAGTGGAGCAAAAAAATAATGAAAGCTATGAGGTGCTGCAGTTTTTACAGGAAAATGAATATGTATATGCGATTCATGAGAAGTGATATAGACCCGGTTTGCATAAGTATGTGCAGACCGGGTTTTTTATAATAAAAATGCAATGTATGATACAAAAAGTTTACAACTGACATATATACTCATTATAACAACATGGAAGATAACTATTCTGAATAGTCACCGGGAAAGAACAAAAAGGGAGGAGAACCACATATGGATAAAAGGGGTAACATATCTTCACGAAATATGAGATTATTTGCAGCAATTATGACACTCATCGAGGCACTTGTCCTCATATCACTCGCAGGCTGTGCCGGCAAAAAGGTGGATTATGGTGTAGACACGGAGGTAAAGGAGCAAAAGAACGCTTCTAAGGTATCTGATTTAAGGACTGACAAGCCATGGGTCGAAAATATAACTGTCCAGACAAAAAAAGGAGATGTAACCCTGGGAATCGATGCCAAAATACTGGTGCCGGATTGTGAAACCATGCATGTTGTTGGAGTGGAGGATGTGAAGCTCGATACAGAGTACAAGAAAAGGTTTTTAGATGCGTACTTTGGTGGTGGAGAGTATTATTATCATGATTTAGAGCATTATACAGTTGATGAATTGAATTCTTATATAGATTTAAAATCCCGTGAGCTGAATAAAATGAACAGCAGGGATGATATGGATGATAGTACAAAACAGGAGCTGGCACAGCAAATGGAGCAGGATTTATCAGGTTATCGGGATTTACTGACTGATGCGAAAATCTCGTATACAATTGCTTCTGATTTACAAAGCTGTGACGAGTATGCCGGCTATAAAGGAGATACATTTTGTGAGGTAACATTTGAAGAGCATTGGGTAAATGCTTATGCCTTTAAGCTCGATGGAAAATATTACGGACCACCTTCATTTAAGGAGGAAAATTATGATAATGTCTCGCAGACATTTCAGGAGGATAATCTGACAGACAGTGCTGGAGCTGATGGAAATGAATGTACAAGAAGTGCAGCAGAGTCAAAAAAACTTGTGCAGGACTTTATGGGAAAGCTTGGACTGTCAAATCAGGTTGAGCGTGGAGAGTGCGATTGTAACTGGCTGGGATTTAATAATGGAGATGAAAACTGGGAGAGCCGCAGGAACACATTGTGGGGATATGTGTATTCGTATGGAACAGGTATTGATGGACAGGTTTTTAAGGATAGCTTTGATTCATCAGAATGTGACTCTATGCTTCGCGAGGATACGAAAGACATTACATTGGGTGACAGTATTCAGCTAACAGTTACAGACAATGGAATAATTGATGTGGTTATAGAATATCCGGTGAGTGTGACAAGCATATCCGGCGGTGTGGAGCTGCTTTCTTTAAAGAATATAGAGCAGATAATTAAGGAGCAGCTAAAAAACAATGCCGACAAATATGAGCTTGAGATAAACACAAGCTTTAACAATATGCAGCTTACATATTTCAGGCTGAAAGATAAGAATGAAACTGCAAAATACAGTTATGTGCCTGTATGGTCATTTTCGCGGCTGGTTGATTCACAAAAGAAAAATGTGATACTTGTAAATGCAATAGATGGTACAATAATCAATTCCGAGGATGTATTTTAAAATTTATGGAGAACTATTATGGGAAAGAAGAAAAAAGCAATTATGACACTCATCGAGGCACTTGTCCTCATATCACTCGCAGGCTGTGCCGGCAAAAAGGTAGATTATGGCGTGGACACGGAGGTAAAATCCCAAAATGTGGTAAGTAGTGTAAAGGATTTTGACACAAATACAAGCTTTAATGATGAGCTCACAGTAAATGTGGGAGACACTGAGGAAAAGGTGAAAATCACAGCAGATGTCAGAGTGCCGGAATGTGATACCATGTCAGTCACAGAGGTGGAGCGCATACCTTGTACCAAGGAGTTCAAGGAAAAGGTGATAAAGGCATATTTTGGTGGTTCACAGGTCTATTATTACGACTATGCGCACATGACAAAAAAGGAGCTTGAGGAGATTATTGAGACTCTTGACAGGGACAACAACAGTCTGCCGGATGATGCCTCTGAGGAGATTTTGAAATGGCATGATGATATGAAGACTGAGTGCACAAAAGCACTTGAAACGGCAGCTGATGTGTGGACAGAGGCCACAGAATATGATTCCTGTGATGATTTTGTCGGAAAAATAGGTGATACCTGGTTTCACCTTCAGTTTTCAAGGCCAGATGATGACAACAGTGTGCTATCAGGCATCCAGAGCTATCCGCTTGACAGATGCGTGAAGAGAGTTTCAGATGGGGAGCCTGATGAGTGGAGTACTATATTTGATGATGGCTATGTGAAGCAGTACTATGGACCAAAATCCCTGAAAGAGTATGATACAGTGACTTATTTTAACGGTGACTTTATTGAAGGAGATCTGCCGGTAAGTGATGACAACGAGGCGAATATTTCGGTTGATGAGGCAAAGAAGAAAGCAGATGATTTCATGCAGGCAATAGGAATTGAGTCAATGATTAAAACAGGAGAAAGCGACTGTGAATGGAAGGGATATAACAAGACTGAGGATAATGTATATAAGGAGGGGGATGTGCATAGAGCCATATGGGGCTATGCGTTTGAATATTCGCTTGGCGCAGATGATGTAGTGTATTCAAAATCACTGAATATATTTGATTATTCAGCTTATCACAGCAAATTTCATTCTATGGGCTGTCCTGGTTATGAGACAGGCAGTTTCAATGTAAATGAATATGGTGTCTATAGATTTGATATAGAAGAGCCGGTAAGCATTGTGAAAAAACAGCAGAAGGTGGAGCTCTTACCGGTATCAAATATTTATAAGATTGCAAGAAATGAGCTTGAAAGCCACCCGGATAAATATATTGTGGAAGCGGATACACAATATCGTTATCTGACACTTGGCTATATCAGGGTAAAGGACAGCTCAGATTCACAGAGATTCAGCTATATCCCGGCATGGAGCCTTGAGCTGTTGCAAAGAGGAGAGGTCGAATCGTGTCCGGTATTTGTAAATGCAATAGACGGAACAGTGATTGAGCCGGAGCAGATATTCTGAATCAGAGAGAAGTGTGCATGGAGACTAAGGGAAATTATATAATAAAAAATGCAATACATGATACAAAAAGTTTACACATGGAGTTACATTTTTAGATAATAGATCAGGTTCATATTTATTTGGAAAAGATGTGGAAAATATATGATTAATAAAAAGAAAAAATATATAGGGCGTTTGACACTTGCCGCTGCAATTACCTCTATTTTATTTTCAGGATGTGGGGCGGCACAAAAGGAGCTTGCACAGACGGACAGAGCTTCCTACGAGAAAATATCATACCAGACAGTTACGGTACAGAGCGGTTCACTCACACCGCAGACTACCATCAGTCTGAGCGCGCAGGGCTATACCAGGTTTTCCTATGGTGCGACAAACACGGAGCTTACGCTTGAAAAGGTAAATGTGGCAGTGGGTGATCATGTGAAAAAGGGCGATATACTGGTGGCTTTTAAATCCGGGGAGATACAGAAAAAGATTGAGGACTACAGCGGGCAGATCAGTCAGAATAAGCTTCTGGCAGAGCACTACAGGGCTATTATGAAAATCGATGATACTCAGGATTATTCAAGCGATATTGCCCAGCTTGATAAGGATACAGAGGTTGCGCAGCTTTATCTTGATGAGGCAGAGGAAAAACTGTCGAGATATCAGATCACGGCATCCGAGGATGGCACGATCACAGCAATGAACAATTCGCTTTTGGCGGGAGTTTTTGAACCGGGCAGCAATCTTATAACAGAAATCAGCGGAAACGGCAATTACGAGGCTGACAGACCGGAAGGTTATGACTTTAATGTAGGTGATATATACACGGCAACAGCATCTGATATAGAGTTTGAACTTAAGGTAAAAGAGGTGGACGATAAAAAGGTTGTTTTTGAACCGGTATCGGACATGTCGGCAGTATCGGATGCACAGATATTTTCCATGGAAGTGACGCGCCCTGCTATAGAAAATGCTGTGTATGTGCAAAAGGACGCAGTACATGAGAAGGACGGCAGCTATTTTGTATACACACTGGATGAGAATGGATACAGACAGGCGGTATGGATAAGTGCCGGAGATCAGGTGGGAGACTACCGGATCATCACAGAAGGACTTAAAAGCGGGGATGAGGTGGTTTTGCAGTGAAGATCAGAAACCTTTTATCAATAAAAAAACTGGCAGTACTGGGGATATGTGTATCGTTTGTGGCAGGCGGCTGTGGAAAAATGACAGAAAGCAGCATACCAAAGCTTGAAGAACCTGTAGCGTTAAATGAAGCCTATAGACCTGTGGAATACGGTACGATCGGCTCCATGCAGGTGCTGATGGCTACTGCAGTTCCGAGGGATTACTGCAATTACTACAGTGCCAATGTCAATATTTCACAGATATATGTGGAGCCGGGAGATACAGTAAATGCGGGGGATGTGCTTGCAGTCTGTGATGTGGATGAGGCAAAAAAACAGTTGCAGGAATGTAAGGATGCGCTGGCGCATGAGAATGAGACATATGAGATATCCGCGCAGATCTCGGATACGCAGATCAAATTATGGGAGAGTCAGGCAGCAGAGCAGGAGAACAACACACTGATAGCCATAGAACAGGAAAATGAACGGTACGATAAGCAGCTTCACAAATACCGCGTGCAAAAGATCAATGAGCAGATGGCTTTATATCAGCAGATCGTTGATGATGGAACGCTTAAGGCAGCCCACAGAGGTCTTGTCACTTACACTAAGAAGCTGACAGGTGGAAGGTCTGCTGCGGCATACGAGAATATAGTCATTGTCTCCGATACGGATGACCTTGTGCTGGATATAAAAGATACAGCCATAAATGAGTACAAATACAGCGATTATGACAAGAAATATGTGATAGTCGATGGCGAAAAATATGATGTCACCGAGTCTCAATATACATCAGAGGTTTTGGTACTTTCGAAGATAAACAACCGCTATCCGGATGTGTGCGTGGAAAGCAGGGAAAAGCTGTTTCTTACGGCAGGACAGATGTATCCGGTATATTTTGAAAAGACAAAAGCAAATCAGGCACTTGTCGTGGGAAAAGATTCCATCTATAAGGATGGCGATACCAGATATGTCTATGTGAAAAATGATGAGGGCGGCCGCGAGAAACGCATCATAACAACAGGTGAGTCTGATGAAAACTATACACAGGTCACAGAGGGCTTAAAAGAGGGGGAGCTGGTCTACTATAATTCTACAGATCAGGTTCCGACAAAGTACAGCAAATATACGGTAACAAGGTCAGACTTTGATATAGCAAACTACGGTGTGCAGTACAGAAGATCTGACGCAGGGACGATAACCGAAACCTGTGATTATGAAGGGCAGATCGTTTCTGTCAATGTGAAGCAGGACGATACGGTAGAAAATGGGATGCTGCTTTACGTGGTGGATACCGGAGAGGGCAAAGCTGCCATAACAGAGGCAAAAAATGAGATCGACGCGGAGAATGAATCCTATGCGCACAAGATCGCAGATTACGATAAACAGGTAAAAGATTTATCTGAAGGTGGTAGCAGCGCAGAAGAAAATAATCAGGAGGATGAAAAGCCGGATACAGCATATGAAGAGCAGCAGTTGAAATTGAACTTACAGCTGCTTGATCTGCAGAAAAAACTTGCCGGTGCAGACCACACCTATCAGCTTTCCCGGCTACAGTCAGCATATGACAGCATAAGCGCTGGAAATGACGGCAAAGGAAATATTTCAGTATATGCCAAAAATGACGGAAAAGTTTCAAAGGTGAGTGTCAAGGCAGGAGATAATGTGGAGGAAGGCTCAGATATCCTGCAGATAACCGGAAATTCCACGGACGTACTGCTGGTTCTGGTAAGGGATAGCAATAACTATAACGTATATACGGACAATATAGCAGATGTGGGAGAGCGCGTATCACTTGAGCTGGACGGTACAACAATCTACGGAAACTGTATCGGTTTTGCCGGTTACGGCAGGCAAGCTCAAAGGGGATATATAAATCAGGATGATAAAGGTGTGCATATTACAGGAAACACAGATTCAGGATATGGAAATGCAGCATTTTATATAAAACTTGACAATGGAATACCGGATGATCTGACCAGGGCATCTGCTGTAAAGTTTTCTTATGTTTCTTTTAAAAAGGTGGTAGTGGTGCCGACTTCGATCATACACAAGCAGGTCAATCCGATGGACAAGGATGATATATCATACTATGTGTGGAAAATTGATGGGGACAGCGTGGTAAAGCAGCCGGTAATATTGAGCGATTATACATCAGGCAGCGATACACTTGTGCTTTACGGTATTGATGAGGGCGATGAAATATGTTTGGCTTCGTAATTAATAAATTAAAAAACAGAAAATGGTTAAATTTGTGTCTGCTTATGGGAGTGGCTTTGTTTATAGCACTTTTTGTGTGCCACTCTATGTTTGAAAAGGGTGCGGGAAATCAGATACTCGACAGACTTTTTACGGATCATGCCACACAGCAGAATGAGTTTCCTGCACAGATGAGCCGCGAGGGAACATATGCGGTGGCAGATTATCCTGATTCGCAGTCAGTACTTGATAAGCTGTCAGGATACGAGCGGAAGTGGACTGAATATGTGGATATAAACAAGGTTTCCTCACAGCAGCTTATCACACTCCCAGGAGGACGCGCAGATACAGAGTTTGGAGGACCTAACAATTATTTTACAATAGGATATCTGCCGGGACTTTCGGAGTACGCGGATGTTGTAAAATCTCAGACTGATGAGAAAAAATCAGATACTAGTGAAAATTTAGATGAAACTCAAGAGAATAATGAAAATACATCAACAGATACAGGAACATATGAATGCTGTATAAGCGAAAAGACAATGGATCACTACGGACTTGTAGCAGGTGAAAAAATCTATTTACATGTACCTGATGGCAGTGGGAAAAAGGAAATTTCTTTCGTCATATCACAGATCTGTCGTGAAAAAGATATAAACAATCCATATTGGGCCAAGACGCTTTCGGATATGGGCGATGTGATATTTGTTTCGCAGGATGTTTTTGACGAAATGATGCAGTATTACAGTGAGGACAATATCAGCTACAGTGATTTTCTCATGCTGGATTACAGGCAGATCAACACGGAAAATGCCTCACTTTATGACGGTTATATGGAGCAGTTTAAGGATGCTGACAAGCTCTACAATGACAACATCCGTGATACGCTGGAGCGCTTTTTTACACAGCAGAAGACGATAAAGCTGATGCTTTGGGCGTTGGAGCTGCCGTGTCTTGTGCTTTTGATTTTATTTATAAGAATGATATCTGTACAGATACTTTCGCTCGAGCAAAATGACATACTTGTTTTAAGAAGCCGCGGTGCGACAAAATTACAGGTATTTATTTTGTACTTACAGCAGTCGGGAATAATAGCGTTTGCGGGCTGTGTACTCGGAATAGTACTCGGATATATAATGTGCCGGGCTGCCGCATCTACAGACGGATTTTTAAGATTTACGGCAAAGGATATAAGCACTTACAAATTTGTATGGCAGATGCTTGTCTATGCGGTGGCAGCGGCAGTTATCATGGTGCTGTTTATCACAGTTCCGGTGTGGAAAAAATCAAAGGATGCCATATCAGAGCGCAGCAGTAGGGGACGAATATCAAAGAAAAAGCCTCTTTGGGAGAAATGCTTTATAGACGTTATACTTTTGGCTCTGTCAGCATATCTGCTTTACAATTACAACAAGCAGAAGAGTACGCTTGCGATATCTGTTCTTGAGAACAGGAGCATAGATCCTGTCATGATACTGGACAATTCGCTTTTTATATTTGCAGCGGCACTTTTGTGCGTAAGACTTACCGGACTTATTATTCTGCTTGTGGACAGGCTCTTTAAAAAGCATTTTTCTCCGGCAATGTATGCATCATTTTTACAGCTAAAACGAACCAGATACAATCAGGGATTTCTGGCAGTATTTCTTATCATGACAGTGGCTGGCGGTATTTTTGACGCGAATATGGCGCGCACCATGAACAGCAATATGGAGCAGCGTATCGTCTACAATGTGGGCTGTGATGCGATATACAACGAGGATTTCAGACTCAGGATACAGTACAATAAAAATGGCTCTGTAAACTGGATGTATGACGAGCCTGATTTCGGTAAATACGAGTCGCTCAAAAATGGGGGCATCTGTGACGGTGTCACGCGTGTGCTTGAGGACGAGAGGGTAGACATTTCCGCAGGCAGTGGTTCGGTTTCGGATGCATATCTTATGGCGATAAACACAAAAGAATTCGGTGAGACTGCGAAATTGCAGAGTGGACAAAATGATGATATTAATGACGCTCACTGGTTCAATTACCTGAATGAGCTGGCAAAAGAGCCGGACGGAGTCATCATTTCGTCAAATCTGGCAAAAGATCTGGGACTTAAAGTTGGTGACAGCTTAAATTACTCAAGGTATGTACCGGAGGCTGTCGATGAAGATCAGATCTACGCATCCGAGAATGTAAAGGTATGTGCCATAGTAAAAGGTTTTCCGGGCTACGAGCGTTACACCTATGAGACAGATGCAGACAAAAATGTGACCGAGCAGGAGAAATACCTGATCGTTGCAAATTATGCTACGGTTGTGGAAAAGTTCGGCATGACACCGTACAGTGTGTGGATGAACCTGTCAAAAGGAAAAACGGTGGATGATATTGTGGGATATCTGGGCGGTGAGAACAGTGAAAATTCAGACAGTACAGCAGACAATTTAACAGACATTCAAAGTGAAAAAGTACAGAGTGAAATATACAGGAATATAACATCCGCGCAGCAGCTTATAGACGAGAATAAAAACTCAGCCACAGTGCAGATCACAAACGGTATGTTTACATTAAGTTTTATACTTTCACTGATAGTGTGCTCAGTAGGATTTTTGCTGTATTGGGTTATGACACTAAAACAGAGGGAGCTGCAGTTTGGTATATACCGCGCAATGGGAATGAGAATGAGAGAGGTAAAAGCAATGCTTTTAAACGAGCAGATATTTTTATCATTTCTGCCGCTTCTTGCGGGAGCAGGCATAGGTATAACTGCAACAGCGATGTTTGTAAGGCTCATATCGATCATATATCTGCCGCAGAAACACAATATCGGAGTAAATGTATATATTTATCCATCTGATATGCTGGAGCTTACAGGAGTACTTTTCGTGGCTGTAGCCGTATGCTATGTGGTTATCAGCAGACTGCTTAAGAGTATGAAGATAGCACAGGCACTAAGGCTTGGAGAAGATAGTTAGCAGATAAAAATGATTTTGTGGTAGTCGGTAGAAAGTTTTTATAGCATGGTAAATGAGGTCGTGACATATGGAAAATGCGATAATTGCTCAAAATATAAAAAGATATTTCAAGGCGGGAGATGGTACAACAGTCCACGCACTTGACGGAGTATCCATGGAGATAAAAAAAGGAACACTTGCCATCTTAAAAGGGCGTTCCGGCTCCGGAAAGACCACACTTCTTAATATCCTTAGTGCGCTTGATATGCCGACAGAGGGAAGTGTGCAGTTTCTGGATAAAAATCTCGAGCAGATGACCGAGAAAGACCGGGAAATGCTAAGGCGGTATGAGATGGGATTTGTATTCCAGTCTATAGCACTAATTCCCACGATGACGGCATATGAGAATGTGGAATTTGCCCTTAGACTTGCAAAAAATAAACGTCAGATACAGAAGAATTTGACTGAAATGGATAATGACATTGGAGATGCAAAAACCGATGTGATAAATGAGAATACGCATGACAGAGTATCAGAGCTGCTCGAGCGTGTCGGACTCTCAAAGCGCATGAACCATATGCCGGAACAACTATCGGGAGGTGAGCAGCAGAGAGTTGCGATAGCGCGCGCTGTGGTTCATCGCCCGAAGGTGGTCTTTGCGGATGAGCCGACAGGAGCACTCGATACCGCTTCCGGATTTGAAGTCATGCGATTGTTCCGTGAGTTGATAGACGATGAGGACATCACAATAGTTATGACCACGCACGATCCGAACCTGATGGAGCTGGGAGATGAAGTGTTTGAGCTTAGTGACGGAATAGTAATTTAAATTAAAAAGGGGAAAAGTAGATGATAAACTGCGATGGACTGGTAAAAATATATGAGACAGACGATAAAAAGGTGATGGCACTGGAGGGACTTGACCTGACGGTGGAAACAGGGGAGATGCTTGCGGTAATAGGAAAATCCGGCAGCGGAAAATCCACCCTTTTAAATATGATAGGAGGACTGGAAACACCCACAGCGGGAGTACTCACTATTGACGGAAAAGACATTTCCACATATTCAGAAGCTGAAATGGTGAGATACCGCAGGAACAAGGTGGGCTTTGTGTGGCAGAAAAGTGCCAAAAATCTGTTCCCATACCTGACTGTGCTGCAGAATGTCGAGGCAGTGATGATGTTTGAAAATTCAGGTAATACCGATAATTTAAAACACAGAGAAATTATAAAAAAACGCAAGGATGATAATAAAAGCTATGCCCTTAAACTGTTAAATGCAGTGGGATTACAGGAGCATAAGGATAAGCTTCCGGCTCAGCTATCGGGGGGAGAGCAGCAGCGCGCAGCGATAGCGGTGGCACTGGCAAATAAGCCGGACATACTGCTTGCGGATGAGCCGACCGGAGCTGTGGATACAAGGACTGCTGATACAATCTATGAGCTGTTTCATAAGCTGAACAAAGAGCTTGGTATAACCATCATCATAGTCACACACGATATGGCACTTGCAGGCCGTGTAGACCGCACAGTGCTTATATCTGATGGAAAGGTAAGTACGGAGAAATTGAAGAAACACCCTGCAATGGAATATACGGTATTGGATAAGGCACACAGGATAAAACTCACTGATGAGATGCTTGAGGCAGCAGGGATAGAGTCTAATAAGGTCAGGGTTGATGTGCAGGATGGAAGGCTTGTGATATCGCGGATTTAAGACATATTAAACGTTTAGTGTTATAGAGCCTTTTTATCTTAGAAATAAGCCTGCTAAATTTGTTGAGTACCATTCGTGTCATTCATGTATTTATGGTTGAAGATATATGGATTATAGGATATAAAGAAATTAACAACAGTTGAAGAGTCAGGAACGGTTGCAAACAGGAGTGACAAAATAAGGGGAAATATGAAGAAGAATTTAAAAATTTTATTCATACAATTATGTGTTTTGGCAATAGGCTGCTTTATCGGAGAAGCAGTTTTCGGCTTGCCCAAATGGCTTGGACTTGTGATAGCAGGTCTTATGTTTTATTTGGTATTTTTTATAATACAGATTAAAGGTGCTATGAGTAATATCAAAGATGAAGTGTCAAGTGATGGCATAGCCGGAGCAAGAATATGCGGAGTCTTTATTTCTGCGATACTACTTGCATTTATATTGGGAATATATGTTTATCAAGCGGCTAATATAGCGATGACTATAGCCGGTGTGGTATTGCTTATATTACAGCGGAGAAAAATAAAAGGGTTTATCTTTGAGAATCGCTGGGAAAATAATTTTTGGCTAGTGTATTTTGGTATTGCATTTATTATTTGTGGTGTTTTTTCTGTATTTGCGTGTCTGGATATTGCACCATGCACGGAGCTTTGTGGTGTTTATAGGGCTATCGGTATCATAGTGTGGATTTTGGTGATTTTATAGACACTTCCGCCTGATACATGGTTGGCCAGATTTGCCACAAATAACTATAAGAGATATGAAGATAATTATGATTAAGAAAGAAAAATAGAGATTATTTTCTAATGAAAATTATCGGACAAAATAAGGAGGATAAATGAAAAAAATAGTTTCTAATTTGTCAGTAATGATTTTTGTCATAGGATGTGCAATAATGGAAATAACAACATGGTTTATTGATTCATATGTTATGTTTTATATAGGAATAATTATTGTTATAGTGGGAATTATTGGAATGATTATTCAAGGAAAGTTTAAGAAAGTAATTGAGTTTATTATAGAGTATTTTTAGAAAGTTCTGCTTTAAACATTCTGATAAGTGCATTGATATCACTTTTGGGAGTGATTTATGAATTCCTTCAAAAAATGCTGATATATTAGAAATGGTGAATTAGGAAGGAAATGAAAATGAAAAAAAATCTTGAACTTATTTTATTAATAATTAACTGGGTAATTGTTGCAATACAGGCATTTACTATATTTTTATATGGAAATAGCATAGGGTTGTTTATTATTATGCTGCTTGCATTAATAGCTCAAGTATTTAGTGTTTATGATAATAGAAAAAAATAATATGATTAAATGGTCAAAAGGTATCATCGATGCATGCTTGCATGCAATTCGCGATGTATACCTTAGTGACCCGCACTACAAAATGAAAGTAATGTTGCCTAATACTTGAACAATATCATGGGTTTGTCTATAATGTAAGAAAACGAAAATGGAGCTTTATTAAATGAAAAGATTTACTGCAATATTACTTACAGGCATGATGATATTTACCCTCGCATCATGCGGCAAAAAAGCACAGGATACACCGACAGAGCCTGCAACAGAGACACAGGCTGCAGAGAAGGTCGAGATGCCTACGGAAACAGAAGCTGTGACAGAGGTGGTAACAGAGGCCGCAAAAGAAACACAGCAGACAGAAACAAAGCAGACAGAAGCGCAGCAGGAAGAACAGACTGCCGAACAGCCGGACGAGGAGCAGAACAATTCAGGTGAAAATAATTCCTCTTACCGGTATGTAGAAAGAGCATCCTATGAGAATGGAGAATCAGTGTCACTAAATCCTTCATGGCAGTATGCAGACCATTCAGCGATAAATTCAGGCTGTGCGGTCATGTACAAGGCTACAGCAAACCGCAAAAACATAGTAGTAGGTGTCAATGCCGGACACGGTACAAGCGGAGGAACTTCGGTGAAGACACTTTGTCATCCGGACGGCTCTGCAAAGACCACAGGTGGTACAACAGGCGCAGGCGCAACAAAAGCAGTAGCAGTTTCAGGTGGTATGTCCTTTAATGACGGTACACCGGAGAGCTCTGTCACACTCCGTATGGCGCAGATATTAAAGGACAAGCTGCTTGCGGCAGGCTATGATGTGCTTATGGTAAGAGACGGAAGCGATGTACAGCTTGACAATGTAGCACGTACTGTCATCTGCAATAATGCGACGGATTGTCATATTGCTCTGCACTGGGATGGCGACGGACTAAGCTACGATAAGGGCTGCTTTTACATATCAGTGCCGGGAGGCATAAAGGGAATGGAGCCGGTTGCATCGCACTGGCAGCAGCATGATGCACTTGGGGCAAGCCTGATAGAAGGACTGCGCGCTCATGGAGCAAAGATAAACGGTAATGGCTCAATGGCGATAGACCTGACACAGACCTCATACAGCACGGTACCGTCAGTGGATGTAGAGCTTGGCAACGCATGTTCTGACCATAGCGATGCCACACTTGAAAATCTGGCAGACGGACTGGTGCAGGGAGTAGAGGGATATTTCTAGAATATAAAAAGTTACTGTTGTTTTTTGGTGTGTATTGGCACTAAACTAAAGTTTGCAAAAACAACCGAATAACAGTAAAATGTCATACATGCGAGTATATTATTACGAAAACGAGCTTGAGGACGAGTTTTCCTCTGCTTCAATCAAGGCAAAAAAGATAGATGCAGACTATGACTACAGTATGGATAGTGCAGGAAGGCGGTTTATGAAGAGACCTATAAGAAGAAGCTTACCTATACATGCGATGAGCAGGCGGATTCATAGAAGTGGTAAAATAAGATGATGAAAATGTATATATACTTGCCTGCAGGTTTCATTATGGGGATAATAGAAGCTTTTGGAAGATGTGAAGAAATAAAGAAAACCAGTAAAAAACTCTTGACTTCTCACCAAAAATATTGTAGTATACGTTTTGTGCAAAACACAAGGGCTTGTAGCTCAGCCGGTTAGAGCGCACGCCTGATAAGCGTGAGGTCGGAAGTTCGAGTCTTCTCAAGCCCATCCTTGTAATAAGCGTATTATGAAAGCCACGGATTGCTCCGTGGCTTTTATTTACGTCTATATCTTTATTTACGTTTACACTTTTAAGTATATTTACACTTTTATGTGTATCTACACCTGCACAATGCGTCCGTGTCTGCCTATTCCTTTAAAAAATCCGGCATTAATTCCATCATACTTTTTGGCACTGCACTCAGAAACCATAAGCTGCTGCTTGTATTTGTAATCATCCCACTCGAGAATTGCTGTGACGTAGGGCTGTTCCTCCATTACACGCACAGTCGTATTTTTCTTTGAAAACACAGGGTATTTTCCGCAGTACCCCTTTTGAAGCAGCTCCTTTTCAAGCGCTTTACGCTTTTCTTTTATGCGTTCATTTATCTGATTTCCGTAATTTCTCTCCGGATAATCCTTTGATGCCTTTATCACAAGCTTATAAATATACTGATAAAGCGGTACTCTTTTTGCATCGGCTAAATGTCTGTTCAAAAGCTTTTCCGTTTTCTCACATGGATTTGCCCTGTAGCGTGCAATGAGCTTAAGATAATCAGTGTCCGAAACCTCCCTGCAAAGCTCCTCCATAATGTCTATTCCCTCTACACGCGCCGGAAAATGATACTCCATCAAATCATCAGGTACCGGTGTCCATCTGCGAAACGGTGCAAAGTAAATAAGGCTCTGGATAAAGCATTCTGTCTCGTTGCAGTATTCCTTTCCCATATACATATACTTGTCTGCGATTGTTCCTACCATATATACAAGCATGCGCCACTGTTCCTGTCCCTTTACCCAGAAATGTCCTATTTCATGGTATTTAAAGCATGCCTCATGCACATGCAAATTATCAAACCAGAGTGTGATCACATTGTCCTGCTGGTGCAGAATGAGTCCGTAGCCTTTTTCACTTCCTAAAACCAACGATGCCGAAATAATTTCTTCCTCGCTATGATAATCGCCCTTTAACACTGCATTTTCCACAGTCAGATAGCATTCCACCGCGTCATTCATGATATATGGGATTATATATTTGTCATCACTTCTGCATATATCAAATGAACCGTAATCAAAGAGCTCTGCGAGCATGTAAAATGCGCGTGGCATATCCTCTTTTAAGCCAGGAAGTGCTTTTACTAAATCCTTGTAAGCCTGCATTGTGGTATCCTTTCGTATAGGAAAAATGATAAAAAAATAAGAATTTCAGAAGTAATAAAAACCTCTGAAACCCTTGTAAACAGTACGGGCAACAGGACTTGAACCTGCACGGTCTCCCACTAGAACCTAAATCTAGCGCG
>ERZ772889.278-NODE-278-length-59706-cov-31.181422_pt1 | contig 59706 bp, 54 predicted proteins | sample MGYA00512127_ERZ772889 | MGnify/ENA primary metagenome ERZ772889 (study PRJEB29015, sample SAMEA2737689) | human gut metagenome | biome: human gut; feature: human-associated habitat; material: faeces | place: China | collected 2012 ...
ATCTGCCGCACCTCGCTCGCCGTATCGGCACTTAGAATTATGCGGTATTGCCCAATGTTTGTATGCAACTTCAACATGTGCTGTGGGGAACGGTCTTGACCGCTCCGGAGCATTGCCTTTACAAAAATCTTCGGCAAGCATCTGTTTCCTTATTCCATTCTCCGCACGCTGAGGACAAGGCCCTGTTTATCCCAGCCAAAATCTACCACGGCACCGCCGCGCTCCAAAAGGCGCGGCAGGGCGGGGTCCTGCAAGTGTACGCGGCGCACCGTGCTACCGCGGCCCACCGGGGTGTGGGCCGCAAACACCAGCAGCTGCTGGCTGTCCAGCGGCACCACGGCGCGCAGGGTAAGGCCAGATGCCAAATATTGGGCACATAGTTCCTCGCCGTCCGGGGTGGGGGTCAGCGGCAGGGCGGCCCAGATATGGTAGCTGGCGCAGCGCTGTTTGGCCAGCCCCAGCGCCATGGCCAAAAAGCGCCGCACCGGCAGGTACTGCGCGGTAAAGGCGGGCGGTGCCAGCACAATGCCCTGGCCGTCCGCCCCAAAGCCAGCTGCGCGCAGCGCGAGCGCCAGATGGCTTTGGCCAAACATGGGCAACATGCCCATGGCGGCCTGTAACGTGTTGGTTCCGGCATAGTCCCCCAGAACGGCATTGGTCTGCAGCAGCGCGGCGGTATCGGGGCCGCCGGGGGTGCCGCAGGCAGCGCACAGCTGATCCACTGCAGGTGCATCCTGTGGGACAAGCAGCTGCGCGTGGAACACATCAAGATTGGTTTCGGTCATCAATAACAATGGAATACCCTCCCATACCGCCCGCCGGGCGCGGCAGGCGGTGAATTTGCATCCCTATTGTATGATGCCGCCGCCAGCAAAAATGCGCGAAACCTGCAAAAAGGTTCCGCGCATTTTTCGTTTGGCTTTATCGGGTTTTGTTATGGCTTTTTGTTACCGTTTTACGCCGGTTGCGGGGTCAAAATAATAGGTCATACCGTCAATGGTGGTTGTACCTTTGGCCATGGCACCGGTGATGGGATCGAAGTAATAAGTACCGTCGGCATTGGTGTTCCAGCCTTTGATCATCTGGCCGTTGGCATCATACCGCACCCATTTGCCGCCGCTGGATTCCTGATAGACATCCTTGCTGACGGCTTTTGCACCCTGCTGCACGTTATCCAGCCAGTACCAGCCGTTGCTGGCGGGGTCGTAAATTTCTTTGCCGCGGTAGGCTGCATTGTTGGGGTCATAGCCCTGGCGCTTGCCGCCCTCGTACCAGTAATCTTTGCCGTTTATGCGTTTCCATGCGCAGTTCAGGCCAATACCGGTCACCGTATCAAAGCTGCAGGGCAGGCCGTCGATCGTTGCATCACCCTTGGTCATGGCACCGGTGACAAGGTCAAAGTAATAGGTACCGTCATCGTTGGTATCCCACCCTTTGATCATATGGCCGTTGGCATCATAGCGCACCCATTTGCCGCCGTTGGATTCCTGGTAAACATCCTTGCTGACGGCTTTTGCGCCGCCCTGGTTGGCGTCCAGCCAGTACCAGGCGTCGGAATCGGGGTCATAGATTTCCTTGCCGCGGCCAGTGGTGCCTTGCTTTACGCCGTTTTCGTACCAGTAGTCCTTGCCGTTCACGGTTTTCCAACCGGTATAGCCGCTGGCAGGGGTTGCGGTGGGTTTCACAGGGGTAGCGGTAGGTGTAGCAGTCGGCTTGACCGGCGTTGCAGTGGGGGTCGCGGTAGGTACAGCAGTCGGGGTTGCTGTGGGGACTGGGATATTCCTTGTCTTGATATACTGGCGCACATCCTGGTGGTATTCCTGCTGGCTTACGGCATAATAAATGCCATCCCACTGGGCCGCAATGCCGATGCTTTGGAGACTTTCCTTCTTTTTCTCGGTCACTTCATGGCTGGCCGGATCCAGTTCATATTGTTTGATCCAGCTGCTCTGCTCGCACGCTTGTTTGTCCGTGGCGACCAGCAGCGTTCCGTCCAGCGCAATACTGCCGGCAACCACACCCGAATCATCTTCATGCGCCAGGTTGGAATCACAGTCGCCCAGGTCATCACGCCAGAAAAGGCGTTCGCCGGACGCATAGTACCAGTCGCCCCCGCACGGGAAGATCGCACTCTTTTTGTCTTTCCACCAGGTATTTTCATAGGTATCATCGGTGGCCAGGTTCACGATGTTCTGCGTGCCAAGGTTTTCAAGGTCAAAGGCAACGCTGTCATCGCCGTCATCGTTATGGTTGGTGTTCATCTCCTCTGTGGTACACAGCAGGTGTTTATGCATGCAATATCCCAGCTGATCCGAACCGTCCACCGGGTCATCCCAGGTACAGTCCACCTGGTACCAGTTCCCGTCCAGCTCGACCATGTTCCACGCATGGCCGATATCTTTACTGGTTACCAGCACACCAGTGATACCCAGCTTGCGCAGGGTAAGGGCATACGTTTTGGCGTAACCGTCACAGACGGCAGTCCCTTCCAGCAGGGCGCCGCGCAGGTTGTGGTCGTCCTGCACATCATCACTAAGGTGTTCCCGGTCATAGGCAATGTTCTGCACCAGCCATTCATGCACATAGAACACCTTTTCCAGATCCGTCTGGCACAGGGTGTTGGCCTGGTCCACCAGCTGGTCCAGCTTTACCTGCATGGCGGCAACATCCTGCGCCGTGCAGTATTCAAGGCCGATTGCCACCGCCAGCCCGGTATCTCTGCTATAATAGCAGGACAATTTGCTGATGGCCTCGCCGCCTTCCACACGCGCATTCAGGTCAGCCAGGGTGGAAAGCACCAGATCTTTATCCAAGTTCAGGTCTTTGATATTTACTTTCTCTGCTGTTTCCGTATGGTTCTTTACGGCATTGGCTACGCGCTCCACCATGGTCTGCGCCGCCTGAATGTTGTTGTCATCCTCCGCCAGCGTTGCCGGCTGCGCAGCCAGTGCTTCACGGGCAGCTATGATGTTTTCCAGCGTGCCTTCCACTTCCACCACGCTGCTGTCCGCCGTTTCCGGGGTCTGGGCCCAAACCGGAAGCGCAGTGGTGCCCATCATGGCCGCCGCCAAAACAAGGGCCAAAATCCGTTTATCTTTTTTCATTTTTTCCTCCCTGGAATACAGCCAAAAAACGTTTTTGCCGCTGTATATCCTAAGGCAACACCGCACAATTCCCGCCTTGCGGCTTAAGCACCGCTCCGCCAGCTGCGGCACGGCATCTGCGTTGCCAAAATGCTCGATAACGTCGGGTTGCGGTACCCGCATCGTGCTTCGGGGGCAAAAGCCCCTCGCACTCTGCGACCGCTGCCCCTGCTTCGGTTCGCTGTTTCCGCCACTGGCGGCGCTCACCTTTGCAGCATCCAGTATTATCTGCGCTTTTGGCTTGGCAGCTGCCGCACCTCGCTCGCCGTATCGGCACTTAGAATTATGCGGTATTGCCATAATTTTAAATTTTACACGAAACAGAGGAGAAATACAATGCCAGACGCACCAACATCCTGCACAGAAAAAGTTTTCAGACTTTACATTTTTTAATAAAAAGGCTATCTTTTCGCGTGCAAAGTGGTGTATAATGATACAAAATATGGGGGTGTGTGTCCATTTTGGCACACCCCGGAGGCAGCGTGGGCGGAACGGTCTATCCGGCACGTTTCCACTGCCCGAACAACCGCCACCTGCCCTTGCCCCCCACCCGCAGCTGGTGGACAAAAGGAGGATGACTTTTTGATGGAACACAACATTCCCGAACTGGTTGCCCAGCTCACGCTGGAAGAAAAGGCCGGGCTTTGCTCCGGCGCGGATTTCTGGCACACCAAAGCCGTGGAACGCCTGGGCATTCCCACCCTGATGGTCTCGGACGGCCCGCACGGCCTGCGCACCCAGGACCCGGAACGGGACGACCCCAACCACAGCCGCAAGGCGGTCTGCTTCCCCGCCGGGTGCTCCGCTGCCGCCAGCTTTGACCCCGACCTGGCCCGCCGGGAGGGTGCGGCCATCGGGCGGGAAGCCCGCGCGTTCGGCGTTGGCGTTGTGCTGGGGCCTGCCATAAACATCAAGCGCAGCCCGCTGTGCGGCCGCAACTTTGAATATTACTCCGAAGACCCGGTGCTGGCCGGTGAGCTGGCCGCCGGGTACATCAATGGCGTACAGAGCCAGGGGGTTGGTACCTCCATCAAGCATTTTGCCGCCAACAGCCAGGAGTACCGCCGCATGAGCGCATCGTCCGACATGACGGAGCGTACGCTGCGCGAAATTTACCTGCCTGCATTTGAAACCGCCGTCAAGAAATCCCAGCCCTGGACGGTGATGTGCAGCTACAACCGCGTGAACGATGTATTTGCCAGCGAAAGCCGCATGCTGCTGACCGATATCCTGCGCACCGAGTGGAACTTTAAGGGCTTTGTGATGTCCGACTGGGGCGCTGTAGCTGACCGTGTAAAGGGTGTTGCGGCTGGGCTTGACCTGGAAATGCCCGGTTCCGGCGGTGTCAATGACGCCAAGATCGTGGCCGCCGTTAAAGCCGGCACCTTGAGCGAAGCCGCGCTGAACAAGGCTGTGATCCGCATTTTGAACATTGTGTTCCGCGCGGCGGACGAAGCTGCCGCCCCGGCCCCGGAGCTGGACCTGAAAGGCGACCACACCATCGCCGCAGAGCTGGCCAAGGAATGCGCCGTGCTTTTGCAGAACCGCGGTGTGCTGCCGCTGAAAAAGGGCAGCAAGGTAGTATACATCGGCGGCTTTGCCAAAACACCGCGCTATCAGGGCGGCGGCTCTAGCCACATCAACACCATCAGGGTGGACAGCGCGCTGGAAATGGCCGAAAGCCATGGCCGCCGGGTGAGCTATGTGGAGGGCTTCCCCGCTGATCTGGACCAGCGGGAGGAGGAAGAGTTCCTGCGCGCGGTTTCCGCCGCAGCGGAAGCTGACGCGGCGGTGATCTTTGCGGGCCTGCCGGAATCTTTTGAAAGCGAAGGCTTTGACCGCAGCCATATGCGCCTGCCGGAAAGCCAGAACAACCTGATTGCCCGCGTGGCCGCCGTGCAGAAAAACACTGTTGTGGTGCTGCACACCGGTTCCCCGGTGGAATGCCCCTGGGCCAACGATGTGAACGCCGTGCTGTGCATGTATCTGGGCGGCGAAGGTGTTGGCGCTGCGGCGGACGCCCTGCTGTGGGGCGATGCCAACCCCAGCGGCCGCCTGCCGGAAACCTGGCCCCTGCGGCTGGAAGATACCCCGTGTTATCTCGACTTCCCCGGTGACGGCCGCCATGTGGAATACCGCGAGGGCGTGTATGTCGGCTACCGCTGGTACGATGCCCGCAAGATGCCGGTGCTGTGGCCGTTTGGGCACGGGCTTTCCTACACAGGGTTTGTGTACCGCAATGCCCAGCTGACGGCGGACGAGTTTGCCGAGGGCGACAGCGTGCGGGTACGGGTGAGCGTGAAGAATGTTGGCATGATGCCCGGCAAGGAAGTTGTGCAGCTGTATGTAGCAGACTGCACCGGCACCACCGGCCGCCCGCCCAAGGAGCTGCGCAAGTTCGTGAAGGTCAAGCTGGAACCTGGCGAGGAAAAGCAGGTAGAGTTCACCCTGACCGCGCAGGATTTGAGCTACTATGACGAAACGCTGGGCAGCTGGTACGCCGCCCCAGGCGAGTACAAGATTTTGCTGGGCCATTCCAGCCGGGATATCCACGCAACGCTCAGCGTGCGGTTCAGCACCCCGCGCCGCCGCCCGTTCGTGATTGACGAAAACACCACCATCGGCGAGCTTTCCAAGGATGACCGCACGGCTGGCATTATTCAGCAGGTGCTGGCACAGGCGGGCAATGCCCTGACCGGCGGCAACGCAGGCGGCAGCGAGATTGCCAGCAGCGAAGCCGTAGCTCAGATGCTGGATTCCATGCCGCTGCGCGGCATCGTGAACTTTGGCGGTCCCGCTGCAGCCGGGATGATCACCCCGCTGCTGGAAATACTGCGCGCCGCTATCCAGTGATTTGGGCCTTGGCGTAATCAAGGCATCCCCGAACCCCGCAAAAGAGAGTTGAAATCTTCCGATCAACACATTTCGATCAACACATTTATAAAAGAAGTACATGCAGGAGGAATATCCCATGCAATTTCGTTTTCGCTGCGCGGCCGTTCTGACCGCCGTATTGCTGTGCAGTGCTGCTGCACTGCCCGCTTTGGCGGAAGAGACCGCCACGCCGGAAACCGCCGACAGCGCTTCCACCTACACCGGTTGGAAAACCGTGAACGGCAAGGATTACTGGTACGAGAACGGCGTGAAACAGGGTACCACCGGCCGCGGCAGGGAAATTTATGACCCCGATTCCGACGCCTGGTACTGGCTGGACGCCAACCAGGGCGGCGCAAAAGCCGTCAGCAAGGATGTTTACCAGGAATCCAACGGCGGCAAATGGGTGCGCTATGATGCCAACGGCCATATGATCAAAGGGTGGGATACCAACGATGACGGCACCTATTACTTTGACCTGATCACCGGCGCCATGGCCAAGGGCGATATTGTGGTGGACAACCTGCCCTGCAGCTTTGATACCAACACCGGCATTGGCTGCAACCTGATGTGGCACAGCATGGACGGCAAAGATTACTGGTACGAGGCTGGCAAGCGCCAGGGTTATGATCCCAATAATGCAGCCTACCGCGGCAAAGAAATCTATGATCCGGCCTCCGATGCCTGGTACTGGCTGGATAACGTGCAGCAGGGTGCTAAAACCGTCAGCAAGGATGTATACCAGGAATCCGAAGCCGGCGACTGGGCCGAAAACGCAGACGGCACCGGCAAGTGGGTGCGGTATGATGCCAACGGCCACATGGTAAAAGGCTGGGATACCAACAATGACGGTACCTATTACTTTGACCAGGTGTACGGCACCATGGCCAAAGGCATTGTGACGATCGACGGCAATCTGTACCTTTTTGATGTTGATACCGGCGTGATGCAGGCCAGCATTACGACCAGCGATGAAGCCATGGCAGACCGCGTGATCGAGCTGGTCAACCAGGAGCGCACCTCCCGCGGATTGCAGCCCCTGCTCAAGCACGATGGCCTGATGGTTGCCGCCGCGGCCCGCGCCAAGGAGCTTTCCCAGCGGTACAGCCACACCCGCCCCAACGGTTCTGAATGCTTTACCATTTTGTGGCACCTGGGCATTGACTATGGCTATGCCGGCGAAAACATTGCCATGGGCCAGAGAACCCCGGAGATCGTGATGAACGACTGGATGAACAGCTCCGGCCACCGCGCCAACATCCTGAACGAAAACTATGACTGCATCGGCGTTGGCTACACCATGGTGGACGGCCACCCCTATTGGGTGCAGCTGTTTACCGGTGACTTTGATTTATAAGTAGTTTGTAAACAAATTTAAAACACAGCCCCGCAGCCGTTGCATTTTTTCGGCTGCGGGGCTATACTGTTTCCATATGCTTAACATATGCCAACTATTTACATATAGCAACAGAAAGGAGAACCTTTATGGAGGGACATATTGGTGACCAGCGCAGCAAAGCCGTGATGCGCTATCTTGACCGGCTGAAAAAGTCTGTGCGCCGCGGGGCGTCTTTAAGCCTTGCCAACGCCCCCAAGCTGCATCTTGGCATTCTGGAAGGGCTGAACCACGCCATTGAGGTGCGCGGCCAGGATGGTGTCGTGTATGTTTCGGACCTGGCGGAGATTTTCAAGCAGCCGCTGCCGGCGATTTCCCGCGGACTGCGCACACTGGAGCAGGATGGCCTGGCCCAGCGCCAGACCGATCCCAATGACCGCCGCCGCACTCTGGTGCGCATCACCCCAAAAGGGGAGGAATCCCGCCTGATCTGCGAAAGCCGTCTGAATGATTACATCACCGGCATTATGGATGACCTGGGCGAAGAATTTTGCCAGCAGTTTGCAAAGGATGCCGAAACCCTGCTGCAGGCCATTGAGCGCCAGAACGAAAAGCTGCTGGCCGAAAAGGAGAAGATGCCATGACAAAAATTTTCAAACATCTGGCCAAACACTGGGCGGCCTGCCTTGTTATTATTGCCCTGCTGTTGGTGCAGGCATACGGCGATTTGACCCTGCCGGACTACACCAGCAAAATTGTGGATACCGGCATCCAACAGTCCGGCATTGCGGACGCTGTGCCAGAAGTAGTGCGGGATTCCACCCTGCAGGTGCTGGAGCTGCTGATGACGGACGCGGACGCCGCCGCGGTGGAAGCCGCTTACACCCAGCCGGGCGGCACCGAAAACGCACTTTCCTCCGCTACCAGCTTACAGAAAAAGCTCGCATCCCCCTATACGGTCCGCCTGCTGCGGGCCGATGCGGACCGGGATACGCTGGCGGAGGTATTTTCCACCCCGGATATTGTGCTCTATCTGGCTTCCGCTCAGGCAGCCGGGGAGGGCAACGCCCCGGATGCCGCCGCGCTGGATACCGTTACCGCCCAGTTTGCGGCCATGACCCAGATGCCCGGTTTCAGCCGGGATGCCGTACAGACCCAGCTGGCCGCAGCCATGGGTCAGGCCGGCGAAAGTGAGCTGAGCGGGCTTTCAGCCCAGGCAGTGCTGCTGGTGGGGCTGGAATATCAGGCCCTTGGCATCAGCGATGCGGTACAGATGAACTACCTGATGCAGACCGGCGGTCGGATGCTGGGGCTGACCCTGTTGATGGTTGCCGCCGCGGTTCTGGTGGGGCTGCTTGCTTCCCGCGTGGCGGCTGCCATTGCGCGGGATCTGCGCCGCGGTGTGTTCCGCCGGGTGGTCAGCTTTTCTGCCTCTGAAACGGACAAGTTTTCCACCGCATCCCTCATCACCCGCACCACCAACGATGTACAGCAGATCCAGATGACCTGCGTAATTTTGCTGCGCATGGTGGCGTATGCCCCCATCCTTGGCATTGGCGGCATCATCCATGTGGCGCAGGCGGGTTCCAGCCTGACCTGGATCATTGTGCTTGCCGTCGCTTTGCTGCTGGCGCTGATTACGGTATTGATGCAGTTTGCCATGCCCAAGTTCAGGATCATGCAAAAGCTGGTGGACCGGCTGAACCTGGTATCCCGCGAGATTTTGACCGGCATTATGCCCATCCGCGCATTCAGCCGCGAACAGCACGAGGAAGCACGCTTTGACGCCGCCAACACCGACCTGATGCGCACCCAGCTGTTCACCAACCGGGTAATGGCCGCCATGATGCCCTTTATGACCCTGATTATGAACGGCACTTCCCTGCTGATCGTCTGGTTCGGCGGCAAACAGATTGATGCCGGCACCATGCAGGTGGGCAGCATGATCGCCTTTATCACCTACACGATGCAGATCGTGATGTCCTTCCTGATGCTGACGATGGTTGCCGTGATGCTGCCCCGTGCCGGCGTTGCCGCGGACCGCATTGACGAAGTGCTGACCACCGAGCCGGCCATCCATGACCCGGTGCCGGAAGCCATCCCCGCTGAGCTCAATCAGCACCACTGGAACGGCGAAGTCGCATTCCATCATGTCAACTTTACCTACCCCGGCTCCAGCGAGGACGCCCTGCACGATATTGATTTTGTCGCCAAACCCGGCCAGACCACGGCCATTATCGGCTCCACCGGCTGCGGTAAAACCAGTTTGCTGCATTTGATCACCCGTTTTTATGATGTGACCGGCGGCAGCGTGACGATAGACGGCGTGGATGTGCGCCAGATGCCACAGAGCACCCTGCGCGGCCTTTTGGGTTATGTGCCGCAAAAGGGCGTACTGTTCAGCGGCACGATTGATTCCAACCTGAAATTCGGCGGCGAGAATATCACCGATGCCGATGTGCGCACCGCCGCCCGCATTGCCCAGGCGGAAGAGTTCATCTCCGCCAAGCCGGAGGGGTACGAAAGCCCCATTGCCCAGGGCGGCACCAACGTTTCCGGCGGGCAGAAGCAGCGGCTTTCCATCGCCCGCGCCATTGCCAAACACCCGAAGATCTACCTGTTTGATGACAGCTTCTCCGCGCTTGATTACAAGACTGATGTTGCCCTGCGCCGCGCGCTGAAAGCCGAAACCGGCGACGCCACCGTGATTATTGTGGCACAGCGCATTTCCACTGTGCTGCACGCCAACCAGATTTTGGTTCTGGAAGATGGCCGCATTGTGGGCAAGGGCACCCACGCCCAGCTGATGGAAAGCTGCCCGGCTTACCAGGAAATTGCCCGCAGCCAGCTGAGCAACAAAGAGCTGGACCTGAAAGGAGGGGAAGCCTGATGCCGCATCCCGGACGAATGACGACCCAAAAGGCAAAAGACTTTAAGGGCACCATGCGCAGCCTGCTGGCAGAGCTGGGGCACTACAAGTTCCGCCTGATTGCCGTGATTGTTTTTGCCGTTCTTTCCACGATTTTTAATATTGCAGGCCCCAAGGTGCTGGCCAAAGCCACCACTGCCCTGGCCACCGGCTGGGTGGCCAAGCTGCGCGGCACCGGCAGCATTGACTTTGGCTATATCGGCAAAATCCTGCTGATCCTGCTGGTCATGTATCTGGTTTCCGCTGCGTTCAGTTTCTGCCAGAGCTGGATCATGAGCGGGCTTTCGCAGAAGATGTGTTATGACTTCCGCCGCCAGATCAGCGAAAAGATCAACCGCCTGCCCCTTGCCTATTTTGAAAAGCGCACCGTGGGCGAGGTACTTTCCCGCATTACCAACGATGTGGACACCCTGGGCCAGAGCCTGAACCAGAGCATTACCCAGCTGATCACCAGCATTACCACCATGATCGGCGTGCTCATCATGATGCTGACCATCAGCCCCACGATGACGCTGATTGCCATTTTGATCCTGCCGGTCTCGATGGTGCTGGTGCTGTTGGTGGTCAGGTTCAGCCAGAAATATTTCCGCGCCCAGCAAAAAGTTCTGGGCTCCGTGAACGGCCAGGTGGAGGAAGTATATTCCGGCCACAATGTGGTCAAAGCGTTCAACCGCGAAGATGCCGTTCTGAATGATTTTGACGAAGCCAACAACCGCCTGTTTGAATCCGCCTGGAAAAGCCAGTTCCTTTCCGGCCTGATGCAGCCCATCATGACCTTTGTGGGCAACCTGGGCTATGTAGCAGTGGCCGTTTCCGGCAGCATTTTTGCCGCGCGCGGCATCATCACCATTGGTGACATCCAGGCGTTCATCCAGTATGTGCGCAACTTCACCCAGCCCATCCAGCAGCTGGCCCAGGTCAGCAACATGCTGCAAAGTATGGCGGCGGCTTCGGAGCGCGTGTTTGAATTTTTGGGTGAGCCGGAAGAAGAACAGAACGCTGACCCCGCCCGCCGGGCAGACCCCGCCTGCATTGACGGCCAGGTCACCTTTGACCATGTCAAGTTTGGCTACACGCCGGAAAAGACTGTTATCCGGGATTTCAGCTGCGATGTAAAACCCGGCCAGAAAGTTGCCATTGTCGGCCCCACCGGCGCAGGCAAAACCACCATGGTCAAGCTGCTGATGCGCTTTTACGATGTCAACTCCGGCGCCATTACGCTGGATGGCCACAACGTAAAGGACTTTGACCGCAGCGCCCTGCGCGAAGGCTTTGGCATGGTATTGCAGGATACCTGGCTGTTCCAGGGCACCATTATGGAAAACATCCGCTATGGCCGCCTGGATGCCACCGATGAGGAAGTCATCGCCGCCGCCAAGGCCGCCTGTGCCGACCACTTTATCCGCACGCTGCCCGGCGGCTACCAGATGGAGTTGAACGAGGATGCTTCCAACGTGAGCCAGGGCCAGAAACAGCTGCTGACGATTGCCCGCGCCATTCTGGCAGACAACAAAATTTTGATTTTGGACGAAGCCACCAGCAGTGTGGACACCCGCACCGAACAGCGCATCCAGACCGCCATGGACAACCTGATGCGCGGCCGCACCAGCTTTGTGATTGCCCACCGGCTTTCCACCATCAAGGACGCCGACCTGATTTTAGTCATGCGGGATGGTGACATTGTGGAGCAGGGCACCCACGACGACCTGTTGGCCGCTGGCGGGTTCTACGCCGATTTGTACAACAGCCAGTTTGAAGATGTAAGCGCGTAATTTTTTCTCTGATAAAACAGCAAAAGCCCAAAGCTGCCGGTTAAGTGAACCGTGCCGCTTTGGGCTTTTGGGTTATAAAATAGAATTTTTCAATAAATGTACCAATCAGGCAAAGAACGAAATGACGAGCGCAACCAGGAATCCAACGCCGCCAACCAAGGGCAATACCGCATAATTCTAAGTGCCGATACGGCGAGCGAGGTGCGGCAGATGCCAAGCCAAAAGCGCAGATAATACTGGATGTCTTATCGAGCATTTTGGCAACGCAGATGCCGTGCCGCAGCTGCCGGAGCGGTGCTTAAGCCGCAAGGCGGGAATTGTGCGGTGTTGCCCAAGGTTTCCATAATGGTCCAGGTCTTGAGGGTGGTTTTTTCATCCATGCCGACAAGGCTCTTAACAAGCCAGAAGCCGGAATCGTTAAAGTGAGAGCAGACCGTGGAACCACCTGCGATGGCAGCGGTAACGCAGGCAAGATACAGAGGAGACAACTCGCTGATGCCGGGCATGGCGGCAATAATGCCAGCGGCCATCGTCATGGCCACGGTAGAAGAACCAACCGAGATGCGAACCAGTGCCGCCACAATGAACGCAACCACGACCAGCGGCAGGCTGGCGGAAGAAACTGCATGCTGCCATTCGTGCCCTTAGCATTGTCAAAGCTGTGAATGATGTCTTCGCGGGTAACATGGATGCCGAAGTGTGCGGTCTTTTCTTTCAAAATCTTATCGCAGTGCTCATATTGTGCAGCCGTTTTCGACTTATCCTTTCCAGTATAACACACTCTGCATTGCTTCTTCCACTTTTCTGCCAGGTTTCATTCCCAGCAGTCTACACATAAAAACACCAAAGGGCCAGCGTGCAGTGCTGGCCCTTTGGTGCGGTATAGGAAAACATAAAAAAGAGAATGGCAATGTTATTGGGTGTACCTGAAAATTCAAAATCCAAGCAGTTGGCTTCAGGTTCACCTTGGAGCGGCCTCACACGCCGCCGGGCAAGATCACACGATCTTGCGGGATTTGTGAACGCCGGTCTTTAAGAATTCGACCCATTCGGCCACGTTCACGGCGTGGTCACCAAGGCGTTCCAGATATTTGGTCACCATAAACAGATCCAGCGCGGTCTCTGCTTCGGTGGGGTGGGCGGCAATGTACTGGGCAATTTCGCTGCTGATGCGCCTGAACGCGGTGTCGATGACATCATCATGGGCGATCACTTCCGCGGCGGCGGCAAGGTCCACCTGCACATAGGCGGCAATGGAGCGTTTGACCATCTTCAGCACATCATCGCCCATTTTCAGGATATCTTCCAGCACGCCCACGGCATCGGTGGATTTGGCGTGCAGGTGCAGCACCAGCTCCGCAATATCGCTGGCCTGGTCGCCGATGCGCTCCACATCCGTTACCATTTTCAGGGCTGTACTGACCTTGCGCAGATCCGAAGCCACCGGCTGCTGGCGCAGCAGCAGCTGCAGGCAGCGGTGTTCGATCTCGTGTTCGCTTGCGTCGATCTGGCTGTCCCGCGCAACCACGCTGCGGGCCAGTTCAATATCATCATTGCGCAGGGCAGTCAGTGCGCTTTCAATGGCGGCACCGGCTTCGTGACCCATGCGGGCCAGCAAGGTATCCAGCTGCAAAAGCTCTTCATCATAAGATTTACGCACACTAGGCATGGTATTGCTCCTCCGATCAACCAAAACGGCCGGAAATATAATCTTCCGTGCGCTTGTCCTCAGGGGTGGAGAACAGGCGTTCCGTATCGCCCATTTCCACCAGCTCACCCAGCAGGAAGAACGCCGTCTTATCTGAAATACGGGCGGCCTGCTGCATGTTATGGGTCACGATTACGATGGTGTAGCGGTCCTTTAATTCCAGAGCCAGCTCTTCCACCTTGGAGGTGGAGATGGGGTCCAGGGCAGAGGTCGGTTCGTCCATCAGCAGAACTTCCGGCTCCACCGCCAGGGCGCGGGCAATGCACAAACGCTGCTGCTGGCCGCCGGACATGCCCAGCGCGCTTTTGTTCAGGCGGTCCTTCACTTCGTCCCAGATGGCAGCGCCGCGCAGGCTTTTTTCCACAATTTCATCCAGCTGCGCCTTACTGCGCACACCGTGGGTGCGGGGACCGTAGGCGATGTTATCGTAAATGCTCATCGGGAAGGGGTTGGGCTTCTGGAACACCATGCCAACCCGCTTGCGCAGCACATTGACATCCATCTTATCCTTATAGATATCCACACCGTCCAGCAGGATATCGCCGGAAATGCGGCAGCCTTCCACCAGGTCGTTCATGCGGTTCAGGCTCTTCAGAAAAGTAGACTTGCCGCAGCCGGAAGGACCGATGAACGCCGTGATCTCTTTTTCGGGGATGGCAATATTGATATTTTTCAGTGCATGGAAGCTGCCGTAATACAGGTCCATGTTTTTAACTTCGAATTTATTCATCATGCAGTTCCTTTCGGCATTACTTTTTGGCAAGGCGGCCGGCAATAAAGCTGGACAGGCTGTTGATGAGCAGCACCAGGATCAACAGCACCACGGCAGTGCCGTAGGTTTCATTGATATGCAGGCCCTCGTTGGAAAGCAGATACATATGGGTGGCAAGGGTACGTGTGGAGTTGAACACGCTGGCGGGCACGGCGGCAACGGTGCTGGCCGTGTAGATCAGGGCCGCGGTTTCGCCTACAATGCGGCCCGTTGCCAAAATCACGCCGGATAGGATGCCCGGCATGGCGCTGGGCAGCACAATGGTGAATACGGTGCGCAGCTTGCCGGCCCCCAGGCCAAAGCTGCCCTCGCGGTAAGAATCCGGCACTGCAAGTAGCGCTTCCTCGGTGGTGCGCATGATGACCGGCAGCACCATGATGGCCAGCGTGAAGGCACCGGCGATCAGGCTGTAGCCCCATTTGAGCTGCATGACAAAGAACAGCATACCGAACAGACCGTATACGATGGAGGGGATGCCCTGCAGCGTTTCGGTGGTGATGCGCACCACCTTGACCAGCTTGCTGCCGCGTTTGGCGTATTCCACCAGCCAGACCGCAGCAAAAATGCCCAGCGGTGTGGCAATGGCCAGCGAGAACGCCGTCATCAGAATGGTATTGATAAGCGCGGGCATCAGGGATACGTTGTCGGAATTATAGGTCCACTCAAACAGGGACGGCTTGAGGTTGGGAATACCGTTGACCAGGATATAGCCGATCAGGAACACAAGGATCGCCACGGTAATCAGGGCCGCCAGCCGCACCAGCCAACGCATGACAAGGGCATACGCGCGGGCCGCCATGCGGTTTTCGTGGCGGGCGGGGGGAACGATTTTCGCATTTGCGTGGGTCATATCATCGGTTTTACCGGCGGTTGCAGCAAAATCAGCCATTCTTTTCGCCCCCCTTTACCAAACTAAAGCAGAGATTGATCAGCAGAATGAAAACGAACAACACAACGCCGGTTGCGATCAGCGCTTCGCGGTGCAGGTCTGCAGCGTAACCCATCTCGATGACGATGTTGGAGGTCATCGTGCGCAGCCCCTGGAACAAGCCCTTGGGCATCCAGGTCTGGTTGCCGGCAACCATCACAACGGCCATCGTTTCGCCGATGGCGCGGCCCACACCCAGGATTACAGCGGACATTACGCCGCTTTTGGCGGCGGGCAGCACCGCGCAAAACACGCTGCGCTCATGGGTAGCACCCAGAGCCAGGCTGCCCTCGTAATAGCTTTGGGGCACAGCGTCCAGGCTGGTTTTGCTGACCGTGATGATGGTGGGCAAAATCATGATGCCCAGCAGCAGGCTGGCGGTAAACAGGCTCATGCCCTTGCCGCTTTTCACGTGCAGCACAGTTTTGAAAAAGTCCGATTTGACCATAGCCTGTACCGCCGGGACCATAACGATCATGCCGAAGAAGCCGTACACGACCGAGGGGATACCGGCCAGCAGCTGTACCGCCGGCAACAGCACCTTGTTGATACGGGGCGATGCAAAGCGGGACATATAGATGGCCGTCAGCAGCCCAATGGGCACCCCCACAATGATCGCGCCTGCGGTGACATAGATGCTCCCCAGGATCATAGGCAGGATGCCGTACAGGTTGTTGCCGGGTTTCCAGGTGGTGCCAAGCAGGAACTTGAGGGAGCCGATCTCAAAAATGGTGGGCAGGCCGTTTGCAAATAAGAAGATGCAGATCAGCGCCACGGCCAGAATGGAGATGCACGCGCAGGCGGTAAATACACCCTGCATGACGATCTCTTTCAGGTGCGAAGTTGTTGTTTTCATTTTCCCATACTCTCCTGTCTTTACTCAGGAACTATATACCGATGGCTTTCAAAAAACGGCCGTTGCCGCCTTTTGCCGCCGCAACAGCCGTCTTTTTTAGGGCAACACCGCACAATTCCCGCCTTGCGGCTTAAGCACCGCTCCGGCAGCTGCGGCACGGCATCTGCGTTGCCAAAATGCTCGATAAGACATCCAGTATTATCTGCGCTTTTGGCTTGGCATCTGCCGCACCTCGCTTGCCGTATCGGCACTTAGAATTATGCGGTATTGCCTTTAATTTACGAAAAATACAAGGAAACAATTGAGCTTGTCTTTGCAGATGCAAAAGACAAGCTCACCATGCGCTATACCCACATGAGAGGCCTGACATGCGCTACGCAATGGGTAAGACTTAAATTTGTTACCATGAATCTGAAAAGGCTTGCAAGCTGGGCGTGGAAGCGCCTTTGTTTGCAAGCCTTTAGGAAACATTTCTGAATTTTTGAGGCTGCGGTTGGCTGTTGCGTGGCTTGATGATGAACTCTTTTGACAAACTAACAACATATGCTTTACTCCTGATTGCATATGAAATGTGCACCAAATAGCTGGGCAGCAATTGATTGAGAGATTCTCTTTGAAGATTCCTCAGTTGGTTGTTGTTCGGCTATTTTTTAGCCTTCAGGAAGCCTGCTCCCGCAAAAAGGAGCAGGCTTTATGTTTGTCCGTTTTTTTGTGGATGCTCCAAACAGTTAAATATCCGCAGCGTTCCAAGCTCCCGGCTTTTCACACTTTATCAAAAGTTTTGAAGTTACACATGAGTTTCAATACTGTCCCAATCCTTTGGCTTGAAGGACGTGCAGGAATGGTTAGGGCATCCTGATATAAAGATGACGGCGAATATTTACGGACATTTGGATACCAAAAGAAAGCAAGGCATTGCAGCAAATATGCAGCGACCTTTGCCTGCTGGATAAAATCGGTTAGAACTGGCCCTATTTTCACCGCAAAAAAGCAAAAAAATAGAACCGCCAAGTTCTTTCAAACTTAGCGGTTCTGCGTTGAAAAACTCAGCTCACTGTTTGGTCCGAGTGGCGAGAGTCGAACTCACGGCCTCTTGAACCCCATTCAAGCGCGCTACCAAACTGCGCTACACCCGGTCAACCGGGCTGTCTCGAATCAGCTTTATTATTATAGCGGATATGAAGGAGAATGTCAACAGGGTTTTGCAAAAAATATAATTTTTGCATTTTTCCGCGCAAAGTGCTGCATAAATCCGACGGCGGATGCTTGACTTTCCCGCGCAGGTGCGCTATACTTAATGTCCTACCACAAAAGCAAAGGAGGTGTGCCCCATGGCAGAGGACAAGTGTGGGAAAAAAATGATTGCCGTCAACCGTGAGGTGCGCCACGAATACTTTGTCATCGAGGCACTGGAAACAGGCATCGAGCTGGTAGGCACCGAGGTCAAGAGCCTGCGCGCCGGAGGGGTCAACCTGAAGGATTCCTGGGCAGACATCGATGACGGCGAGCTGATCGCCAAGGGCATCCACATCAGCCCCTATGAGCAGGGCAACATCTTCAACAAGGACCCGCGCCGTCCGCGGCGTTTGCTGGCACACAAGGCGGAGATCCGCCGTCTGGGGCAGCAGATCAAGCTGCAGGGCTACACGCTGGTGCCGCTCTCTCTTTACTTTAAAAAGGGGCGCGTCAAGCTGGAGCTGGGCCTGTGCAAGGGCAAAAAGCTGTATGACAAGCGTGCGTCTGCTGCGGCGCGCGACGCCAAGCGCGACATTGACCGCGCACTCAAAACGCAGCGATAAGTTGTTTCTACTTCACTTTCCCGGTGGGCTTGCCTGCCGAATATACGGGGCTGTAATGGTTTCGACGGGGAGAGAGAGGCGTGAGCAGCGGGCCGTGGCGGTGACCCACGATAAAAGCGCCAACTTAAATTAACTGACAACAATTATCCTGTTGCCGTAGCTGCCTAATTAGGCGCTGCCGTCCTGCCCGTGTTAGTACCGCATGGGGTCAGGGCGTCGATTAGGTACTGAACGTGAACGGGCTTAAGCTTTGCGGCCCGGCATGAACTTATGAAGCTACCAAGGTGTAGTGCGTGTGTGCTCGCCCGCACCAAGGGAAATTTAATAAACACACTGCGCCCGGAGATACTCTAACTGATTTCTTTTCGGACACGGGTTCGACTCCCGTCAGCTCCACCAGAACGCGCACCAGGCGAACACCCCAAAAAGCCTATACCTATGCGGATTGTCGCATCTGCTTACGGCTTTTCAGTTTACTTTAAGCTCGCCGGATGACGCCAAATTGAAAAGCACCTGCTGGTTTTCAGCAGGTGCTTTTGTTTCACCTATTTACTTCTTTTTCTCCCCTTCAACCACAGCGACCACGTCCACCTTCGTCTCCTCCGTCATCTCCGCCAGCCAGTGTGCCAGCTTGTCCTTCAAGCCCGCCGGAACCGGCAGATCGCACAGCAGCATATTCTTGATGATACTCGTCGCCTCATACATCACATACACAATACAGAAGAACTCCGCCACGCCCAGATTGGTAATACCGGCCCGGGCCAGCGCTCCCTGCATCTCACTGCCGCACAGCCCCAGCGCGTTGAAGTGCAGCAGCATGTCCACCAGCACCAGGAAGAACACGCTCACCAGCATCCCTGCCTTGCGGATTCCTCCGTCAATGCCAACAGAACTGTTCCACTTGTGGAACTTGGCCGCTCGCAGGCAGCCCAGGAATGTATCCATAGCAATCGCCAGCACCACGCCCTTCACAAAAATGTTGTCGCATGCCTCCAGAAACTTTGCCAGGAACATCACATTCTCAAACATCATAATCCTTATACCTCCATCATCGGAATGCCGTATTCTTCTGCCGCGGCGTGCTCAATACGGCAGCCGCGTGCGCAGGCCCAGTCAAGTGCAAATACCGCCAGATCTGCGGACGCCAGATATTTCAGCGATTCTCCCAGATACCACAGCGGCTTTGCATCCGCCGGGGCATCCTCAAAAAACGTATCCAACACCTCCAGCGTTTCGCCAGCGTGCGCTTCAGCCTTGGCAATCAGATACTTGCGCTCCTTCAGAATCTCGTCAGAGCTTTTTCCGTTCATGGGCTGCGAAACAAATAACTTTTTCATGCGCTCCTCCTTTACCCAACATACCGCGCTACATACTTTTCCGCCTTCGTCCAGCCTTCCGCCTCGGCCAGGGCGTAGAACTTCACAGCGTCGCCGTTGCTGACAGCGCCGATGCACTTGACCTGTTCGCTGTTGGCGGCGGGCAGGCTGCAATAGCGTCCGGCACTCACGAGCTCCAGCGTGCGGGCCAAATCGTCACATTTTGCCGCCGCGGCAGCGGCCAGCGGGCCGACCATCAGGCACTGCATCGTTTTGCCGGTGGGCTTGTCGCTGATCTGCTCGGTGCTGCCGTTGTCAGCCGCACCGTAAACGCCCACAGCGTTGCGTGTGCCGCTGTACCGTGTGGGGTCAACACCGCGCCCGGTGACAGTGTTGCGGGCCTCCAGGTGAACGTGCTTATAGCCGCCCGCCGCGTTGCCGGTGTTGCCCATCACGGCCAGGATGTCGCCGCTCTTAACGTGCTGGCCCTCCTTCACAAGCAGTCTGGCGTTATGGGCGAAAACCAGATAATTCACGTCGTCCGGCGTCTGGCCGGCGTCGAACAGCGCCCCAACATAATTTCCCCATTCCCATGTTTTATCGTTACGGTTGGTGATGCACCGTGCGCGCCGGATCGTGGCCGCAATGCTGCGCAGCGTGCCGTCGTCGTTTTGGTAATAGGGCATCCGCACATAGGCGTCATCCAGGCCGACGACGTCAACGCCCCCGTGCCATGTCTTTCCGTTGCCGCGCGTATAGCCATAGCGGCCATAGTTATACAAAATCTCCGTGCGGCCCATGTAAATGCCGTTCTGTTTCATCTTATCCCTTTCTTTCCATCAAAAACAACCACCATGCTCGGAAATGGTGCGCTATTTTTGCATCCTCCGAATTTAAGCCGTCCGCGTATAAAACGAACTTCCGCTTTGTGGTATATGTAGTCATGGAACCACCGCGTATCCGTCCGCGCAGGCAGCAGCATTACCACAAATCCCCCCCCGCAGCCGTTTCCGATGCCTTTTTGACCCAGCGCCAGACATCCCGCCCATAGGGCGGATTGCACCATACGCGGCCCGGCCAGGGTTGTGCCAGACCGTCCTGCTCCGGTGTGTAGTAGTCGGGGCATTTTGCATTATCGCGCACAGCGCAAGCGTCCAGGGTGAAGCCGAACTCCTCATCCAGCGCCGCGTAGAGCTCCGGCGGCGTGGCCCACATATCGGTAGCGCTTGAAAACATCAAATTCGTGTTCATAAACCCTCATCCGTATCCATCACCAGCGCCTCATACTCGTCAAGCAGATCCCGCGCGGCTGGTATGGCCTCGCGGTAGTCCCACAGCACGAGCATCACCCGCGCCAGCAGGTCCGCTTCCGGTGTCACCCTTTGGTCACTCCGGTCAGGCTTTCATACTCGGCGCTCGTGATTTTTTTCCACTCTCTTGCCTGCTCCACCATCTGCATCCAGTCCCCCTGGCTGAATTTAGGTCTCATCGCCTGCAGGATCGTATACATTCTGCTCATTGCTTTCCTCCTCCGGGATGAAAATCCCCGCCATTTCTGCCACATACTGCATCGTCAGGTTCTGCTTCTCCAGCTGATCCCGTAGCATAGCCGCCTCGGCCTGGGCATCCTCCAGCTGCTTGTCCTGTCGGATCGGCAGGGCGGCACGTGTAATTCTCATACTCTTTTTCCTCCCACAACTTCTTGTAATAGGCGTCTGTCCGGGCAATCACTTTAAAGGCGTTGCCTTTGCTGATGTAGTTTTTCCATGCAGCATAGCACTCATCTACCTTGGCACGGCTCCGCTTCCCCTGTTTTGCAAGTTTCACAAGCCGTCTCAACTTGCGTCGCTCGTGCTTAACGGTCTCTGACTTTACGATCATAATGATCTTGCCGGTCTCCGTCATCCGCCAGGTAAAGCCAAGGTAGTCAAATGGTTCGCTGATTGACTGTATATGAGTTTTCTTTTCGTTCAACACAAGTCCTAAAGTGTCAAGCCATTCCCGAATTGCCTTCAACTCCTGCTCCAGCGCTTTCCTGTCATGATGAATCGTCAGGGAATCGTCCTGGTACCGCTGGTAATGCTCCATCCGCAATCGCTCTTTAATATAGTGGTCAAGCGGATTCAGCAACCCTATTCCTGCAATCTGCACCATCTGGCTGCCGGGATTGTACCCGGTTTCTCCGGTATACTGGTCGTCCAACACGCCGCAGACGCGGCCCAGCACCTCACCGCTTACATAATAGCCAAACATTCCTTTCACACTTTCGTGCTGCATGCTCGGATAATATCCATGAATGTCCGTCTGCAAAAGCCAGCCGTCCAGCCCATGCTTGCGGTAGAATCGCCGCATGTGTCCCTTCCAGCGTTCAATAGCGTAGTCCGTTCCCTTGCCAATCTGGCACGCGCAGTTATCCGCTATAAGGCTTTTGGCTACCGCCGGGTACAATTCGTTGTCATTCAGGCTTCGCTGGTATACGCGGTCTCGGAACGGTATGCTCAATCCCTCCCGCTTTTTGGGGTAGGTAATCAGGATCGGCTTCGGCGTTCCGTTCTTCCATGTACCGTTTTTCAGCTTTTCTTCCATCCGCAATACATTTTCCAGGTCATTTAGCACAAAAGATTTTACGCTCGGCTTCCAAATCACCCCCTTCCTGCACTTCCGCATCGAATCGTATAGTGCGTCAAAATCAATCGGGTTTATTTTCCCGTTGTCTATGCTCATAAAAAATTTCCTCATGCTTACAGCGGACAGTCCCGCAGGGCTTTCCACGTCAATCGGATGTTGTTTTCCCCTGACTGGGGCGGGAGTTCGGCTCCTTGTGTCATGCGCAGATGCTCACCCGCGCTGCGCGCAGGCTTTTTCGGTATCCAAACACACACAATCGGGGCGACGCGCCAGGCGTTGATAGCGTTGTTGGTGTTCACATTGCCGCTGGAGTTGACATTCCACGTATTGTAGCCATTGCCGCGGTTCGCGGAACGCAGCCGGACGTTCTGGGTCAGCCTACATCCCGTGGCACGTTACAGCTTGCCGTATCGCTTCACATCAGCCTCGTGCCACTTGCGGATCAATCCGCGGGTCTCTATCGTCATTTTAGCCCAGTAGGCTACACGCTTGCTTTTTAAATGGAACAAGCTGTGTGCCAAGCTCAACAGAGCCAGCAGGTTGTTGCACTGCAAAGCCGCCTCTTCCTGCAGCTTATTGCGTCGCTGCCATTTTTCTGCGCTGTCATCCACACGGACATTGTTGGCGGTCCATGCGCAGATATAAATTTTCTTTGCTGCAGTCAGCAGGTCGTTTGTAATCCCGCCGTCATATTCAGGCAAGAAGATTTTTCGGTTTCCGCAGCAGCGGATCGTATGCTCCGCCAGTTCCCGTGCCTTCAGGCAGGCGTCAAGCTGGCGGTTTGCAGGGGTATCCGGTACATTCCGCTGTCCTACATTTACAGCCACTTCTTTACTTCCTCCTTCATCCCCGGCATCCGTGGGTGCCGGGGATTGTTTGATTATCCGATGAACACAAGCGGGGCGACGCGCCAGGCGTAGATAGCGCCGATGGTGCTCACACCGCCGCTGGAGTAGACATTCCACGTACTGCAGCCACTGCCGCGGTACGCGGAACGCAGCCGGACGCTCTGGGGTGCCGTCCGGCTCTCCACAGCGTATGTACGAAGTTCCGGGTAGGTCTCCCATTGTGCGTACTTTGTGCCGGTTCCGTTCAGGTGTACGTAATATTCCTGCGCCTCGCCTTCCCCTGCCTGCTGCGGCGTGATAAACATCTGCTCAATGCTCGGCAGTGTGACCTTGTCGTAGGTAATATCCGGCGTGTTGCCCTTGGCCTTATCGTCGTAGCATACAGTATTGCGGTACGTCTGCACCTTTACCGGCTTGATAGCAGCCAGCAGCGCCGGATCAATCCCGCACAGGTAGCCGTCCTTGCTAGCCAGCTGGTCCGGTGCCAGGTCCCATCTGCTCTGTGGTGTCCACCACTCGCCCTTAGGCTTGTCGCTGTTCAGGTACTGCCGCATTGCACTGCGGCTCCAGCAGTTGTCGCCATAGCTGAAGCGGTGGATGCTATTCAGGTTTTCGTCTCCGGCAAGCGTCAGCGTGCCCAGACTCGTTCCATCTGCGCCCTCAGCAATGCCAACAGTCTCCAGCACAGTGCGGCTGTCCGCTGCATACACCATGATTTTCAGCGTGTCGTAGGGCTTGTCTGCGTCCCAGCTGCCGCGTAGCCCGGCAATCTTTCCGCCCGCCGGGACGTCTTTTGTCAAAGTAAAGTGGAAGCTTACGCCCTTGGCCACAAAGCCTTTACTGCCAACGCTGTCACCGAAGGTAAAGCTGTAGGTCCCGGCAGTCAGTCCGTCGTCGCAGCTCTTAATGGCCTGATACTGGCTGAACTGCACGCCAAACGGGTGGACATACTTGGCCTGCAACCACATGCCGGGGGCTTTTGTTCCGTCCTCCAGCGTCTCAGTGCTGAAATGGTTGATCCGCAGCGGGTTGTCGTAGCTCTTGCTTATCGCCGTATCCATCCAGCTGTTTTCAACCAGGTCGCCTGCGGCAAAATAACGGGCTGCCTCCCCACTGGCCGCAATCTGCTGTAGTGTGGCCATATCGGGCAGTTCAATATCTCCGCTTTGCCCTGTGTAGGCCGCTGTGACATTGCCGTCAGCCCCCACAATCAGGTGTTTTCCTGCATTGGCCTCACCGTAGTTCAGGGGAGCCTTGCGTCCCAAAGCCTTTTCCACATCCACTGTCGATGCTTTTTCACCCAGCGCATCCCCGACTGCCTTAGCGTCCGCTGCTGCGCCTTCCACACCCAGCGTTTTGTCAACGGCAGTTTTTTTGCCGCCTCCGCCCACCTGCTGCATCAGCAGCGCGGCCAGCAGCTCATCATTCAAACTCATACCCTCACCTCACTGCGCCACAAACTTGCCGCTCTCGTCCGCCACATACACCTTGTGCTCGGCCTTGCCTACCACGTACAGCATCGACAGCGGCGCGAACGTCTCGTGATCCTCCATACCGTCCACATTCGTGCCGTCCGTCGGCAGCACTGCCGGGACAGTATCCGATGCCAGTACACACCGGTACTGTTCGCCCTTATACCATTCCTTGCTTACGCACTTCATAGCATCTCACTCCTTTCAGCTCGTTCCCTTCAAGGTTTTCACTTCCGCCTGCAGTGCAGCAATAGCCTGCATAGCTGCATGCAGCGTCTCGCCCTGTCCGTTGGTTATGTCACCGGCAATCCACAAATTACCGGCATAATCCAGAGTTTCAATATTTGCGGGGTATTCACTTGACTGGCCAAAGCCAACGATGTGAATGTACTCTCCGGGCTCATTAAATACGCCCTCCACATGCTGGTACGGCATGCTTGCTATCGTGCCCCATCCTTCCGCATGGCTCTCCGCTCCGCGTGCTTCTGTGTGGTCTCCTTCTGCGTGGCTATAGCCGCCGATGGCCTTGCACATGTTTCCTTCCGCATGGGCCGCCGTTCCGCTTGCCTCGCACCTGTATCCCTCCGCATGGCTTTCGTATCCACTGGCCGTTGTACAAAAGCCTTCTGCGTGGCTGTTTTTCCCCTTCGCGGCGTTGTTTTTGTAATCGTTAAATATTTCTCCGCCGCCTTCCGTGCTTTGTCCCACACCGGTGCTGCCGCCTGTCCCTTCCGGCAGCACCAGATTCAGCTGCGGTTCTTCTGCCGTGCCGGTAATACTGGCAGATGCCGTACTTCCCGTTGTCACCGTACCGATCTTCAGCTGCGGTGTCTTTCCGTCTGCACCCGCCGGGCCCCGTTCGCCGTCCTTACCCTTCTCCCCTTTCAAACTTGCCAGCCATTCCTTCACGCTGCCAACAAAGCCATTTGCTACTGCCACTGCGTATGCCGACACCGGTCCCAAGTCTTTGTTCATCCTGAACTCTCCCCCTTTCCGTCATTGGCCCACAGATGCCCGTCACCCTTTACTTCAAAATGGTAGCCGGTAAGCGCGCTCTCCGCTGCCTGCTCGGCTCTTGCCGCTGCAGCCTCGGCCAGTTCGGCATACCCCTTGGCTTTTTCGGCTTCTCCAACGTGCGCCAGCGGCCCTGCAATCACATTTCCGACAAGCTCGTCCGCCACATTCATCACCTCCACCTATAATTATAAAAGGGCGAACGCGGTATTTCCCCCCACGTCCGCCCTTTTCAGGTTATTTCTTTTCCTTCTTCTTAGCGTCCTCCACCCATTTGCTCAGATCCTTCTGTGTGTACAGCGCTTCGCCGTTCACGCGCAGCGCCAGCAGCTTCGATGCGATCTCCGCCCGCTGGGCGTCCTCCGCAGCCAGATACAGCGGCTTCCACTTGCTTGTCAGGCTGCTCCGTATCGAGGAACGCGCCTCCTTCGCGGTCTTGCCGCCGTCAATTTTGTTCTGCACCAGCTTGTCCAGAACCTCCTGCGCCTCGTCCATCTGGCCGCGCATCAGGCGGCTGTTCAACTTGGCGTTGGTATCGGTAAAAGTTTCATCCACGTGCAAAGGGTCCTGCAGGGCCGTCACAATGTCGTAGGCACTCTTGACTCCCCGCACTGTGGTGCCCACCGGAATGCCGGTTGCATCCGCAATCGCGTTCGCCGTCTTGTAGATCAGCTTGTAGGGCGTCACATTGCTGTTGGGATCCTGCGTCAGGAATTTCTGCCAGGCCACCACAGCGTTGTACACGTCCGTGGCAGCTTCCATATCCGTTCGGGTCGCATCGTATCCATCAAAGATGGAAATTATGTCCTTCACCATCGGGATATTGTTCAGCAGGTTGCAGTTGTCCACAAAGCCATCCCACAGTGCATCCAGGTAGCGCTCCCCAAACTTCTTGTCCTTATCGTCGCTGCTCACGCGCACCGCGTCGATCAGACTCGCCGCAGCTGCCGTACCAAACGCCGTCACAAAGTAGGTCGCCAGCACGCGGCCCATGTTGGCCCCGGCTCCCTCCTCCCTGTGCGCCAGCTTCACCGCCGCCTCGGCGATCATGCTGTAGGTCTTTGTCGGCTCTGCAAAGAAGTTCGTCGCCATCTGCGCCAGCATGTCCTTGCTGCGCATGATCTGGCTGCGGTGCAGCACGCTGTCCACGACCTGCGTTTTGTCTACGATCTCGCTCAGCCGTGCGGCGCAGTAATCCAGGCTCTCCTGACTTCCGGGCTTCATGCCCTTGTCCCTGGCTTCCAGCTCGCAGGCGTTCCAAAGCGTGCCCCAGGTGAGTTTGTCGCCGTACTCTGCCGCAATCGTACTGATTTCCCGCACCTTATCCAGCGTGTCACGCTCGCCGGTCAGCACGCTCTTCATCGTCTGCCCGATGTTTGTCTCAAAGTAGCCCCAGCTTTTCCACTTGGCAATGCCGCAGTTGCTCTCAGCCCGCTCCATGCCCTGCTTCATCCTGCCCACATCGTAGGCCAGCGCTGCCGTCAGGTATTTCGGGCTTATCACTGCCGCCGCTCGGGTGTATGCCGTCGGCTGCTGGATCGCCACGCGCAGGTTTGCGCCCACCTTGGCAACCTTCCAGTTGCGCACCATGGTCTTTGTCAGCCGTCCGTAGCCGGTCTGGCTCGGGGCTGCGCTCACCCCGTTTATATCCTGCATCAGCGTCTGGAAGAATTTCTTGCCCTTCGCGCCGTAAACCCCTTCGATTGCCTCCTTCGTGCTGATCTCGTTCTCGCCGTGGTAGTTATACCACTTCATAGCGTCGCTCAACGGGATAGCCCACGCATTGTAAGTCGCCATGTTGGCAACGTGATTGCACCAGGTATCAAACGCATCGTTGATGATCAGCGGGTTGTTTGCCTTGCGCTGCAGGGCCTTGGTAAAGCCCTGATTCTTGATGGCATACAGACCCGGCGTATTGCTGTCTGCCGCATCCGTTGTTTGTCTAAAGTTGGGGTCTACCTTGATAGGCCAGTAGTAGCTTTCGGTAAACTTATTCAGCCCGTACAGCTTCTGCGTCACCTCATTGCCCCAGCCCGCCGGGCCGTCTGTGGCAGAGAGGTACGCTGCCATCTTCCGGGCCATCTTCACCTGCTCGTTCGTCAGGCTGCTCGTGATGTCGGCAAGGTCGCCCGGCGTCAGCCGCACACGCTTTTTCTTCTTGCCGCCCTCCATTATGCTGATGCCGCCCTTCACAAGATGCTCATGGGCCTGCTGGCGCTGCGTCAGGTTGTAGATTTCCATCCGCTGTCCAACCGTCAGCGCAATTTCGTTGCCGTCGGCCAGCTTGAAGGTCTGCCGTTCAGCTTTGTCGCCGGTCCACTTGCTGATGTCGGCATCGCCCTTGATCTCCGCAAACTTCTCCTGCGCAGCGTTCAACTTCCATACGCGCTTGTCAAAGCCGTCCCGGATGGGCTTGTACACATCGTTTTCCGCAACGCTTCCAAGGCTGCTGAAATACCGCCGGGCGTCCATCATGTCCAGCCCCAGCAGCTGCGCGGCCATGTCACCCGCCCGGGTGTCCGCAGCCTTGCCCAACAGCGCATTGCGGTTTTTCAGCTGGCTGACCTTCACGCTCTGCATGTCAAGGATACTGCCCTCGGCCACCGTCTGCACAGCCTTTCCGCGCCCGTCTGCCATCATCTTGTTGGCGTTCAGGATACTGGTTTTCATGCTGGTCAGAATGTCCGCCAGCTGCTGCGTCTGCCGCCCGTTCATCTTGTGCAGATCCAAATCGCCCGCATCCTTCACCAGCGCCTCGATCATGTTCGGCAAATCCGGGTCAAAATCGGCGTAGGTATCCACATCGGCCAGGCCCTTGTCGGCCTTCAGGCTCTGTTCTGCCATCAGCTGGATGTCCTTCATCGTCTCCTGCCAGCGGATGTCGCTCTTGGTGCCCCTCGCGCTCGCGCTCGGGTCGATCTTACCCAGCAGGTCATACACAGCCTTTTCCATCCTCGTCTGCACGTGCCCGGCCTCATTCGGCTTTGCCAGCCACTTGTACAGCTGCTTCACATTCTTCTGCACGCTGTCCCGTGCCCGATCCAGCAGGATCGTATCCTTCCGCCGCTCATTCAACGTCTCAAACGCCGCACGCTGGTTCAGCAGCTGTTTCTGCATCTTCTTGTAGTCCGGCGTGTCCATCCGCATCAACTGCGTCTTGTACCCCTCGGCCTGCCTGTTCAGCCGCTCGGCCACCTTGGTGTTGTTGGCCTGCGCTGCCTTCCGGGTCGTCTCGATCCACTTGGCCCGCAGCTTTGCCTTCTGGGCGCTCTGGGCGCTCTCCAATGCCTTTACGCGCACCTCATAGGCAGCCTTCTGGGCCGCCAGCGCTGCCTTCTGCTCTGCACGCAGCGCCGTCCGGGTCTGGTTCAGCTGCGCAGCCGCCTTGTCCGCCCGGGTCTCCCTCGTCGGCGTTTCCAGATACGCATCCATCAGCTCCTGCCCGGCCAGCGCCGCCGCTGTGTCCAGGTCGTTGCCGTAGGTGTCATGGTACTGTACCTGACTGGCCTCGTACACGCCCAGCGCATTGCGGATGTTGTCTACGGGTGCCGCCTCCGCATCAAAGATCGTCGGCCAGTTGTCGGCCATCTCCATCATGGCGGTGTCAAGGTTGCCGGTCACGTCCTCTCCCACCAGCTTCAGGTTCACCCGGCCAAACGTGTTCTTGCGCACATTGGCCCAACTATGCGTGCCGTCGGCACCGTCTCCGTACTCGCTCATCAGGTCGCCGTACTCGGGGCTGTTCTTTCGGATCTCAAACGTGGTGTTTTTCAGCCAGTCGCGCACCGGCGCATAGTAGTCCCGCAGCGTGGTATCCTTAACAGTAGATTCCTTCAGTACGCCGCGTGCAATGTTTGTCAGGGTCTCCAGCGCTTCCTCCGTGCTGGCACCGTCCCTGCTGATCTTGCTGAACGCCCGCTCCAGCTCACCGGCCAGCTGGCTCTTGCCGTACCGGCTGCCGTACTTGTCAATGAACTCGCTGGCCGTTTTCTGCACGGCCTTCTTATCCATCAAATGCCCGCCGGACAGCTGTGTTTCCTGCCGCCAGTAGTCGGCGCTCTCCCGTGCCTTGGTATACTTCCGCGCCAGCTCCCGCTTTTCGGCCTCCGCTGCCGTCAGCTGCTTCTTCAGCTGCTCCTTCTCGGTAGCCTCTCCCACGATCTGCTCCGCCGCGGATTTCCTGCTGTAGCGGAACTGTTCCAGTTCGCTGCGCTCCGTCATGCTGCCATCCCGGTAGAAGGCTTTTATGTCATTTACCACATCGCTGCCCCGCACACGGCCTTCATACTGCCGTGTGGCGATTTGCTTTCCGTCGGCATCGCTCAAATCAACGCTGAATTTGCGGTTCTGCACCCCCAGCGTATCGGCCATTTCGGCAATGCGCTCATACTGGGCGGCGGTGGGCTTCGCCTCTGCACTTATATCCACGCCGGGGCCCTCCGGCATAATGCGCACATTGCCTTCACGGATAAAGGTGTTCAGGTAGCTGGCCTGCGTGGCATCCGGCCCCAGTTCCGCAGGGCCGAACACGTTCTGAATGTTGCGGTGGTCTAGCCCGCGCTTTTCTCCGGCGTTTCCGTCTGTAAAGTCCAGCATCCGGCCATCCGGCAAAAGATACGCGGCTCTTGCATAGTCCTCCGTCGTGCCGTAGTGCTCCACGGCCAAATCTCGGCGGTAATCTGCCGCTTTCTTGCCGCTGTCCTTTACCTTCTGGTCGTACACCTGCTGGGCCGCCTGCTTCTCCTGCCACTGCTGCGTTGCTTTGTCCACACCGGTACTGCGCAGCACCTCGGCCACGGCATCCCGCCGTTCGTTCAGCGCGGCGGCCCGCTCCTTGTAGGCGGCTCTCTGCTCTGTGTACTCTTTCCAAGCCAGGGTGTTAGCTTCCCACTCTTTCAGCTGGCCGCTGAACCTGCCGTATTTTCCGCGCACTTTGTCCCGCTCCGCCCGGATTTCTTCCACTGCGGTGCTATTCTCCCATGCGCTGCGTTCATCTCTCAGCTTCTTCACGGCATCTTTCAGCCGTTCATTCTCCGCATAGGCTTCCTCGATGCTCATTTCAGTCACAGGCTTGTTGACATTTTCGCCGTTCTGTGGTCTATTTTTAATAGAAGAAGTTCTTTCACCGACGTTTGTAGCGAGTGAATCTTTTTGCTTCACGGACTGCTGTTCGGTGGGGTGCTTCTTCTCCGAAAGCGCCATGTCGGTGTCTGTGGGAACAGAGTTCTGCTCTAAGTACCGCTCGCCGGTGGCGCTTTCTTTTATTTTGCCAGGCTGTACATTACTGAAAGAATCTCCGTTTACTGCAAACACCGTGTCTCCGTTCCCGGTGTTCGGCTTCTCAGCACGGCGCTGTTCGGCGGTGTAGTCCATCCGCTTCTGCACATCCCGTGCCTCGACCTCGCCCGCCGTATCCCGGTACAGCTCAAACGGTGCCCGGCTTTCTTTCATGGGATTCATCACAAAATCCCGCAGGCCCCTGTAATAGTCAAGCACATCTTCATTGATTCCAGCCTCAGCCGCCTGCCTGTACACATCCTCATACGCTTCAGCATCGTGCTCCGATACGTACTTTTCCGCATGACGTGCCAGCCGGTCAATGCCCGGGTAGCGGTTGCGCAGGCTCTGCAGGTTGCGTGTCTGCTCCTGCATGTCCTTGGTCACGATCTCATTCCCGCTTGCCAGCATATTCTGCCAGTATTCTGTGCTGGCCCCGCTGGCAAAGCCTTCATAGTTCTGTATCCAGTGCTGTACCTCATGTAGAAGGGTAGACTTCGCCTTGTCGCTTGCGTATTCGCCCAGAAAATTCTTGTTCAGTACAATTTCGTTTTTTCCGTGGTCGTAATACCCTCGCAGCCCTTCTTCCATCTCCTCAAACCGCAGCGTGATGTCCTTCAGCTGCGGGTACTGCTCATACAGGCCCGGTGCTTTCAGGTATTCACTCAGCCTTCCGCCGTCGGCAGCGTTCTTGGGCTTCACCACCTTGGTCAGCTCCTGCAGCCGCTTCCATTCCCCGTCGGTAATGGTCATGTCCTGCACCTTGCTCCACAGGTTTTTATACTCTGCATAGTCCGGATTCTCGGCTTTCAGGTTGTCGCCCTTGCGGTTGAACTCATCCGTACTGTTGTCCACCTCATACCGCCACATACGGTCCGCCCCGCGGAACCACCCCGTAGCCTTGCGGATGTCCTCGGCGTCCTCGCCGTTTTTCTCCATGATCTGTGCCTCGCGCAGCGCATCCCGGTCAACGTTCTGTCCCTGCACACCCACATAGCTGTACTTGTTTTTCTGTTCCCCCTTCTGTTCAACTTGAACATTTTTCTGTTTCCCGATCTCCCGGGCGTTATTTTTCGCCGCGTCCAGCGCGTCCAGATACTCATCAACGATTCCGGCGGCCTCTTGCAGGTTTTCCGCCCGCTCGGCCAGCTTGCGGCCCTCGGCAGCGCCCAGCGTGGCGTCCCCGCCGCGCAGCACGTTCTTGATTCTCTCGATCAACTGCCCGATGGCATCACGCAGCGTTTGCAGGATCGTCCGCTTCTGCTGTGTCGTGTACTGGTCCGCGGTCAGGATGTAGTCGCAGTACTGCTCCACGCCGTCATCCGTGCTCATGATGCCACTCAAAAGGTCTGCAGCCACCTCATCATACAGCCCCGTGTCGGTTCCGTAGGCGTTTTCGTAAGCCTTAAAGACCTTGTCCTGTGCCTCGGTCATACCGACCTTTTCGGTGTAGAACGCCAGCGCCGCCCGCTTCACCTCGGCCCAGCCCTCAGGGTTGTTCTGCTGGATGTAGTGCGCCGTCTCGTGCAGCGCCGTCTGGTAGCTGTTCACGCTCTTTTCGCTCAGGCTGATCTCGTTGTTAGCGGCGTTGTAACTGCCGTTCACAGCGTTGCCGTTCCCGTCGTCCAGCTCTCCGGCAATCGTCACATTGGTTCCCAGCTTCATGGCCGCCAGCTGCAAAGCCTGCAGCGGCGTGCTGGTGCTCTCGGGCGTCGTGCCGCGCATCGTGATAGCCGGGTTCCCGCTCACGCCGGGCGCTGCCATCGGTTCAGCAGCAGTCACTGTGCTGCGCCCGGCCTCATACGCCGCCCGCAGCGCCGTTTCGTTGTTCACCACGGCAGCCGCCGGGGCCACGGCACGCACACCCTGCTCAAACGTCAGGCTGCCTGTGCGCCCCGCATTGTACAGCCCGCTCATGGCCTGCATATAGGTGTCAACGCTGCCGCCGCGGTAGTTCTCCACAAGCGCCGCATTCATAGCATCGTTGTAGATGCCGCTCTCGGCGATCTTCTGCACCTCGCCCACGTTCTTCTGCGCCGCCTGCCGTGCATTGTATGCCCGCTCTGCCTCGTCCACCGTCATGCCGCCAGCAACCATATTTCTCTGCGCCGCGATCCTCCGCAAAGCCTCAGAGCCTTCCTCCGAGGGGGAAGGTTTCTCCGCAGCGGCGGATGAGAGGCCGGCTTCCCGCTGTTGCCCCTGCTCGGTCTCGCCGCCCGCCATCTCCGCGGTCTCCTGCTGCACCTGCCGGATCAGTGGCTGCGTAAACGCCTGCTCCTGCCGCCGTGCCTCCTGCTCGGCCAGCGCCGCCCGTGCCATCTCCGCAGCCTGCTTCTGTATATTCTCCTCTCCGCTAAGGTTCCTCGCCTCCTCCGCCGCAGCGGGGGCGGTGTTGCCCGCAGGCGACGAAGGGAGTTCCCCCAAGCCTTCCCCCTCGGGGGAAGGTGCCGCCGCAGCGGCGGATGAGGGCAGACCTCCCGCTGCCTGCCCGTCCTCGGAAATTGTGTCCTGATTAACAACCCTGTCCATAATTTTCGCCCGGCCATTTTCGTCCAGCGCATTGAACAGATACCCCAAATCCGTCGGCGTAAACTTCTTCCCCGCGGCCTGCTGCTGGCGCATCGTCCCGGCCAGCTCGGCAGCCTCGCCGCCCTGCTGTTCAGCAACTTCCAGCACAGCGTCCGTCATCTGCTGTGCCTGCACACTCTTGCCGGTCCGCTGTGCCAGACTGTCATTTACGGCATCCACCGGCCCACTCATGGCCGCGCTCATCAGGCTGCCGATCAGGAAGCTGTACCACGCATCCGGGTCCAGCATCCGCTGTGCAAAATTGCGGTCATCCTCCTGGTACAGCCGGCTGATATAGCTGCCTGCCACGTCGCTGGTCCATTCCTCCAAGCCTTCACCCAGCATATTCACCGCACGGTTCGCTAGCCTGCGTCCCGTCGCTGTTTTAAAGATTTTGTTCACCGCACCGTTCACAATATTATGGATGCTTGCATACTGCTCCCCGCGCAGTCCAGGCACGCCGTCAAACATCTTTTCGGTTGCGATCTCCACGCCGCCGCTCAACGCACCGGCAAGCCCCGCCGTCAGCGTATCCGCGCCGTTGTCGCGGGCCTCCTGTGCGCTGGCACCTGCCGCGCTGGCATACAGCGCCGCAAACCCAGCCGTCGGGCCGCCCACAGCAGAAGCCGCCATGTTCGGGGCCATGCCGCCCACAGCACTCACAACATCACCGGCCACGCGCAAGCCGCCGGTCTTGCCCTGCTCCTGCTGGTACATCCCGGCCAGCCGTCCGCCCTGCTCAATGCCCAGTGCGCTGCGCATCGTCTCGTCTCCGCTGATAACGTCTCGTTCCCTGTTGGCCCGCTTCATGCCCACCGTGCTGTATGGGCCTGCATTCCGCAGCTTTTCCTGCTCGTCCGCGGTCAGACTGTCCCATCTGTTCTTTCCGCCCTCGCTGGCAGGCCGCACCTTGTTTTTCCAGTATGCCTCGTTCTGTTTCTGCGCAAGCTTTTGCGCATCCTCTCCGTCCGCCGCATTGTGGACACGCGCGATCAGCTCCCGCACGCTCTGGTCGTTGTCAATCAGGTTGCTGCCCACATTGGCAAATCCGCTCACTGCGCCGGTTCCGGCGCTCTTGGCAAGGTAGGCCAGTGCACCGTCTTTCTTACCCTGCTTATCTTTGGCAGCTTTGCCGCCGTCCTTCCGGGCAGCCCATCCGTCGGTGCCGCTGCCCATCATCTGCTGCACTGCCGCCTCCCGGGCCGTCTGGGGCGTGCTTTTCTGCCTGGGCAGATCCAAAATGCCGGTTCGGCCAAACCGCAAAGCCTGCGCATCTCCTGCCACACTGCCGGTAATGCTCAGCCGGTTGTGATAGGGTTGTTCCCGCAGCGTCTGGGCCGTGTCTGCAAGCTGGCGCTGTGCAGCCCCCGACTGCAGCCCTTTTCGGAAGTTCCCGCTGTCCTCCCCGCTGCCGCCCAGCGCCCGGCTCATTTCCTGCCGCTGCTGTGCCCGCAGCCGGTTCACTGCCGCCGTGCGGGCCATGCTTTCATCCACAACCGCACTGTTGCCGACTCTCGCCGTACTGTCGTTGCTCTGCCACCGGCGTTCGATCTCTTCATCCTCGCTCAACTCCCGGCTGTTCTCCGTTCCGGCGTATACCGGCACATTTTTGGCCGTAGTATGTACCTTGGACCATTTTTTCTTGATCTCACTGCTGCTTGCCATCTCTGGGCCTCCTTAGCCGTAAAACTTCTTCAGTGCCGCATCCTTTTCCTTGGCAGACAGCCCAGGATACTGCCGCGTCAGCGCACTGTACGCCTGCGCACCGGTCAGGCCGTTCACCGCAGCGCTCTGTGCGGCATACTCGGCCCGGCCCTTATTGCTCAAAGGCGCGTTTGCAGGCTGCCCGCTGCGGGATGCCAGTGCTCTGTCAATCGCCACCTGCTGCGTCAGTGGCGTGCTGAAGGTTTTCTTTCCCGCGCTGCTGCCGGAACTGCTCTTCCTGGTGCTTTTGCCGCTCTTGCTGGTGCTTTTGCCGCTCTTGCTGGTGCTTTTGCCGCTCTTGCTGGTGCCCGTTCCCACTGCCTTCGCCGCAGCCGCAGCCGCCGCCTGCTTGTACGCCAGTTCCTCCCGGCTCAATGCCAGGTTCGCGTCAAACTGCCGCCGGTTCTCAGCCATCGTGGCATCATACTGCCGCTGCTGCTCGGCCAGCTCCTTCGCCCACTGCTCGTCGGCCACGTCGCCGCGGTAGCCGGTGTACAGGTAGTCGCGGTCCGTGTTGTAGCGGTTCACCTTGTCGCCCCACTCGGTATAGTCGCGGTTGTAGGCCGTGTTTTCCTTCTGGGTCAGGTAGTTCAGGTAATTGTAGAAATCCGTCACGCTGTCCTGGTACCGCCCGTAGTCCGTCGCGTCGGCTCCCTGGTACAGCCCGTACAGGCTCGTCAGGTCGTTGCCCTCGTTCTGGTACCGCGCCATTGCCAGCTGATACAGCTCGGGGATTCTGTCGTTCAGCTCGGTCATGTACTGCTGGTTCGCCTGCGCCGCCGCGCTGGTCGCGTAGCTGTTGCCGTACCCGCCGGTCAGGGCGCTGGCACTGGCCGCTGCATTCACTGCCGCCTGCCGCCCCTGCTCGGTGTACTTGTCCTTGTACTGCTGGTACAGCGCGTCCTTGTTAAAGTCGTAGTCGAACTTCCGGTTGCTCAGCTTATCCAGCAGCCCGTCCAGCTGGTCCTGATACTTGCTCGTGTACGCGCCGGGCTTCTTCCCCTCGTAATCGCTCAGCGCCTTCTGTGCATCCAGCACCGCACCCGATTTCTCATACGCCCCCGGCGCATTCCCCTCCAGCTGATCCAGTCTCGTCTTGTAATTGCTCATGTTGTGCCCCCAATCGCGTTCAGCTCGTTGTATTCGTCCTCTGTGATTTTTATATATCCGGCAGCATCTTTGTTTCCGTAATTGCCTTTATTTTTCAATCCACCATACAGGTAGGGGATTTCGTTCAACTGCGACGAATTCTTGTAGCCCATAAGCAGCTCCGCCCTTCGCGCATAGCATTGTCCGTTTTCTTTTTTAAGGTGCAGCCTGATTTTTTCCCAGTAGTGCGGTATTTGAAACTCCTGGCCCGTCTCGTCTACCAGCTTGTCAGTAGACACAAACATGCCGCCGTACAAATCCATGTCACAGTCACTTTCGTGCCCCTCCATAATTTCATCATACACATTCCGCAGACCTTCAAATTTGTAGGTCCCGTACTCATGAGTAGCCACGCCTCTGCTATCCACTCTGCCAACGTCGTGGCTGGAGCTGTAAAACAGATCACAAAACCCGCCGTGCTCAAGTCCCAGGTCAACGTCATCCCAGCATCCGGCTCTTCTCGCTTTCAGACCTGCGAACGCTCCTTTGGGGAAAGAGGGAAAGCTATAAGCTGTGTCAAACATCTTCCACGCATTGATTCCGTTTTTCCACTTCCATGCGCTAAATAGCCCGTCCGCAAGCGCTTGCCGCAGATTGCTGGTCACATGGCCCGATGTACTGCCGGTCACCTCCCCGTTAAAGCCAATCAATGTATCATTGAACATGCCCGTCAGTATGTCGGCACCGCTTTCTGCCACCGGCTTCAGCAGCTTCGCGCTCAGATTTATCTCGCCAACGTCGTCGCCGCTCACGAACAGTTCTTCCCCATAGGTCTTTTCCGGTATCCCGGTAAAGATAGTTTCCGGGATATTCAGTATTCTCTGAACTGCAAAAAGTCTGCTCACAAGCAGCAGTTCATAATTCGCAGTGTCGCTAAACAATCGTTTAGGCAATGTTCCTGTTTTTCCTTGCACCCAATAATCGTAAGTCATATTCCAGGCCAGCAGGAACCCACCGCTCGGTATAATATCTCCGAACAGCTTTTCCGGCATTTGCCCGAATTTAACAGTGTAAAATGCTTCCCCCCAATCCCACGCATCAATTTCCGCAAAAGCTCCGCTTGGCAGACCGCATGCCGTCAGGTCAGCCCCCTTAAATGCACGGTGCATGCTGCCGGTTACATACCTCACGCCGCCCTCAGTCTTTGCCGCTATGCCTTCCAAAAATTGGCTCGGAAATTCATCAAGCTGGCAGTAAAAGAACAACCCGTACAGGCTTATACCAGGTACAGCCTTTGCCGAATACGTCCAGCTGCCGTCGTCCCATCCTCCGTACTGGATCTTTCTCTTGCACCGCACGAAATTATCCGCATTCAGCAGTTCCACCGTAAGATTCTTTACCCAGGTGAAATAAAGAGGGGAGTAGTTATTTATCGCCAGCGGTGACGTTACCTTGTTTCTGTTGTGCATCAGCCCTTTATAGAACGTCGCCGCCTTTCCTGCAACGGGCATAATACAGTCAATCGCCAGCAGTTTGCCATAGATTGTACATTCTGTTGCCTTTTCGGGCAGCTTAATGTTATACCGCTTATAGTCCGTCCCGGCTTTTGGGTTATCATACCAGTATTTCGTCTGGATTTCCGTTACACCGCTGTTCCCATAGCAGTTCTTGATCGTTCCGTCATTAAACACAAGGATGCACGCGCCGTACGGTATGAGGCAGACTTTTGTATCGTAGTCGTAGTAGGTAAACGTAAACCGCACGGTTGGCGTCAGCTCCCACCAGTTGTCGCGGTAAGCCGACGTCCCATTTTTTTCTTCATAGTTTCCGTGCAGCTCAATGTGCTGTTTACCATGATAATACAGCGCTTTGTGTGGCTTTCCCTGATAATATAAAGCGTTGTTGAACATGTGCAGCTCACTCATGACATCACCACCGCCCCCTGCACCAGATAAATCGTCTCCGGGTCCGGGTTGCTCGGCAGCGCCGTCACGCTTTCAACATTCAAAAAGCCCCCTCCCCCTCCTCCTCCGCTCTCTCCCGTCGTCGTATTCCCGTTTCCAAGCCTCTCCCCGATCCCCTTGATCTGCTCCGTCAGCTGTTTCAGTTCACTCGGCTGCCACCCCTGCGTTCTGTCCCCGGTATTGATGTTGATCGTCGTCCCGCTGTTCCCGGCCAGCGCGTTGATAAGCTGCCGTATCAGATCCAGCTGATCCTGCACGTCGTTGCTCAGCTGATCTTCTCCGATGTTCCCCAAAAGATACCGCAGCTGCTCGTTCAGCTGGTACAGGTAGCTCTTGATCTGCTTGCTGTCTGTCGCATCAAACTTGTCGCTGTTGATGTCCGGCAGCTTCAGGTCTGCCAAACTCGCCATTACTTCACAGCACCTCCCACCTGCATGACTTTGTTCATGTTGAACAATTTAAACACGCCCTCGCCCTCCAGCCGCAGCGCGGCATGGTCGCACCGGCGCAGCACCACCGGCACCAGCAGGCTCGCATTGCGCCCGCCGTGCACCGTCTTGGCCGTGATCCAATCCCCGTCATCGTACCGCACCTTGACGGTCATCGTGCTGCCCTCCGGCAGCCAGACCCGCAGCTGAAAGCGGTTCAGGTACTTCGCGTTCAGCTCCCCGATGCCGATCATACCTGTCTCGGCCCACCATCTTTCGCTCAGACCTTCCCTGCCCGCCGTCACGCCGTCCGGCTCCATCTTCAGCACGCTGGCGTCCGCCATCACCATGTAGCCGTCCCCGTTCTTGCAGTAGAACGCCGTGACCTGCACATCGTCCTCCCGGCTCCACAACCCATGCTCCACGTCGTAGCAGAATACGCGGTTCTCCCCTGCTGCGGTCTGCATGTGGATGTAATATTTCCCGTTGATGCACCCGGCCACGGCGTTCTTGTACGCCACGTTGCCCAGCGCCTCACTGATGCTGCTCGGCAGCCCGCCGTCGTAGCTCACCACATCCACCGGGCTCTTGTAGTACAGCGTCTCGTTCACAATAACCAGGCTCTTTTCACTGCCCTGCTGCACGCCGCGGCAGTTCGTCTGGCTGATCTGATAGTTCGACGGCTTTGTGCCGAACAGCTTCAGCAGGCAGTCCTCTTTGAAGAACAGCACGTACCCCAAAAACGTGACCGCACCGGTAAATCTGCCAGGCGCGCCCACCGTCACGGCGTAGCTGTCGGTGTTCAGTCCCATGTAGCTCGTCCAGTTCGTGGGGTCGCCCAGCTTGCAGGCCCGCAGCTCATTGGTTTTTGTGCTGCACCCCCACAGCCGGTTGTTGCACTCGGTAATGTAGTCCAGCTCCGGCAGCTCGCGTTCCACTATGATCGTGCCCGTCACCGTCGCCGCCGCATCGATGATGCCCGCCACCATAATGCCGTCATCGTCGGCAGCGTAGACGATCATGTCCCCGTTCAGGTCGTCGTAGCCCGTCAGGCCGCTCACCTTCACGGTATCGTACAGTGCCAGCCCTCTGCCCAGCCCCGCCGCCGTGATCCGCACGTAGGTTGTGCCCACGCTCACCCAGTCCTTGGCGCTCGTGCTGTACATCTTCAGCACGTGGGGCGTCTCGCCGGTGTCCAGCCATAACTTGGCGGTGTCCCCGGGGGCCGTGCCGCTCACCACATAGTCCGTATAGGCGGTCTTGTCGTGCTTGCACAGCGTCACCTGCACGCTGGCCGCCGTGTTCTTCACCCACAGCGTGTCCACCGTGCCATCCTCGGCATTGTACCGCACGCCGTCCGGGAACACGATGACCCAGGCTCCCATTGCTATGATCTGCCTCTGCACGCTCCCGGCCAGCAGCAGGTTTGCGATTTTCGTGTTTTCCTTGTACAGCTCGGCTCCCTGCGTCCAGTACAGCACGCCGTCCCGCACGCAGGTTGCCTTCATAGAGCCAGATGTATCCTGCGACGCCCTGCGCCCCCGCGCCGTCAGCACCGGGTACAGCCCCGTGCTTATATTCTGGCAGTCGTAGAAGCTGCCCTCCGCGGGGACGTCGTTGTGGTTGTAGCCCAGCCACCGCACCACGCTGTCCGTCGTCTTGCTCACAGATTTAAGGCCGGGCAGATACATTTCCGTTCTCCTCCGTTCCACGTTCTGGCGTGCAGGCCGCCGCTCTGCAACGGCATGACCTGCCGGTTGTAGTATTTGGCGTAGTCGTTATAGCTCTGGTTGTACAGCGCCGCGTCGTTCTGGTACAGGTCGTATTCCTGATTCTGCAGGTCGATCTGGCACGCCAGATACTGCACATACATCCGGTCATACGGCTTCACGGCCAGCAGCAGCTTATCATCCGCGCCGCTCTCGTCCGCGGGGTTGTATCCGTTAAAGATCAAGCTCTGCCCGTGCTCGTGCGTCATCACCAGCTCACGGTACACTGCAAAATCCACTTCCTCCAGCCACCGCACCTTTGTGGGTCTGTCTACCGCATTCGGCTTGATAGCATCCAACTGGCGTATCGCCTCTCCAATCGTCATGCCTGTCCTCCTTATCACAAAAGGGCAGAGATGTCACCACCTCTGCCCTCCTTTTCTCTCTTGCCTTCCCGTATCACTCAGACACGTTCTCGGCAATGAACTGCATTGCCGCAGCCTGCTGTGCCTGACTGTTCTCGAGGATCTCCACCACAGCCTTCGGCACCTTCACGCGCGCGCCGCGTTTGATCTTGTACAGCACGCCGTTCAGGCCAACCGTGATGTCGGTGTCCTTCGGGTTTGCCGGGTTCATCGGCACCAGCAGATCCGTCAGCTCCATGTTGGGGTCACCCTCCTCGGCCACCTTGGCCGGTGCGCGGGCCGCCATCTCGGCTTCCTTCACAACCTCGCTGGCGTCCTTCGTGGCCGCCTCGGCCAGGTCAGCCGCCATATCCTTCTTTGCTGCCATGCTCCATACCTCCTTCCCAATCATTGTATGGGCCGATGCTCACCATCGTCCCCAAGCCTTCCCCCTCGGGGGAAGGTGCCGCCCGCAGGCGGCGGATGAGGGCAGACCTTCCGCATCCGCCCATTTGCCCCGCTAACTCAGTTCGCCTGCGCCGCTGCGTTCCAGCTCGAACCGCTCTCCACGCGGATCATGTACTCCTCGGTCAGGATCTCCGCCGTCTTAACAGCCTTCCAGCCGATGGTAGAGCGCTGGTCCAGCGGGTCAGACGTGCCGCCGCTGCCCTTCTGCTTGACGATGGTCTCCAGACCGCCGCCGTTGACGCTCGTCTTGCCGTAGGCGTTGGCGGCAATAAACAGCGTGCCGAACACCGCCACGCCGTCCGCGCATTTGTCGGCAGTGCCCTTCCAGATCTTTGCCTCGGTGGTCTGCACAAAGCGCACACCGCCGATCTTGCCGATCTCACCGTTGTAGATGTTCTCGGGGTGCTGGTATTTCTGGATGTCAATCCACTGGTCCCCGGCCTCCATCATAAGGTCGTACGCCACGTAGGGGTGAATGATCGCAACAAAGTCCCCGTTAATGGGCTTCGCGTTGGCAGCCTTCAGCGCCGCAGCGACGCGAAAAACTTCCTTCACGGTCAGCACGTTCTTGGCAGTCAGGCCCGCACGGCTCGTGACCGCGGTCTCGCCCGTAGAACTGGGCGTCGGCTGATACATAACGTTCGTACCGGCGGCCAGCTTCTCGCGGGTCACGGTGTCCAGCGTGCGGCCCGCCTGGCTGCCGATCAGCGACAGTGTCTCCACAATCGTGTTGTCGATGGCCGTCATCTCCAGCATGTCAGACAGCGTCACGTAGTCGCCGTACTGGCTCACCGTAGCCGTCTGCGACGTGACCGACAGGCTCCTGCCGTCGGGCGTCACGCCCTCGGTCAGCGGGGTCGTCGCCTTCGGCAGCGCCGTGAACTTGCGGAACTCAATGGTCTTGCCACCGTTCTTCGGAATGTTGCGCTCCTGGCCGAATTGGTCATGCACCAACTCGGGCTCCGCCTCGTCGATCAGCGTTTTGTCGTAAAAGGTTTTCATCTCGGCAGACAGCGTGCTGGTGCCGGTGGTGTTGGTGTTCGGGTTCCCGGCAAAGCGTTGGATGTCCACCATTTTGTTCATCTTGAACATTTTCAGCTCCTCACAGAGCCACTCTCATCACAAAACCACGCGCTCCCCCGATCTGGCTCTCTCGATCAGGGCGCGTCTGTCGGCTTTGCTCATGTGCGCCACGTCCGGCGCGCCGTTCACAGCGCCGGTGTTGGCCCCGCCGTTCTCCGGCGGGCGGTTTCGGTTTGCCTGTACGCTGGCCGCCACCTGTTGGGCAGCCTTCTGGCCCGCGTACTGCATAGCTCCCATCATGATCTCATCGTGATGCAGCACCTCATAGCAGGTTTTAACATCGATGCCGCTGTTCAGCAGCTTGGCAAAATGCGCGCCATTCGCGGGGTCGTTCAGCTCCGCTTCCAGGTCAAGCTCCGGGTAGAACTTTTTAGCCTCCTCCACCTCGGCATTCAGCGCGGCCAGTGCCTGCTGCTCGGCCTCATGGTTGGCAGTTTCCCGTTGGGCAGCAAGCAGCTGTGCGTTTTCGCGCTCCATCCGCTTGTAGTTTTTGTACTGCTCCACGCTCATCCCGGCTCTGGCGGCGTCCTCCTCCCAGAAGCTCTGGTCAGCCTCAATCGCCTTGCCCAGACCCGCCACGTCCTCCGGCTTTACGCCGTACTTTTCGGCCAGCATGCCCAAAATGGGCTGCACGGCCTTCAGGCTCGCTTCGGTCTGCTTCGACTTTGCAAACCGCTTGTCGATGATCCTCTGCATCTCCTGGCCGAACTCGTCCTTGTACTCCCCGGTGATCATACCGCGGAACAGGGTCAGCTTGTCCGGCCCGGGCTGCTGTTGGCCGGCCGCACCAACACTTTTTTCATTCCCCGCGGCGTCCGTGGTTCCTTCCGCACCGGCAGTACCCGCTGCACCGCCCGTGCCTGCGCCCGCTGCACCAGCGCCGCCGCCCTCGGCAAAGCGCTGGATGTCCGGCCATTTCTCCGTTTTCCTCATGATGTACTCCTTCTGCGGTCTTTCCCGCGTGTCTTTCAGCAGTAGGGCGGGATGCCCCCCTGGCCTTCCCCCTCGGGGGAAGGTGCCGCCGCAGCGGCGGATGATGGCAAACCCCTTCCTCGCCGCCCTGTCGTCCCACTGTAGGGGCCGATGCTCTTCATCGGCCAGAGGGGCAGTCACTTACAGGCGCGGCTCGTTTTGTAAGGTCCTGCGTTCCCTTACTTCCCCATCATACCCCCGCCTATATGCCGTTTTCCCCCCACGCATCCCCGTTTTGCAAAATTTTTTCTGTAAAACTCACATATTTCGGGTACTGGTACGCCAGCGCCCTCAAGAAAGAGGCCGTCGCATCCATCAGCTTGTATGCCTGGTATCCCTTTCCGTCTACCTCATGCAGCGCAGCGCCCCTGCGCCCGCCGCACCGGCAGCCGAACGCCAGCAGGTTCGTTTCCAGCATCTCCATGGCCGTACTCACGGCAGCGCATACCACATCCTGCCCGCAGGCCGCGGCTCCCGCGTGCCCCTCGGCCCGCATCCGCATCCGGCTGTCGCCCGCACTGCGCAGCCATACTACGCGGGTCACGTCTCATCCTCCCCGCGGTGCGGGTTGGCGTTGTTCTGCGCCCGGCGCTGTGCCTGCACGGCCAGACTGTTGCCCGCCGCCACGTTGCCGATGCTGTCCGTCGTAACCTTGTGCCTGCTGTCAACTTTTCCCGGCTGCGCCTGCTCACCGTTCTGGATAGCCTGCTCCATGTTGGCCGTGATGCCCGTGCCGTTCTGCGCATCCAGCACCGCGGCCATCTTCATCATCGTCGCCTGCAGCTGCTGCACTTGCTGGAACAGCCCGCCATTCTTCTGCACGTCCTCCAGCACCTGCTCCTTGCCGTCAAAGTCCATCATCTGCAGGCAGGCCGCCGACTGATCGGCCAGCTCCGGGTTGAAAAATCCCATCTGGTACAGCTCCTTGGCAAGCTCGTTCTGGCTCAACCGGCTGTAGGTGGACTTTTTCGCCGCCACCACGTTGATGTCAAATATCGGCAGCTTCTCGCTCATGCCCCATCCGAAATCCATCTCCTCCCGCTGGGGCACAAGGCCGCTGTTGTCGAAGTCCATGAACTCATACCCTGTCCCGCCCTCACCGGTAATACGGAACGCTCGCGGCGCGGTGTAGAACTGCCGCATCAGCTCAATGCAGAGGTTGCATTCCTCGGTAAAGGCCCGGTACGCGCTCTTCAGGGCATCCCGGCTCAGCTTGCTGCCTGCCTCCTGCAAAGCGGCAATCGCGCTGGCCGCCGTCACGCCGCTGCCGGTCACGCCCTGGCTGAAATCCCGGTTTCCGCTCGTCTCCTTCAGCTCGCTGATCTTGTTGTTCAGGTGCGTGACGTATATGTCAGACAGTACCGGCACCTGCACGCTGCGCACGGCATCTTCTCCCAGGTTGCCGTCCACGTGGATGATGCTCTTGTCTAAGTCGGTGAACTCCGACTCGTTCAGTCCGCTGCCGCTGTTTACAAAGTACCGTATCCGGCTGGCCGCGTCGGCATTGCGCGTGATTGCCGCCCCCAGCACGTCAATACTGTACTGCGTGCCCTTCATCAACTCAATGTACCCAAAGCCCGCCGGGCTGCCCGCCATCGGGAACATCACGTCCATCACAAACGGATACTTCCCGTGATCGTAGTACCCGCGCGCGGCATAATCCGGGTCGTTTTCGCTGGCATACAGCACGCAGTCGTTCACGAACTTGCAGTAATGCAGCCGCCCGGCCTTTTTGTAATACCAGTCCACCACAAAGCTCTTACCGTCGGTGCGCACCTGGTCGTCGTACAGGTACTTCGGCACCTGCTCCGCGCCGCCGGTGTGGCCCTGCACCCACGGCCAGCGCTCCAGCAGCACTTCGTCGTCCATCATTTCCACATGGAACAGGTTCCGGCTCGCCTGCAGGTCGGTTACGCCAGGTTCCCAGTACAGGTTGAGCAGATCGACCATCCGGATGTCAATGTCGCCAAGCCCCCCGGCCTTGCTGCCGTCCCAGACCACCATCTTGCAGCCGGTGCCGTGCTTGATCTTGTACCACCATGTATCGTTGTACACTTGCTCATAACGGTTCTGCTCCAGCACCACCGGCAGGATCGCGCTCAGCTGCCTGGCCGTCTCGGTGTCGTCCTTCGCCCGCGGCAGTACGTTGGGCTCCGGGTAGTTGTCCATCGCGTCCGCGTGCTTGTTGGCAAGGGAGTTGAACAGCCACGCCGAATCCGGCGCATTGTTCAGCGTCATCTTCGTGCCGTCGCCCTGGTTGTGCAGCCGGTACCACTGCTCATTGTTGATGATCTTCTCGTTCAGCGCCTTCTTCCCCTGCTTGTACTCCTGCAACGTCAGCGCCGCCTGCCGCACCTGCTCCACCCCGATAGGCCCCTTTACCCCCACCGGCCAGGATTGTTCATCTTGAACATTCCCCGCACCTTCTCCCAAGCCTTCCCCCACCTGCCGCACTTCGTTCACAGGCACTTTCCCGTTGATCATCCGTTTCTTCGCCATCTCTCAATTCCTCCTTTTCAAGCCTTCCCCCTCGGGGGAAGGTGCCGCCCGCAGGCGGCGGATGAGGGCAGACCTTCCGCAGCCTGCCGTTCTCCTTCAAATCCTCAAAACCTTCGTCCCCGTCTGCTGCTCCTTGTACAGATCCAACGGGTCCTCCTCCGGCACGGCCCGCTTCACGTTGGGCCGCGGGCTGATCGGCGACGCCATCATCACGTACCGCCATTCATCGTAGATGTGATCCTCCATGTCGGTGTCAATGTCCTCAGGCCGTGTCTCGCTGTACACCAACATCGGCACCGTTCGGATGAACCCTCTGCAGGTGTTGAACACCTGGAACATGCACTGCCCGTTTTTGTCAAAGGCAAGCCGGTAGTGGCACTGCATCAGCCCCGGCAGCCGCTTGTGGTCGCCCGGCTGCCAGTAGACCATATTCGGCGGCTTCACCATCATCTGCGCAATGCTCTCCCCTCGGCTCTCCTCAAAGATCGCCGGGTCCGCCACGCCGATGATCTGCCGCCCGCGCAGCATCGGGTCGTTCCCCTCCCGCTCCCGGATTCCCTCGGCGATCTCCTGCGGCGTCAGCTTCAGGCCGGTGTTCGGCTCCTTCGTGCAGCCGTACCACTCCTTGATCCTGTACACTTTGCCGTCGCCGTCAGCGGCGTACCATCCCACAGAAAACGGCTTCGAATACCCGAAGTCGAATCCGCGCCAGATCTTCCACCAGCTCGGTATCTCAAACGGCTCAATGACGTGCGTCCATGTCCCGTCCTTGTAGTGCGTCGGGTCGTTGCGCCATTCCTCAAATACCTGCCCGCTGAAAATATCCCAGTCGCCCAGCAGCAGGGCCTTCCGCTGCTCCTCCGGCAGCATCTCCAGCCGCTGCACATACTCGGGGTCGCCCTGCATCAGAAACGGGTTGTCCTGCACAAGACTTGGTATAAACAGCCGTGTCCTCTTGCCCGCCTTGAACATCTGCCCTGCCGGTGCCGGGTCGATGAATCGCTCCTTTACCCAGGCATGGCCGACGCCGCCCGGGTTCGTGCTGCTCTTGATACCTCGCGGGAACGGCATTACGCCGCGCACGCGGCTCATCAGGTATATGTACTGGTTGTACGTGAAGTGTGTCAGCTCGTCGAAGCGCACCACGTCGTACTCCGCGCCCTGATAACGGTACACGTCGTTTTCCTTGTCGCAGTACCCGAATTCCAGCACGCTGCCATTCTTCAGCATCCCGCGGTGTGTACTGGAATTGTACCGGTACACCTTCAGCGGGAAGAACTTCAGATGCTCCTGCACCAAGCTGCGCTCCAGATCGGGGTATGTGCGTCGCAGCATCAGCTGGCGGCTGCCCGGATACCGCAGCCCGTACAGCAGCGCGTCCACCAGCTGCCCCCGGCTCTTTCCACCGCCCGCCGCGCCTCCGAACAGCGTCTCATCCGCCTGCGAATCCATAAACTTTTTCTGTTTTGGGGTAACTACCAGATTAAGTACCATCCTTCACGCCTCCTGCTGCCCCCCAGCCTTCCCCATCGGGGGAAGGTGGCCCCGCAGGGCCGGATGAGGGCAGACCTCATGTTATTTCCCATCTTCCCCCTTCGGCACATCCTCCGTGACCTTCAGATTCACCACCAGCTCATTGTCCTGTACCTCCAGCTTTTCTGTGAACAGGCCCTCATGCTTGCCTAGCAGCTCCAGCGCCTTCAGCCGATCCCGCGTGCCGGGCCGCCGCATCAGCACCATATCATGGCCCATATCGCCGTCATACTGATAATCTGCGTACTCAGTCTCCCCGCGCGCGATCTCGCTCAGCTTCTCCAATATCTGGCTCGCATTCATCACGGCCCCGGCGCTCGCCTCGGCCCGGGCTTTGTCCATCAGGTACTGGTAACGCATCCACACGTGCGGCTTCTTCAATTCCTCGCTCGCCTTACGGTTCACGATCCGCGCCGCCGCCTTCGTGTTGTAGACCTGCCGGTAAGCCTCCCCCTGCTTCATCCCGCCGACCACCAGCTCCACGAACTTCTCCTGCTTATCCGTCAGGTTCCGCACCCGTTCTCACCTCCACCTCAATGTTACCCCACTTTTTTCTCATTTTCCCCCCACGCTGTTGATAACTTTTCATTTCTTCCTAAGCCTTCTCCATCGGGAGAAGGTGCCGCCGCAGCGGCGGATGAGGGCAGACCTTCCGCAGCCTGCCGACCACCCCTAAAAAACAGAAATACCCCGGCCACTCACCCGCCGGGGTATTTGTTTTATCCTGTTTTTGTATGACCGCTCTCCAGCAGCCATCTGCAATACGCGCACCCCGTCTCCCTCGGCATCCGTGCGCAATGCTCCTCCAGGTACGTTTCCCGCTGTTCCGTGCTGGCAAACCGCGTCAGCGTCGCCGTCCCCGGTATAAACCCCTCGCAGGTGATGCTGTACCTGGCATAGCTCAAAAAGAAAGGGCACTTTATATCCGCTGTTTCCCCGTACTTCATCTCAGTACCTCAAACAAAGAAAGGCGGCAGCCTTGGGAGCGCCGCCGCCTCTCCACTTATAGGAGAAAAGTCATGCCGCCGGGACAGAGCAAACCTGTGTAGAATCAGGGGAGCTCGTTACCGCCGCACCGCGGTCCCGGCACCTCTATCATCATTTCTGCGTCCGCCCTTTGTCAAGTCCAAAAATGTTCAACTTGAACATTTTACCGCTTTTCTGCCGCCCCGGCCACGTCGTTTTCCTTGATGACCGTCGGCTCAACCTCATTCTCTGGCCGTCCCGGTATTTCCTGCACGGTCAGCTGTATTTTATAATTCATCTCCAGAGGGTTTTCTTCCCATGCGTGGCTTCTCGCTTCTATGTAGCTCACGCGGGCTTCTTTGCCCTTCGGCAAATCAGCAAGCATTTCCACAAGGCGTCTGCCAAGCGCATTCATCATCTCGGCGCGTGCGCAGCCGATTTCTTCCGGCGCGCAGTAATAAATCTTCCGCTCCTCACATAAAATCTTCATCTTCGCATCCCCTTCAGCCTTGGCACCGCCCCGCCGGGCATAGCCTCAATTTCCATTGCCGCTGCCCGCCGGGCCTTATCACTCAGCACATTAACGGCTTTTTTCTTCACGTGCGCCCGCCGCACACTTTCCGCAACAGCCGCCTGTATATTTTTATCTATCGCCCGCTGCAGCTCTATTTCCTCTATCGGGCCGCGCACCGGCTCTTTCTCCGCCTCTTGTATGATCGGTATCTCCTGCCTCATGGCCTGTTCCGCGCAGTGCTGCAGCCGCGTCAATGCCCATTCCAAATCTTCCCTGGCCCATTCATTGAACTGCCGGTAGTTCAGCAGTGCCTCGGCCCGCACCGCGTTCAGCCGTTCGGTGCCAAAGCCCAACACGTCCCTCATGCCTACAGCAAAACAGCACCAGGCCGCCGTGGCCGCAGTGTCCCCGGTCCGTCGCAGTTCCTGCTCCCGCCAATTCCTGGGCGCGCGGTTCAGCGGCACAGGGAACTCCGTCTCGCAGATCCCGCCCAGCTTGTCCCGCAGCACCGCCACTCCTTTGGCCGTGCCAAGCTCCTCAACGATGGCCGCGATCTCATCCTGCACCTTCGCCATCACCGCCGCTACCCTCTCAAGCCGGTCCCGGCCCACGCCGTACCGCTGGTGTACGGCCACGGCAATGCACCAACTCGTGATCTGCGCCACCGCATCCTGCGTTTTTTCCTTCTCATCCAGTAGATCAGGTTTCCGCTTCACGTCGTGCCTCCTTCATCTTCATCCCGGCATATCTCAATTCGTGCGCTGCAGTGCGGGCAGCATCTCCGCATCATACGCTTACGCCTCGCATTTCCAGCACTGCGCGTTGCAGCTTGTTCAGGTTGCAGTCCATCTCACTCACAAACCTGCGGCACAGCTTAGGGTTCACGGCGTTGCCCAGCTCGCAGTAGATAAACTCCATCGACTCCCGGCTGAACGACGTGCCACATACCTTGTTGATGCCGTGCAGGTGGTAATTCTGGCTGCGGTTGCTACCACCTTTGAACGCCTCACGGCTGAGGTATTCGATCACCCGCGCCCGCAACTCGTCGATGGTCTGCACCCCATCCAGCGGGACCCATGTGTTTCTAAGCGGATAGACGACCAGCTCGAACCTCATATTGATGAAGCATTTCGGGAACGCTTCTGCCAGCAGCGACCTGATCTTCGGGTTGAGAATCAAATTATTCATTGTTTTCACCCTTTCTCCAAATCATCAATAGTTTTCCGCCAACTCCGGGCCCGTACAGATCTTTTAACTGCATCGCAATCGAGTGCGCCATCAGTGACGTGCTTTTTTCGTATTCGGGCCTGCTGCTAGTGTTGTAGATGCAGCAGATCACGCGGTAGCAGACATCGACGTTGCGTGGCTTTCCGGCGATTTTGCTTTTCGCATCCATAAACATATCTTCGGCCCAGCGCCTGTTTCCGCAGCACGTGGCGGCCATGATGATTTTAATAGCTCTCTTTTTTGTCATAGCGGCCACATTCTTCTTTTTCAGGTAAGGCCGCGCCCACTTCACGTAGGATCTTTGCTCAATATTCATCTTGTTCCCTCCAAAATATCAATCGCCTTGCGCACCGCCGCGCATCCATGCACGCTGCACGCCTGCTCAAACCCGCATCCCAGGCAGCATTCCGGTCTGCGCTCCACAGCCACCCGCCTCAACTGGCGCAGCAGCTCCGGCGATGCCTTCTCATACGCCACACTCTGGCACTGCTCGTTGTCGTATCGTAGATTCTTCATATCAGCCATCCCACTTCGGCACCCGGAACCACCCCAGAACGTCCGCCTCCAACGCATACGCGCCGCACTCGTCCATGCTCCATACACCGCGGGCCTTGTGCCAGTAGGCTAACTCTTCCATCTCGATGCCATCGATTATTCTGTAATGCACCACCGCATACACATCCTCCGGCGGCGGTTCCCGGTTCCAGACGATGATCTGATCCCATGCCTTATCTTCCAGCGCTGCCGATTTCCCGCTCAACGCATTGCGCAGCTCTCCGAATCTCCCGCTCTCCACTGCGCTTTCTTCTTCCGCATCCGCCGGGTCATCCGTAGGGGGCGGTGAAGAAAGCTCCCCTTCCAAACCTTCCCCCTCGGGGGAAGGTGCCGCCGCAGCGGCGGATGAGGGCAAACCCTCCGCAGCCTGCCGTTCTCCTGTCGATTCCTCCGCCAGCTCCTCCAGCTCCCCGTCCATCCTCTCCAACGCTTCCCGGCTCACATCCTTGAACCGTTTCCGATCTTCTTCCTGCTTCCAGCGCCCGGTGCACATGCCTTTCCACATGCCCAGCGCTACGATCACAAACCGCGTCGGCGTCATCTCCACGCGCCAGTTGTTCCCAGCACCCGTGATTGTGATCTTATCCGGTGCGCAGTCCACAAACCCCGCACCGGGGATACTCGCGCTGGCGTTGTTCCGGCACCACACCTTCTTCAGGCGCTCCACGTTCCCGGCCTCATCCGCCGTCGGGTCTATTGTGTCTGAAACGGAGGAATACAACGCCTCCCTCACCGCATTGCTGTACGCAACCCCAGTCACCAGCGCCTCCGACACCGGCCCTGCGTCGCAGGCAAGCTGGTGCTGCTTAAAAACCTGCATCTGCCACCCCGCCGGGTAACGGCACGCCGCATACGCCACCGTGAACGGCAGCAACCCCTGTTCCATTCTCGCCTTCAGCTCCGGGATCAGCTTCTCCGCAATGCCCGCGTACTTGCTCACCGCCGGGCCGCTCATGCCGGTCAAGCGGCTCACCACCTCCCGCGTCGGCCCGTCCAGCCGGATGCCGCCCAGCTCGGCCACCTTCACGCTCCGCAGCGTCTTGACTGCCGTCGTGGCCTGCTCCACCTGCACCATCTTTTCATAGTCGGTCAGCTCCCGGTACTGGTTCGACGCGATCATCCGCAGCATCTCCTGCGCGTCGCTCTCCGCCGGGCGCACGATGCAGGGCACGGTCTGTATCCGCATGCCGCGGCTCACCAGCCGCAGCAGCGCCTGGTACCGCCGGTGCCCCGTCACAATGCGGTACTTTCCGCCGGCCTCGGCCTTCACAACAAGGTTCTGCTCCAGCCCGTTCGCCGCAATGCTGTCCGCCAGCTGGTCGATCTCACACATCCGGTAGAAGTTCCTGCTCGACGGTTCCAGCGCCTCCAGCGGCAGCATCTTCAGTTCTCCCGCCGCGTTGCTGTCCGCCTTCGCTTTCAGTTTGTCCAGATAGCCCATTTCTCTTTATCTCCCTTCTGCAAGCCACCGCGCCAGCCATCGGTAGGCCATGCTGGCCGCGCATTTCGGGCTGAACAGCGCAAGCAGCTTGTCCGCCCTGTCTGCCTCACCGGCCTTCGGCGTCCAGCTGATTGCCGTCGGGGCCAGTTCGCACCCCAGCTCTTCCCCCAACGCCGTTATTTCCCGTTCAATGTCCTTCGCTTCCCGTTTCTGCCTGCGCCGCACGCCGGGCCACATCACCGGCAGCGCCGTCACCCGCACATCGTAGTCGCCGCCCCGCAGCTCCTCGATCACGCACGCAGCGCCTTTCTTGCTCGCGCCGCTGTCCGTCGTGGGGATCAGTATCCTGTCGCTCGCCTCAATGGCATTCAAAACCGCAATGTTGAACTCCGGCGGGCAGTCGATCAGTACAAAGTCAAACTCTTTTTTGTTCTCTTCGTTGTGTAGAAATCTCTCTAAGGCGTCTACCCGCTCCAGCCGGTCACCTAGGTCAAACAGCCCGTCCCCGCCGGGCAGCACATACAGCTGCGGCCAGACACAGCTTTTCCTTGCCAGCTCACTCATCGGCATATCCGGGAACTCCATCCCATACGCCGCGCCAAGTGTCAGCGTCGTGTCCTTGCAGGGGGCGGCGTCACCGACGCCCCGCTCCGCCCGGCAGTGCTCCGGTCCGGTCAGGCAGTCCGTCGCGTTCCCCTGCCCGTCCAGATCGACCACCAACACCCGCTTCCCGTGCCCGCTTGCCAGCCAGTACGCCAGGTTGCACACCGTCGTTGTCTTTCCAACTCCGCCCTTGCGGTTCATGATCCCGATCACTCTCATAAATTTTCTCCTTTCTCAGCCTTCCCCCTCGGGGGAAGGTGCCGCCGCAGTGGCGGATGAGGGCATACCTTCCGGCAAACTGCCGCTATCCCTTTCTCCTGATTTCCTCCATCCGGTGCGTCTCCCGCAGCTTTACCGTTCTCTGCCACAGCCCGCCGGGAAATTCCAGCTCCACCACGGCAAACCGCCCTTCCGGATGTACGTACACGGCCACGCCTTCCTTCATCACGCAGCGCCCGCTTTTGTTCTGCTGTAGCGGCACAAGATGTGCCACTACCACCGCGTCACCGACCTTAATTCCGCCATCCCTTCCCATATTCCGGGAACCTCCCTTCCAGATAGTCCTTCAGCGCCTTCTCAGCCTCTTCCTCTCCGTAACAGACGCAGCAGCAATACCCGCTGTCTACCAGATCATTCAGCCAGCACTTCTGGTTCGGCTGCACCCGCCCGCCGTGCGCCTTCATCTCGATGAACAACCCGGAGCTCGTGGCCGAATACCCGTCGTCCCGCACCAGCTCCATCGGCACCGGCAGGAACAGGTCAGGCACGCCGCTCTTCACACCCATAGCCTTGAAGATCGCACCCTCTGCCTTGCTCCGCGCCCCGCCGTTCGGTATGTGGAACAGCAGCCGCAGCTTTTCAAACGCCCCGCCGCGGTTCGCCGTGATCTCGGCCCACCGCATCACATGGATCTGCTCCGTGTCCTCGCTCGTCGCTCCGTTCGCATTTCTCCGTATCATGCTTTTCTCCTTTCTCCGCCTTCCCCTGAGGGGGAAGGTGCCGCCGCAGCGGCGGATGAGGGCAGACCTTCCGCAGCCTGCCGTTCCTGTTCCGCCATTTTCGCACTCTCACGAAAATGCTCGTCATTGGCCCGTTCCCGCAAACTGCACCAGCCACCCCCACTGCTCTCCGTACATCTGCATCGGGGTCAGCCCGCTTTTCACGGCATACCGCATCACGGCTTCCATCTGGCTTTGTGTCGCGCCGCGGTCCATCCGGGCATACACAGCCTTGCGCTGCTCTTTGTCCGCATAAAACGCAACACCTGTCAGCTGGTAGTACAGCCTCATTAGCTTCGTACACACTGTCTGCCGTGCTCTCTTTCCGTCCTGCCCTCCGCCCCCCTGTTTTCCACAAAGTTTTCCACAATCGCCGCCCGTGGGGGTAACAGGGGTTAATATATCCTTTCCTTTACTTTCATTTAGGGGTTGTTCCGCCTGCAAACTGGGGTTTGTCGGCGGGCAAACTTCCTTTTGCCCGCACCAAATAAAACCTTTGGGCAGCTCGTCTCCCAAAAGCCAATATTTCCGCTCCACCTGGACCGCGGCGCGTCTCTCTTTCGCAGCCGATATAAAGTTCTGTTGCAGCTGCTTTGATGTCAGAACGCCTGCACTTCCGAACAGCCCGTCATCAAACAGCCCGATCCGGCAGCAGGTCGTTACGGTCTGCTGTACGCAGTCCGTAGTCACCCCGCAACCCAGCTTTTGCGCCAAAATTGCAGGTGAAAATTCGTCCCACTTGTAGTAGTAACCTGTGCTGGCGGCGGCGCGTTGGTAAATGGCGAAGTACACCAGAAAACCCCGTGACCCTTGTGTGCCCAGCAACTTTGCGAATGTGTCGTCGTGATCCAGAGCGGCGACGTCCCAGCTTGTGTAGCGCAGCCCCACTGCAGGGGGTCTGCCCATACATCAAACCCCCATGTACTCCCCCGCAGCGTTGTACGCCATCGGGTTGGCCCGGCTCGCATCCCAGCCGAACAGCACGCCATAGCAGCACGCCGCGGCCTGCGCAGGCGTCACGCCGTACCGGCGGTTCAGCACCTCCGGCTCCTCACGCAGCTCACCGCGCACCTTCGGCGCGTAGATCGTGCTGTCGCCCGGGTACACTACCCCCGTATCCCCTGTGTAGGGGTCCTGTACATAGCTGTGGTGTGGGTACCCCTTAAACAGCAGCTCGTTCTTCTTGCTCTCTCCCCGTGCCAGCTCGCTCACCGGCACAGCCTTACTCGGCTTTGGCAACATTATCATTTCCTCCTTGCTATTCTCTCGCTGTCCTTCGCCTCATGCAGCCCGGACGGCCCATACAATCCCGGCAGGCGCTGCTTGCGGACAGGCCCCGCCGGGTCACGGATAGCGCATCCCCGGCCTTCTCCATCGGGAGAAGGTGCCGCCGCAGCGGCGGATGATGGCAGACCTTCCGCAGCCTGCCGCTTCATCCTCAAAAGTACACACCTTGGGCGTCCGTGTCGCCCCCGCGCGGCAAATAGCGGCCCGCACGGTACCCGTCCGGCCATCAGTCTCCCCTTTCAGAGACGTCCAGCCGCTGGCAGCGGTCAGTTTTCAAGCCTTCTCCATCGGGAGAAGGTGCCGCCGCAGCGGCGGATGAGGGCAAACCTCGCCCTGCATCCCGTCTGCTGCCCGGCTTGCGCCGATACCGCCAAACGCGCTTTACTCTTGCTGCGCAGCCGCATTTCTCCTGCGTATGCGCCGCACCGTGTCCTCGCTGCACCCATGCCTGGCCGCAGCATCCTTTGTCGCCATCCCCTGCCTGAGATCAGCCAGGATCGCCTGCTCCACCTCCCCGCCAAACACCCGCGGCCTCCCGCTCGGCTTTACCCGCCCCCTTTTGCCTTCCCCCGAGGGGGAAGGTGCCGCCGCAGCGGCGGATGAGGGCAAACCTCCCGCAGGCACAACCTCCCCATACAACCCAACATCCGCACCGTCCCGCGCCACGCCGCCCCATGCCCATTCGTCATACGGCCAGCTTGGCACTGTCGGCTTGCCCTCGGCCTCCTCCAACATCGGGTCGCGCGTGCGCAGCCCAATAATTTTGCGTACAGTCTCCCGCCTCAGCCCGTACTTCTCGCACGTTCGTGTAATGTACGCCCGTGGCTTCGCCGCCTTCCGGTACCCTGCCCGGATCTTCTTCTTGTTCTCCTCACTGATCCGCATCCTGCGCCTGCTTCCTCATTTCGTTCAGGTCGATAGTCATTATGTCTGCAAATTTATACATCACATGTGCCATAGCCAGACTTTTCTGCAGCACCTTAAACACGCCGTCCTGGGTCTGTTTCTCCGGCTTCAGGGTTCCAATCAGCGCATGCACCAGTGCGAACTCCGTCAGAACCGATACACTCGCGGGCGAGCCGTGACGCTCAATGGTCATTCCTGCCCCTGGCTCCCATTTCATAGTGAACGCTACGGGTTCCTTAAAAATTTCCTTCAAATCGTTATCGTTTTGCATATTCTTTTCTCCTTTACCTTCTTCAAATTGGTCCCGGTTTCACCCGACCTTTTCCCGTGCTTTCTTCTTTGTGGCCGGCTTTTTCTCGGCCAGCCACTGCTGATATTCTTCTTCCATGCCCGGTTGGGCAAAAAAGCTCTCGCAAAGCGCGGCCAGCATCCGCGCCTGAAGCTCCGGCAACTGTGCTTTTTCCTTCTTCGCGGCCACTGTCCGCGCCTCCTTCCGTCGCCTGCCTAAAAAATGTTCAACTTGAACATTCCCTTATCAGGCCCCCTTGCTCTGCTCGTCCAGCGCCGCCCGGGTCATCATGCCCTGCGCAAACGCCAGCACAAGCTGCTGCTCGCCCTTCGGCATCTCGGCCAGCTTCGCCGCCAGCTCGTTCGGCTGTAAAATTCTGTCATTTTCCATTGAAATTTGCTCCTTTCTGCTTTAAAATGAATACATCTGTAAAGTTAGGGGGATAACAATGTCGAGTTCTGTCTCATTGGGACTTATCGCCTCAGTCTCCTTTGTTGCGTTCGCCGTTCTCAGTATAAGACGGACAATAGACTTCATCCGCGCAATCGGAGAAGAGCATCAGGCTGTTTTAGAAGGCAAACGCCCTACACCTTTATTGGATATGCTACTTCTCTTTCTCTTCATGGTGGCGTTTCCAATCTGCATGACGCTTTTGACGGGAAAGGCGACGTTCGAGTTCCTGATTCAGCAATATAGCGCGATGCCGTCATCCAAATCATCTGTATCGGCATCGATCATGCCGCCCGGTACGACTGCTTACACCTTTACGTCAACGCATACTATTGTCGAAGGGCGGACAAATTGTAAATGGGAAATCACCCATGCAGTCAACGGTCAGCCAAATGTCGCCAATGCGTCAACCGTTTATCTGACGCCGGGAGAAGAAGTTTACCTTCGCACCTTTGTAAACGAAACATCAGGAACAAAGGCTGTCGGTGGCGATTATTGTAAAATAGATAGCGTTCCCGACCAAACGTTCAGCGTTAGGCGTACAGTTGACGCAAACAATGGAGACGGTACGGTAGCCAAATGGGAAATCGTGTATACCTTTACGCCGGATGATTCCAAACCGACAGCCACGCCGACTTCCAAGCCAAGGCAAACGTCAACACCAACATCCGGCCCATGGGGCGAGGATGAAACCACCGACGAAACAATCGGCTCTTCCTCTCGCACCGTATACTGGGTGCCTAACGGCAAGTCTTACCACTTCAGCCGCTCCTGCCCTTCTCTGTCCCGCTCCGATGAAATTGAACGTGGAACGTTGCAGGAAGCCCGAGCCGCCGGGAAGAAAGACCCTTGCAACAACTGTGCAAAGTAGTGGTAAATCGTTGCAATAGTTTATTAAATCATTGCAATATCATAATACAACGGCGTTATATCATTGTCAATAGATTTTCACATATTTTATTGCAAAGATGTATTGCAATGTTATATTCACTATGGTATAGTAATTGTGGAGGTGATACCTTGAATGAACGTATAAAACAAGTTCGGAAAGCCCTGGGCTTAAATCAGACCGAATTTGGTGAAAAAATCGGCGTTACGCAAGGGGCCATTGCTGCATACGAAAGCGGAAAGCGAACCCCCATCGACGCAGCTGTCCGTTCTATCTGCAAAACCTGGTCCGTCAACGAAACCTGGCTCCGCACCGGCGAGGGTGAGATGTTCGACACATCCAAGTCTGACGATCTTCTTACCCAGCTGGCTGAGCGCTATGACCTTGACTACGTCGGCCAGGAGATCCTGCGCACCTACCTGCAGATGGACAACGCCAGCCGTGCCGCCCTTACGCGCTTTGCCATGGCCCTGACCGCCAACGTCCAAAAGCGGGAGGAGGAAATGTCCGCCGAGGCTGACGTCTCATCCCCCGCCCCAAAGCAGCATCCGGGAAAAGAAAAGGTCGGCTAATTTTCTGGCGTCGCCTTTTCACCTGATGTTCACTTGAACACCAAAAGCCCCGGCAGGCACACACCCGCCGGGGCTTACTTTATAAAGGGAAATTTTTTATGGAGAATGAACGCACCCTGCTCCCCGCCGTCGCTTACTATCGCTACTCGCCGGGCGGCGGTCAAACCGAACAAAGCATTGAGGGCCAGCGCCGTGACTGCCTGGCCTACGCCAGGTCTCACGGCTATGTGATCGTAAAAGAATACATAGATCGCCACATGACGGGCCGCAATGATAAGCGCCCCAACTTCCAGCTCATGATGCACGACGCCGAGCTGCACCGTTTCGACACCCTCATAGCCTGGAAGAATGACCGTATATCCCGTAACCGCCGGGACGCCCTGAATTATAAGGACCAACTGCGCCGCTGCGGCGTCCAGATACGCTATGCCGAAATGGACATTCCCCGCGGCCCAGAGGGTATCTTGATGGAATCCGTCATGGACGGCCTGGCAGAATACTACTCTGCCGAGCTGGCCCAGAAAATTCGCCGCGGCATGACCGAGAGCGCCCATAAATGCTACGCTCTGGGCAGCACGCCTCCCTTCGGCCTCATGGTCAAGGATCATAAGTATGTTCCGGACCCGGCCACAGCGCCCTATGTTCGCTGGATTTTTGAGCAGTACGCCTCCGGCACCCTCATTACGGAGATTTGCAGTACCCTAAACGCCAAAGGTGTTCGCACGGCCCGCGGCCATGAATTTAACAAAAACAGCCTGCGCGTCCTGCTCCGCAATGAGAAATACATCGGCGTTTATGAGGCCAAGGGCATCCGCACCGAGGACGCGATCCCGCCCATCATCCCGCGCGATCTGTTCTATGCCGTCCAGCAGCGCATTCCTCAGAACGCCCACAGCGGCCACAAGCTCAGCGGCCCGCGCAGCTTCCCGCTGTCCGGCATTGCCTACTGTGCCATCTGCGGTGCGCCGCTCATCGGCACCTGCGGCACCGGCAAGAGCGGTGCCGTGCATACCTATTACGCCTGCACGGCTCATAAGCACAAGCGTACCTGTGCCAAAAAGAACATCCGCCAGGCTTCTCTTGAAAAGCAGGTTTACACGGCCACGCTGGACTACGTGCTCCAGCCGTCCGTTATCCGTCCCATTGCCAAGCAGGTCGAGGCCCTGTCGGCAGCGGATAACGCCAACCAGGAAGAAATGCTGGCCGTGCAGTCCCAGCTGAAGGATACCACGCGCCGTATCAATAACATCCTCACCGCCATGGAGGAAGGAGACTTTTCTAAAGCTGTATCTGCCCGCCTGTCGGTGCTGGAATCTGAGCAGACCCGCCTTGAAGGCCAGCTTGCCGCCCTCCGCCGGGCCAAGCCAAAAGTGACGGCCTCCCGGGTTGAGTTTATGCTTGAGAAAATGCGGCAAACTCTCACCGACCTCACGTCAGATCAGCTCACCGCACTCACCAAAATATTTCTGTCTCGTGTCGATCTCTCCGACGACGAACTCATTCTTACCTACACCCTCATAGGCACGCCCAGCTCCCCGCACCCAATAACCCTGAAAGACACCCCCTCCGCCACACTCGTTCCCTTCCCCTTGTGTTCGCAAGATGTGCATTCAGCTCCACCATATTGTGCAAATCCGAACTCAATCTTCTTTGTGAAGTATTGTTTCGGATTTGTTTTTGTTTTAGAGGATGTGGATCTGTCCACATCCTCTTTTTTTCGGCGCATCGTAAGTAAGCGCCTGTTTAGCATTCCAGATGCCAGCCGTGGTCGGGTCGCTCCCGCCAACCCGCGGGCCGCATATATGCGGCCCCTACGGCGCAGCAAAAAACAAAAAGCCGCTTACCTCAAACGAGATAAGCGGCTTTTGGCAGGGGTAGAAGGATTCGAACCCTCGGCACGCGGTTTTGGAGACCGC
>ERZ772889.285-NODE-285-length-59214-cov-20.912084_pt1 | contig 59214 bp, 50 predicted proteins | sample MGYA00512127_ERZ772889 | MGnify/ENA primary metagenome ERZ772889 (study PRJEB29015, sample SAMEA2737689) | human gut metagenome | biome: human gut; feature: human-associated habitat; material: faeces | place: China | collected 2012 ...
CGCTAACTCCCTTGAATAGAATAATGCCGCCTAGCTGTTAACTAAGCGGCATTGGGCACAGCGCCGGGCTTTCTACGATCTTCAAGTCATTATTTGGCTACAAAGCCAACCTTCTTATAGACCTTCCGCAGGGTCTTTTCGGCAACGTAGCTGGCCTTTTCGGCGCCGGCCTTGTAAACCTGCTCCAGATAGGCCTTATCCTTCATGATGCGGCTTGCTTCCTCCCGGATGGGGCGCAGGGTCTCCACCACAGCCTCGCCCACGGCGGGCTTGAAGGCACCGTAGCCCTGGCCGGCGAATTCCGCTTCGATGGTCTCGAAGCTCTTGCCGGTGCAGGCGGAGTAAATGGTCATCAGGTTCGACACGCCGGGCTTGTTCTCCTTGTCGTAGCGGACGCAGTTCTCGGTATCGGAATCCGTAATGGCCCGCTTGAACTGCCGCATGATGGTCTCAGGGGTGTCCATGAGGATAATCCGGCCGGTGTCCTCATTTTCGGACTTGCTCATCTTGGCGGCGGGGTTAGTCAGGCTCATGATTCGTGCGCCGACCTTGGGCACAAAGGGCTCCGGCATTTTGAACACGTCGCCGTAAACACCGTTAAACCGGCGGGCAATGGTGTGGCACAGCTCCACGTGCTGCTTCTGGTCCTCGCCAACGGGCACCAGGTCCGGCTGGTAGAGCAGGATGTCCGCCGCCATCAGGCTGGGATAGGAAAACAGGCCGCCATTGATATTGTCCGCATTCTTGGCGGACTTATCCTTGAACTGGGTCATACGGCTGAGCTCGCCGAACATGGAATAGCACTGCAGCACCCAGCCCAGTTCTGCGTGCTGGTGTACATGGCTCTGGATGAACAGGGTGTTCTTCTCGGGGTCAAGGCCGCAGGCGATGTACTGGGCCAGCTGCTCCAGGGTGCGGCGGCGCAGATCTGCGGGGTTCTGCCGGACGGTAATGGCGTGCAGATCGGCCATGAAGTAGAAGCAGTCGTAGTCGTCTGCCCGCTCGGCCCAGTTCTTCACAGCGCCCAGGTAGCTGCCCAGGGTCAGGTCTCCGGAGGGCTTGATGCCGGAGAGCATTCTTTTCTTCTCCTGTATTATTTCACTCATAACAAACGCTTCCTTTTTCAATTTTTTTCATTTTATCACATGAACGGTCGTTGTGCAAGGAGATTCTCAGAATAAAAAACGGTGCAGACCCATTCATGGCCTACACCGATCATTCCTTTTCCTCTTTTGAGAATTCTCCTCAAAAATCCGGGCATGACAATGTAAGCTCGTCCCAAGACCGCCAAGCCCAGACGCGCCATGCCGCAAAAGAAACAAAAGTCTGCAACATTGCCAAACCTCCATGGATTTTCACACATAGTAGCACCATCTTTTTGAAAAGTCAAGCGCTTTTGAATTGATTTCTGCTCTCCGGTATGGTATACTCTATGCTAGATTTTTATGACAAAGAGGTAGATTTTATGGATTATCAAGCACTGGCTGATCTTCTGTTTCCCGATGTGACCGCCACCCCCGAGGAGCTGGAGGCGCGATTCCCCCAGCGGAACCTGCCGGAAGGGGCCGTCGTGACCCGCATGGCCCCCTCTCCCACAGGCTTCGTCCACCTGGGCAACCTGGTACAGGGCATGATCTCCGAGCGGATGGCCCACCGGTCAAATGGCGTTCTGTTCCTTCGCGTGGAGGACACCGATGCCAAGCGGGAGGTTCCCGGGGCTGTGGAGGTTCTGATTGAATCTCTGAAGCACTACAACATTCACTTTGACGAGGGCGCTACCATCGACGGCGACAACGGCAGCTACGGCCCCTACCGGCAGCGCCAGCGGGCGGATATTTACCATGTGTATGCCAAGAAGCTGGTCTCCGAGGGCAAGGCCTACCCCTGCTTCTGCACGGAAGAGGAGTTGACCGCCATGCGGGAAAAACAGGAGGCCAACAAGGAAACCACCGGCTACTATGGCCCTTACGCCATCTGGCGGGACCGGAGCATGGAGGAAATCCAGGCCCAGCTGGCCGCCGGCAACCCCTGGGTGCTCCGCTTCCGCTCTACGGGCTCCATTGAGCACCAGTTCAAATTTGACGACCTGGTAAAGGGCAAGCTGACCATTACGGAGAACAACGTGGACCACGTGCTGCTGAAATCCGACGGCATTCCCACCTATCACTTCGCCCACGCCGTGGATGACCACCTGATGCGCACCACCCATGTAGTCCGGGGCGATGAGTGGCTGTCCACCCTGCCCTTCCACATCCAGCTGTTCCAGGCCCTGGGCTTCAAGCTGCCGAAATACGTCCACATTGGACCGCTGATGAAGATGGACGGCAATTCCAAGCGGAAGCTCTCCAAGCGGAAAGACCCCGAGCTGGCTCTGACCTACTACAAGGCGGAGGGCTTCTCTACACAGGCCATGCGGGAATACCTGATGACCGTGCTGAATTCCAACTTTGAGGACTGGCGGCGGGCCAACCCCGATGCGGATATCGACACCTTCCCCTTCAGCCCCAAGAAGCTGAACCCCGCAGGCTCTCTGTTTGACTATGCCAAGCTGATCGACGTCAGCAAGAACGTCATCTCCCGCATGAGCGCCGAGGAGGTCTATGCCCAGCTGATCGAGTGGGCCAAGGAGTTCCAGCCGGACTTTGCCGAAAAGCTGGAAGCAGACCCCGCCTATGCCAAGGCGATTCTCGCCATCGGCCGTGGCGGCAAAAAGCCCAGAAAGGACCTGGCAACCTGGAAGGATGCCAAAGACTACATGGGCTTCTTCTACGATGAATACCTGGAAAAGCCCGTCTTTGACGAGAAGTTCAGCAAGGCCGTCATTGCAGATGTGCTGAACCGGTTCCTGGAGAGCTTCGACATGACGGATGACTCCACTGCCTGGTTCAACAAGGTCAAGGCCATCACCGAGGCCATTGGCTTCACCACCGATATGAAGGCCTATAAGCTTGACCCCGCAGCCTACCCCGGCACCGTAGCCGATGTGTCCACCTTCCTGCGTCTGGCCGTCACCGGCAAGACCAATTCCCCGGACCTGTACACCGTCATGCAGCTGCTGGGCAAGGAGCGGACGGAAAGCCGCATCCGCAGCGCCCTGGCCCAGCTTGGCTAAAAGAAAACCTTTTCGTAATTTTTCCCAGCGGGGGCTGTGACGGATTGACTTTTCCCGTCAAATTGACTATAATGTAGATATCAAAAAATGCATTGGAGGCGATGTTATGGAAAAGAAAATCATTACCATTAGCCGTGAGTTTGGTGCCGGTGGACGTACCATTGGCCATTTGGTCGCGGATAAGCTGGGGATTCCTTTCTATGACAGCAAACTCGTTGAAGATATTGCAAAAGAATCCGGCTTCGCGCCGAAGTTCGTGGAAGAGCATTCCGAGCACTCCCCCAGCGGCAGCGTATTCTCTTACGCTTTCGCGCCCCAGGGCGTTCCCGGGATCATGAACGGCCTGTCCACGGCGGACTATCTGTGGAACGCCCAGTGCAACATCATTCTGGAGCTGGCTGAGAAAGGCCCCTGTGTCATTGTGGGCCGGAACGCAGACTACATCCTGAAGGACCGGCCCGATGCACTGCACGTCTATGTCAGCGCAGACCTGGATTTCCGGGAAAAGCACATTGTGGAGCTCTACGGCGAAACCGACAAGACCCCCGAGCAGCGGCTGAACGAAAAGGATAAGCGCCGCCGGGTGAACTACCAGCACTACACCGGCCGCACCTGGGGTCAGGCCCAGAACTACGACCTGTGCCTGCGCTCCAGCACCTTGGGCTTTGACCAGTGCGCCCAGATCATCATCAATGCCGTTGAAAAGTCCAAAGAGAAATAACGTGTCCTAAAATTTTTGGGGTCAGGCTTTCGCCTGACCCCCTTTTTCTGCTTGTCTGCCTTACACCTGGGCAGCCTCTTTCTGCTCCTCGTCAATATGGATGCTGACGCCATTGACCTCTACATTTTCGTCGGCGCAGATCATGATATACTTCACGCCGCCGATGACCCTGGTCTCGATGAGATCGCTCCGGGTGGGGTCTACCTTGATGGACACATCCGGGGTCTTGATCTCAAAGCGCTTGCTGTCGATGATGTTCTTGGGGTGCAGGTCTGCCTCAAAGCCGAAGGTCTCGTCATAATCCACGCTGAATTTCGCCAGGTGCTCCTCAGATACGCCGCAGGAGGCCAGCGCCTCCTTCACGTCTGCCTTGGCGATCATCAAAGGCTCCGGGACCTTTGCCTCCTTGTGCAGCTCAATGCGCTGGCACAGCTGGTCATGGACGGTCTGGACCACATCCAGATTGCACTCCTCCCCCAGCGCCGTGGTAAGCAGGGCCTCAAAGCACTTCTTCTGCTCGGCGGCGGGCATGGGCACGGGGGTATTGAACAGGGCCTCGATCAGGGCATCCTGGCTCACCTTGATGTCATGGGTGTAGTAGAGGGCGTTGTAGATATTGGTGGCGCGGTTGTCAAAGGCCGGGAACAGGAAGCCCAGCACCGGCGCGCTGACGGGCTGATTCATGGCTCCATCGTGGAAAAGCTTCTCCTCGGGCACATAGTGCAGATTCGGCTTGGTCTGCTTCACGGGGCAGATGGCGCAGATGAGGTAGGTATACACCTCTTCGGACTTATCCGAGTCGGAAAGGTCGTCCTTGCCCTTAAAGGGGACGTCGTAACTGTCGCAGCCAATCAAAATCAGGTAATTGCCCTCCAGGGTTACGGAGTCGATGATCTTCTGGAAGAAGCTGTGCAGCAGCTCGTCATCCCCCAGCTTGGATTCCCGCAGGTCCATGAGCAGCTTATGCTCGGGGCTGCCCGCCACCTGGGAGGTCTTGAAGGTGATATCAATCAGATTCTTGCCGACGGAGCCGGACAGCACCCGCTTAAAGAGGGCAAAATACTTGTCCCCCTCGTTTTCCGGCATAATGCCGGTGCTCTGGCTGAACTCCGTAATGATCTCCTTGTTGTCATTAACAAAGCAGCCATAGATTTTCGTAATATTGCTGCGATCTCTGCGCAGATGGCGGCGAATCTCGCCGATTTCCTTATCGTTCATGGTGTTACCTCGTTTCTATACGAAATGCCTCCGTATTATAGCACAGGTGTTCGGAAAAATCCAGAAGAAAATAGGAGGGGCCGCGGCCCCTCCTATTGGTTCACTTCTCTTCCGGGAGCGTATCGATTGGCAGATGCTCCAAAGGAACTTCGCGGTAAGAATTCAAAAGCGTCTCGGCTTCTTCCCGGCTCAAGTCTTTGTCAATATGAATGCCGCTAAGGCTCAGGCCGAAGCAATCATTGGCAATGTCGTAGACCAGGCGATTCTGCACGATCAGGTTTCCCTGCTCTACGGTATAGAAGCAGTAGAGCTTGTAGGCCTGTCCCACCTCTTCGTAGGTTTTCAGAACGTTGTTTTCGCAGAGGGAAACCGTTCCCTGAATGCCAAAGGCCTTGTCCCCTTCTGTCAATACCGGGGCGGTTTTTCCATCCTTCATGGTATAGAGGCTGGAGTTTCCGCCTTCGCCCCAGAAAATGCACTCGTCGGTGCCGTCTCCGTCCAGGTCAAGAAGCGCGTATTCTGTCACCGCCCCCAAAACCATGCGAAGCTTCTGGTAGCTGTCCTGGGCAAAGGGGTCGTCCGCGTCCAGCATGGCCTCATACTCCGCATCGGCCTTCTGAAGCTGAGGAAGCACAGCATCCACATCCGGCAGTTTCGTTTGAACGGAAAAGTGAATATGTTCTGCCAGCCATTCGATGTCCCGGTCTTGCATATCCACTCGAGGGCCGTCGCCATCATTTAAGTACCAGGAAGCCGGGAAGACCGCATAGACTAAGGCATCCTCCCGGTCACAGATGAGATACCCTATGCTGTCAGAAACCACGACCAAAACAGGAACACCGTCACTTCTCGTATAAGTCCATTCCCGGGTAGAAGCCACCAGATTGACAATTTTGGTGCCCATGAAGCCCTTTTTATTGCAGTTCAGCACCAAATCGGTGGCATAGTCCCAGGAAAAGGCCGGGTCGACGACATGAAAGTCCGTCCAAAGGGAATAGCTGCCGGATTCAAAAAAGCTGCAGCCCCGCAGTTCAAAACTTTCGTCCGTGCCGGAAATCAGCGGCTCCTGAATGCCGAGGGCATTCCACCCCAGCTCCCAATCATAATGGTAGGCTGTCGCCATTCGTCCCGCCAGCTTCAAATCGTATTTCTTCGCGATTTCGTCCAGCTTGTCCACCATCTCCTGGGAGTAGACATCGTAGGCATCATACTCCTCCGGCGCCTGGAATTTTCCCTGGGCGGCCATATAGATGGTGTGGTCGGTGTCGTAGCCCTTGCAGAATTCATACCACTCCTTGGCGGCCTTCTGCTCCGGGGTATTCTCCAGGCCCTGGAGGGACAGGACTGTTTTTGTGACCTCCGCTGCCTCGTGTCTTTCCCCATCGGCGTCAATCCAGGCCGGTGCCGTGGTTGCGTATTCATCCAGCTTCAGCTGCTTTGTGCTGAGGGCAGCGACGGCGCAGCCCATAAAAATTGCCATTGCGGTAATGATCGCCGCAATCAGAAGGGTCTTTCTGTACTTCATAATCCGTTTCCTTTCCGCAGGCCGATGACCGGATGCGGAAAGGATGTTTTGCAGCAGGGCATCCTTTTCCTGCTGCGTCAATGCTACGGAGTCGAATGCCTGCTTGATTTTCTGTTCCTTCATTCCAAATCACCGCCTAACATAGATTTCAGTTGTTTTCGGGCACGGGCAAGCCGGGTGCGGACCGTGGGCTGGGGACAGTGCAGGAGTCCGGCAATTTCTCGGGTGGTATAGCCCTCATAGTAGTAGAGATACACCGCCGTCTTATAGTCCGGGGGTAAGCGGAAAATCGCCTCCAGCACCGGATTTGCTTCCGGCCCTCTGTCCCCTGCCAGTTCCGTATGCTCGTCCAGGTCCTCATCGGTTCGGTAAAGCCGTTTCAGCTGATCCTTGCACAGATTGGATGCCGTAACGATGAGCCACGCTTTTTCGTGCCGCTGGTTTTCGAAGGTCTTCCCGGAGGCGATGAGCCGCAGGAAGGTCTCCTGGACCATGTCCTCCGCCTCCGGCTTGTTTTTCATAAAGGAATAGCAGATACGGTAGACCGTATCAATTTGCCGATGATAGATTTCCGTGATCTCTTTGTCCGTACGCAACAAAGAAGCCATGGTCACCACCTCCTCTCACCTTAGATACGACCGGCAGGCGCAATTTGTTTCATTTTCAAAAAAATCAGCGTGGAAGCGTCCACGCTGATTTTTATAGGGAAGCCCCCTCAATCCCAGAGGCAGCTCCAATTCTTTACGAAATACTCCACGCCGGAGTACACCGTGGTCACCACGATCACAATGGAGACCACCAGACCCACCACCGTATTGGTGGGGAAGAGCAGCCAGGCGATGATGCCCACCATGGTGCTGGCGGTTTTCACCTTGCCGCTCCAGGCGGCGGCGATGACGCGGCCCTTGGGGGCGGCCACCAGGCGCAGGCCGGTGACGGCAAACTCCCGGGTGAGGACGATCATCAGCGCCCAGGCAGGGAACCGGCCCCACTGGGTGAACACCGTCATGACGGCAATGGTTAAGAGCTTGTCCGCCAGGGGGTCCAGGAACTTGCCGAAGTCCGTCACCTGGTTGCAGCGGCGGGCGATTTGCCCGTCCACAAAGTCGCTAAGGCTGCCGAGAATGAAAATAGCCAGGGAGATCCACATCCATGTGCCGCTGACACCGCCGCTCAAGTACAGGGTCACCATCATAACGGGAATCAGAAATACCCGAAAAAGCGTAATTTTACTTGCAGTTGTCATACCGTTTCCTCCGCTACGTAGCCTGCCAGGTCGCCGTCAATACAGCCGTCGATGGTCACATTCACAAAATCGCCCTCATGCAGAGGCTCCTCAGAGGCAATCCAGACCCGCCCGTCAATGTCGGGAGAATCAGCATAGGTTCTTCCGTAGAACTGCTCCTGCTCCTCATCGTAGCCGTCTACCAAAACTTCCATTGTCTTGCCGATCTGGGCGGCATTGTATTCGTCCATGATCTGAGACTGAATCATCTCCAGGGTCTCCGCCCGCTCCTTGGCAACCTCTTCCTCCACGTGGTCCATGGTGGCTGCCGGGGTTCCCTCCTCCGGAGAGAACACAAAGGCTCCTACCCGCTCCATTTTCTCGTCCCGCAGGAACCGGCACAGCTCCTGGAACTCCTCCTCGCCCTCGCCGGGCAGACCGGCAATGAGGCTGGTGCGGATCACCAGGCCGGGAATTCTGGCGCGCAGCTTGGCAAACAGGTCCACAATCAGCTTCTTGTCCCCCCGGCGATGCATGGTGGAGAGGATCTTGTCATTGCAGTGCTGAATGGGAATATCCAGGTACTTGACGATTTTGGGTTCGCTTGCAATCACATCGATGAGCTCGTCATCAATTTCATCGGGGTACACATAGTGCACACGAATCCAGTGCAGGCCCTCGATTTTGCACAGCTCCCGCAGCAGCTCCGGCAGCAGCCGCTTGTGCTCCGGGAAATCCGTGCCGTAGCGGCTGGTATCCTGGGCGACTACAATCAGCTCCTTGGTGCCGTTGGCTGCCAGAACCCGGGCCTCGTACAAAACGTCGTCCATCTGGCGGCTGCGGTACTTGCCTCGCAGATAGGGAATGATGCAGAAGGCGCAGCGGTTGTTGCAGCCCTCGGCAATCTTGATGTAAGAGAAATGCTCGGGAGTGGTGACCATCCGGCCCACTTCCTCCTCCGGCGCGTCAATGGAGCCGAAATCCACAACCTTGTGGCCGGAGAGCAGCTGCTCAATGGCGGGAACGATCTTGGTATAGCTTCCCGTGCCCAGGACGCCGTCCACCTCGGGCATTTCCTGGAGGATATCCCCCTGGTAGCGCTGGGACAGGCACCCTGTCACCAGAATTTTGCCCACCTGGCCCTCCGCTTTCAGCGCGGCAGTCTGCAAAATATAGTCGATGGCCTCACTTTTTGCAGAGTCGATGAAGCCGCAGGTATTGATCACCACCACGTCGCTGCCCGCGACGCCCTCGTTTACCGTATGTCCGGCTTCCTGCACCCGGAACATCATCCGTTCGCAGTCCACCTGATTCTTGGCGCAGCCAAGAGAAATAAATCCGATTGTTGCCATTATTCTTCCTCCGGGAAATCATCTGTATCTAGGGAAAGCTCGCTGAGGGCCTGCCGGATCGCGCCGTAGCTGTGGCCCCGGCGCAGAAGCGCGTCGATGGCCTTCTTTTGCAGTTTTGGGTCTTGACTACCCTTCAATTTTGCCCGGAGAAAATCGGCTATTTTCTCCGTCTGGTCCGGATAATCCTCCAGGGCCGCTTCCCAAAGCTCCCGGGGAATCCGTTTTTCATAGAGGACCTGCTTTGCCCTGGACCTGCCATAGCCCTTGGCGATGCAGGCGCGGACAATGGTCTCCGCCGTGGCGCTGTCGTCAATCAGATGCAGCTCCGACAGCCAAGAAACCGCTTTCCGGGCCTGGGCAGGATCTTCTCCCTTTTGGACAAGCCTGTTTTCCAGGTCCTTCTTGGACACGTTAGCCGCTGAGACAATGCGCACCGCCCGCATTTTTGCGGACATCTCCGAAACGGCGGCCAAAAGCCGCTTGTACTGCTCCTGCGTCAGCTCCAGCCCCGTATACAGGCCGAAGTCCTCAATGGTCTGCCGGTAGAGCAGCAGTTTGGAGCCGTCCTCCAGGCCCAGGGTATAGCGCCCTGCACGGTCCGGGGCGGTCTTGAGGTACTCAATCCTCATCCGCGAAGTCGTCCGCCTCTACGGCGATGGGCTTGTCCGCAGCCTTTGCGGGAGCCTTGGGAGCGCCGCCGGAGATCTTCCAGAGATTCTCCCGGACCTCGGCCTCCACCTGTTCGGCCAGCTCCGGCCGCTCCTGCAGATAGGCCTTTACGCTGTCCTTGCCCTGGCCGATGCGCTCATCGCCCATGGAGAACCAGCTGCCGCTCTTCTGGATGATGTCCATCTGCACAGCCAGATCGATAAGCTCACTCCACTTGGAGATACCCTGGCCATACATGATATCGAAGACGGCTTCCTTGAAAGGAGGCGCAACCTTGTTCTTGACAACCTTGACCCGGGTCTTGTTGCCGATGACATTGCCGCCTTCCTTGATCTGCTCAATGCGGCGGACATCCAGACGGACGGAAGCATAGAACTTCAGGGCGTTGCCGCCGGTGGTGGTCTCGGGGTTGCCGTACATAACGCCGATCTTCATACGCAGCTGGTTGATGAAGATAACCACGCAGTTGGTCTTGTTGATGGTACCGGCCAGCTTCCGAAGGGCCTGGGACATCAGCCGGGCCTGAAGGCCCACAAAGGTGTCGCCCATTTCACCCTCGATTTCCTGCTTGGGCACCAGGGCTGCCACGGAGTCCACAACAACGGCATCGATAGCGCCGGAACGGACCAGGGCATCGGTAATCTCCAGCGCCTGCTCACCGGTATCCGGCTGGGACACCAGCAGATTGTCAATGTCTACACCCAGGGCCGCCGCATAGACGGGGTCAAGTGCGTGCTCGGCGTCCACGAAGGCCACTTCACCGCCCCGCTTCTGGGCTTCTGCCAGAATGTGCAGGGCCAGAGTGGTTTTACCGGAGGATTCGGGGCCATAGATCTCAATGATACGGCCCTTGGGCACGCCGCCGATGCCGAGAGCGGCATCCAGTGCCAGAGAGCCCGTGGGGATGGCCTCCACATTCATCTCGGGCCGGTCGCCCAGGCGCATGACAGTGCCCTTGCCATAGGCCTTGTCCAGCTGGCTCAGAGCTGTCTGCAATGCCTTTTTCTTATCGGAGGCGGGAGCCGGTGCTTCATAGGGAGTCTTTTTTGTAGCCATGGTTCATATTCCTTTCCTGCCGTACTGTGCCAGCACGGCGCGTTCTCTTTCGTTATAATCCAAGGTCCGTTCCAGGACCGTGAAACCGTTTTCCTCCAGAATGGCGCACACCGCGTCCCCCTGGCCCATGCCAAACTCATAGCACAGGAAGCCCCCGGGCTTCAGGACCGCCCGGTAATTCTTGGTAATCGCCCGGTAGAAGTCCAGGCCGTCCGCCCCGCCGAAGAGTGCCATGTGGGGCTCATAGTTCCGGACGGAATCCGGAAGCACCTCCATTTCCTCCCCCGTCACATAGGGCGGATTGGAGACGATCATATCAAATTTTCCCAGAAACGCCGGCGGCGCTTCCGTAGCATCCAGCTGAACGCAGCTGACCCGGCCGCCCATGTGATTGCGCTGGATGTTCTTCCGGGCCACAGCCAGAGCAGGCCCCGAAAGGTCCGCCAGCGTCACCCGGGCATCCCGCAGGCGGCTGGCGAGGGCCAGGCCGATGCAGCCGGAGCCGCAGCACAGGTCCAGAATTCTGGGGTCTTTGTCCAGGAACAGCCCCCGGTGAATGGCAAGCTCTGCCACGGCACAGGTGTCGTCCCTGGGAATCAGCACATCGGGGGTCACATACAGGTCCAGCCCATAAAAGGTCCACTCCCCCAGCACGTAGGGCAAGGGCTCTCCGCCTAAGTAGCGGTCCACCGCCCGATCAACGGTCAGGCACTGCATTTCACTGACGGGGCTGTCCTTTTCCGCCAGAAAAGCTTCCTGGCTCAGGCCCAGCAGGGTGCTGATGATGTCCCGGGCCATGGGGCCTGCGGCTTCCTGGGTCTCTGCTTCCATTAGCCGCTGGCGGGTGTGCAGATAAAGCTCTGCATATGTCTCTACCACCGGTCGGCCCCCGCTTCCCTGGGCAGAACTGCCTGAACGGCGGTAATGCCCACCTCGATCATGCTGTCGTCCGGCTCATTGGTGGTGAAGTGCTGCAGCAGCATACCCGGGGCAGTCAGCACTCTGGTAAAGCCATTGTCATGGCGGCCTGCCCAGCGGTTGATCTCATAGGTAATGCCCACAACCAAAGGCAGCAGCAGCAGCTTAAAGACGATCATCAGCAGCCGATAGCCGAAGCTGCCCCGCAGAGCGTTCAGCCCCGGAAACAGGGTCAGCAGCAGCGAGGACGCAATGGAGAAAACCAGAATGGAAATGACCATGATCACCAGCAGGAAGCTGGTTCCGCAACGGGGGTGGAAACGGGTCATTTTCCGGACATTCTCCACGGTCAGCGGCAGCCCCGCCTCGTAGCAGCGGATGGTCTTGTGCTCCGCTCCGTGGTAGGAGAACACCCGGCGCATTTCCTTCATTCTGGAAATCAGAAGCATATACCCCAGGAAAATCACCATACGAATCAGGCCTTCCAGCAGATTCAAAACCAGAATGCTGGAAATGGCCTTGTCAAAGAAGGAGGCAACCGTCATGGGCAGCAGGAAAAACAGCGCAATGGACAGGCACAGGCCCATAGCCACCGCAATGCCGACCAGCGCCTTCTGAAAGCGCTCGCTGCCCAGCTTCTTTTCCAGCCACAGGTCAAACTTTCCGGGCTCCTCCTGCATCTCCTCAGGGGCCAGGTCCGCGGAGCGCATCAGCGCCTTGACGCCAACCACCTGGGCATCGAAGAAATTGAAGATGCCCCGGATAAAGGGGAGGTTTTTCCAGGAGCCCTTGGGATTCAGCTTCCGGTCCGTCACCTCAACGGTGAGCCCGTCTGCCCCACGGACCACAATGGCATCCTTCTCCGGCCCCCGCATCAGGATTCCCTCAATCAGAGCCTGGCCGCCGATGGAGGTTTTGAATTGTTCTTTTGGTTCTTGGTTTTCTTTCATGAGCTGTCCTTTCCGTTTACTCCTGGGTCGCAGGAAGCACGATGGTAACCAGAGTACCGCCGCCCTCGGCATTTTCGAGGGTAAGCGTACCGCCATGGAGACCTACGATCTCATCGCAGACCGCCAGGCCAATGCCGGTGCCTCTGGCCTTGGAGCTGCCCTTGTAAAACTTCTTCTTCACCAGCGGCAGCTCGTCCTCGGGGATACCCGGGCCGTGGTCACGGATGCGGACCACCACCTGATCGTTTTCATAGGCGATGCTGGCTTCGATTTTTTTGCCGTCCTTGCCGTGCTTGGCGGCATTGTCCAGGATGTTCAGGAACACCTGGCGCAGCCGCTTGGGGTCACAGGGAATTTCCGGGATATCCTCGTCATTTTCCAGATATTCCAGGGTAATGCCATCCTGGGCCAGGCGGCTGCCATACATGAAGATGGTGTCCTCAAACTCGCTGCGGATATCCGTCTGCTCCACGTTCAGGGTCATGCGGCCATCCTGCAGCCGGGTGAAGTCCAGCAGCTCCATGACCATTTCCGTCAGCCGCTTGGCTTCCGAGGAGATAATTTTCAGGCCCTGGGCCGTATCGGCATCCAGGCTCTCGTCTGCCAGCAGGGTCTCGCTCCAGCCGTTGATGACGGTCAGCGGGGTGCGCAGCTCATGGGAGAGCTGGGAAATAAACTCCGCCTGCATCTTCTCATTCTGGCTGATCTTGACGGACATCTCATTGATGGTCTCCGCCAAATCGGCAATTTCATCATTGTACTTTGTCTTGATCTGGGCACCGTAGCTGCCGTTGGCAATGCGCTTTGCCTTTTCCGTGATCTGCTCCACGGGAAGCATGACAGAGCGGATAAAGAAGCTGCTGAACAGCAGAATGATCACCAGAGCCGCCACCAGAACGGTGATGCTGATAAAGGCAATGCTGACGATCTCCCGATCCATGATCGCGGTGGAGGTCACGTAGCGCAGGACACCAATGACCTGGCCATTGCTGTAGATCATGGGGCTGCTCACCGCCATGATCCGCTCGCCGGTATCCGGATCCTTGCCCACAAAGGGCTGGATGGTCCGGGTGGAGATGGCCTCCTGGACCTCGGGCGTCCTGGGGGATGTGGCTGCCCACGTACCGTAGGAGGAAGCAACGATCTTCCCATACTGGTCAATGAACTGCAATTCCAGGGCATCCGCCTGGTCAAAGGTCTCGGCATAGGTAATACAGGACTGGTAGAAGGTGTCGTAATCCTGGCCAATTGCCTCTTTGAAATAGTCTGTGGTGGTGCGGGCCCGGTTTTGCAGGTCCGCATCCATATTTTTATAGCAATAAGCTGCATAGGAGGCCGTAATGGCCGCCACACAGACAACCCCAACAGCCACAATGACCAGGGTAATATTGGTCAGCCAACGCTTATGCAGATTGCCGATTTTCTTGAATTCCAGTTTCATGGAGCCTTACGCGCCCCACTTATAGCCCAGACCCCAGACCGTTGTGATATAGGTGGGATTGGCCGTATCATCCTCGATCTTGATGCGCAGACGGCGGATGTTCACGTCTACGATCTTCAATTCGCCCTCGTAGTCCTTGCCCCAGACGGCGGACAGAATGTCCTCCCGTGAAAGAGCCCTGCCCGGATTCTGCATAAAGAGCTTCAATATTGCATACTCCACCTGGGTCAGGCGGATGCGCTCCCCATTCTTTTCCAGAGTGTGGTTCCGCGTATTCATAACGAAGGGCCCCTGGCTCAGCAGCTCCGGGCTGGCTGCGCTGTCTCCGCCGATGCGGCGGTAGAGGGCGTCAATTCGGGCGGTGAGCTCCGCAGGAGAGAAGGGCTTGGTCACATAGTCATCCGCCCCGGTCATCAGGCCCGTCACCTTATCCATCTCCTGGGTTCGGGCGGTGAGCATAATGATACCCATCTGCTTGTTGGTGGCCCGGATACGGCGGCAGACCTCAAAGCCATCGATATCCGGCAGCATAATGTCCAGAATCGACACACCGATATCCGGATTATCGTTGAGCCTGTCCAGGGCCTCCTGGCCGGTTCCCGCCTCGATAACATCGTAGCCGGCCCGCCGGAGATTGATCACGACGAAGGAACGGATATTCACTTCGTCTTCCAAAATCAGTACCTTTTTCATATCTTTATCCTTCCTGTTTCCAGTCCACACCGATCAGGCAGAAGTCCTTTGTCAGGCTCTCCTGGGTGATGCCATAGATTCCGGAGCCGACCTCCAATTTTCCGGCGTATACAACATTTTCGCCTCTATACAGCGGGAAACGGTTGCTGTCTGTCGCCAGCTGCTCCCGGTCCTTTCCCGTAAAGGAATACACCGTAAACAGCGGCGCGGCACTCTCATTCTGTTCGTCCCATATGTAGAAGGTGTAGCTGCTGCCGTTTTTTTCCACGGCCATGCGCTCTGCGGCCATGGCATCCAGGTCCAGCCGCAGATACCAGCCGCCGTCTACATTATGGAAGGTGAACATTTTTTTGATCTCATAGCCATCGGAATCGATGGCATACCAGTAGACCAGCTGCTGCCGCTTTTCGCCGGACTGGTTGGGTCCCAGCCGCAGGTCCATAAGACTGGGCAGCTCCATAACCCCGTCGTCATCAATATCGTCCATAAATAGGTAATAGTTGCGCAGCGTCTGAACGCTATAGGCAAGCTTGCTGCCATTGTTGAGGTTCACCAGGTCTCCGTCCTTCACCATCAGCACATCGGTGACAATGGCGCTGTCGTTCATGGAGCTGGAGAGATACAGGGCCGTCTCCCCGCTTTGCAGGCGGCTGACCTTCGCGCGCATCATTTTTTCGATTCGCTGAGACAGCCGGATCTCCTTGGAGCGGAGAATGCTGCCGTTTTCATAGGTATAGAGCACGGCGCTGCCATAGGACACATCGGTCTCCCCTTCCCGCAGCACCAGCAGGTCCGCGCTGCCGTTGGCATCCATATCCGCAGTGAAGAACTTGGCATAGATGGTATTGATCAGCTGCTCGCTCTGCCCATCGGCAAAGGAGAAAACAGCGGCAACCCGCATCATCTGGTCGCTCAGGCGGCGGCCTACCACCAGCTCGCTGCCGGGTTTTCCGTCCATATCCACATAGTCCACCTGCTCGAAGGCTGCGCCATTCATCTGGAGCATCTCCATAAGGAAGTAAGCGCCGTCCTCCGCCTCGTGAAAGACCAGGATTTTCAGGGGCTTCTCGGAATTGCCCCGGGCGAAAACAATATATTCCTGTTTTCCGTCCCCGTCCAGGTCAGCGCTTTGCACCACCTGCTGGTTATCCCCGTAGGTGGGCGATGCAAACTCCAGCCCTTCCATGGCCTGCTCAATGGTCTTTTGCAGCAGGGTATACTCCTCGGTCCTGCGGGGAATGGCATACATCTGCTCCACGGTCCGATATCCGCAGCCGGTAAGCAGCGACGCCGCCAGGATAAGACTCAAAAACAACATTCTTCTTTTCAAGGCATCAGCTCCCCTCTGCGATTTTCTTTTCGCATATACATTCATTATAACACAAATTTTCAAAATGGAAAGAACTTTGTAACCGGCAGGCAAAAGTCTGCCCTTTGAAAAACCGCGGTCACTTCACAACAACGTTCGCCTCGCCCAGAACGTTTTTCAGCTCCGCAAGCATGTTTTCCCGCAATGAACACTGCGTACCCCGGCGGGCCCGGGTATCCTCGAAGAACAGTACGGCCTTTTCCGTGCCCGGGAACATATTGAGAATGGCCCGGATCTTGGGATAGAGCTTTCCCTCCTCTCCGGGAAGCCGCAGATAGAGCGTCCTGTTTTTGGGAGGCTCCTGGGGTGCCTGGTGCGGCACTTCCGGCCTTTCCGGCTGGGCTGCGTAATCCGAAATGCGGCGGACCCGGTTGATCAGGATCTGGGGCTCCTTGTCATCCCGCAGGGACAGCCTGCCGGTGATGACCACCGCCGCGTTTTCTTTCAGCAGCTCCCCATACTGGCTCAGAACACTGGAAAAGGCAAGCATTTCAATGGCAGCCGTATCATCCTCCACGGTCACATAGGCCATGACGGAATTGTTCCGGGTGCTTTTGGTCTTCACGGTCTGGACAATGCCTGCCACAGAGACCATCTGATTGTCCTCGTAGTGATTTTCCTCATCCATCAGCTCGCCAATGGGGATCACATGGGTGTTTTTCAGCAGCTTTCGGTAATCATCCATGGGATGTCCGGAAAGATAGATGCCGGTAGTCTCCTTCTCCATGGCCATAAGCTCAGCTTTGTCGAATTCCGCCCGCTTCGGGATGTCCATCTTTGCGGCGCTGTCGTTTTCCAGCATGGAAAACAGGCCCAGCTGTCCCTCCAGGTTCTTTTTCCGGCTGGAAGAAATGGAGTCCATCATGGCATCGTACACGCCGATGAGCTCGCTTCTGTGGCAGCCCAGGCCGTCCATTGCCCCGCAGCGGATCAGATTCTCCACCGCCCGCTTGTTCAGCTCCCCATCGTCCATGCGCTCCAGAAAGTCCTGCAGCGAACGGAAGGGGCCGCCCTCCCGGCGCTTGGCAGCCATGCTGCGGATAAGCCCTCTGCCGATGTTTTTCACAGCCCCAAGGCCGAAACGAATGCCCCCCTCCTCTACGGAGAAATGGTCCTCGGAGTGGTTGATATCCGGCGGCAGCAGGGCAATGCCCAGCTCCCGGCACTCGGCAATATAGGCGGAGATCTTTACGGACGAATCCAGCACAGAGGTCATCAGCGCCGCCATATACTGCCTGGGATAGTGGCACTTCAAATAGGCCGTCTGATAGGAAACCACTGCATAGCACACGGCATGGGATTTGTTAAAAGCATAGTTGGCAAAATCCACGATTTCATCGTAAATCGACTGGGCCGCACTTTCGCTGACGCCCTTGGCAATGGCACCGGAGATTCCCTGGGATGCATCGCCATAGACGAAAACCTTCCGCTCCGCCTCGATAACCTTCAGCTTCTTCTTGGAAATGGCCCGCCGGATGTTATCCGCCTGGCCCATGGTGTAGCCGCCCAGGCTGCGGAAAATCTCAATAACCTGCTCCTGGTAGACGATGCAGCCGTAGGTCACCCGCAGAATAGGCTCCAGCAGGGGCGTTTTATAGGTCACCTGGGCAGGATTCAGCTTGTTGGCAACAAATCTGGGAATGGAATCCATGGGACCGGGACGGTAAAGGGCCACAATAGCTGTGATGTCTTCAATGGAGCTGGGGTGCATACTGATGCACACGCCGGTCATGCCGGCAGACTCCATCTGGAACACGCCGGAGGTTTTTCCGTCCGAGAGCATTTGGAACGTCTCCGGGTCGTTGTCCGGAATGGATGCTATGGAGAAGCCGGGCTCCAGCCTCTGAATCTGCTTTTCCGCATCCTGGATCACCGTCAGGTTTCGCAGGCCCAGGAAGTCCATTTTGAGCAGGCCCAGCTCCTCAATGGTGGTCATGGTGTACTGGGTGACAATGGTATCATCATTCCGGGACAGGGGCACATAGCTGCACACGGGGTTTGCCGTAATGACAACGCCCGCAGCATGGGTGGAGGAGTTCCGGGGCATTCCCTCCAGGCGCATGGCCGTATCGATCAGCTTCTTGACCCGCTCGTCCCCCTCGTAAAGCTCCTTGAAGCGGGGGGATTCCCGAAGGGCATCCTTCAGCGTCACATGGGGACCGGCAGGGACCAGCTTTGCCACCACGTCCGTTTCGGCAAAGGTGAAATTCAGCGCCCGGCCCACGTCACGGATGGCGCCCCGGGCGGCCATGGTGCCGAAGGTAACGATCTGGGCCACCCTGTCCGCGCCGTACTTTCTGTAGACATAGTCAATGACCTCGCCCCGGCGCTCCTGGCAGAAATCCGTATCGAAATCGGGCATACTCACCCGCTCGGGGTTCAGGAAGCGCTCGAAGATCAGGCCGTATTTCATGGGGTCTACTTCCGTAATATGGATGCAGTAGGCCACAATGGAGCCCGCGCCGGAGCCACGGCCCGGGCCGACGGGAATGCCCACGCTTTTGGCATAGTGGATGAAATCCCAGACGATCAGATAGTAATTCACATAGCCCATGGAGCTAATGACATTGATCTCATACTCCATGCGCTCCCGGTATTCCTGGGGGGCATCCGGGTAGCGCTCCTGAAAGCCCTTCTCGCAGAGCATCCGGAAATACCCCTCGTTGGTATAGCCCTCCGGCACCGGATAGGCCGGCAGATGGTACTCATGGAACGTAAAGTCCACATTGCACATCTGGGCAATCTTCACCGTATTGTCAAAGGCCTCGTCGCAGCCCGGGAACAGCTGGCGAAGCTCCTGCTCGCTTTTCAAATAGAATTCCTGGGTTTCAAAGCGCATCCGGTTCAGATCGTCCACCGTCTTGCCGGTCTGGATGCACAGCAGCACATCCTGCATATCCGCATCCTCCCGGCGCAGATAGTGGGCATCGTTGGTGACCACCAGCGGCAGCCCCGTTTCCCGCGCCAGCCGCTGCAGGCCCTGGTTCACGGGGCGCTGCTTGTCAATGCCATGGTCCTGCATTTCCAAATAAAAATGCTCCGGGCCAAAAATACGGGAGAGCTCCAGGGCCATGCGCTTGGCCTCGTCATAGTTTTCATTCATAAGCGCCTGGGGGATGGCACCGGCCAGACAGGCAGACAGGGCGATGAGCCCTTCATGGTGCCCCTCCAGCAGCTCCAGGTCCACCCGGGGCTTTCCGTAGAAGCCGTGCAGGAATGCCTCGGACACCAGATAGCACAGGTTCTCGTAGCCCTTCTGATTCTCGCACAGCAGAACCAGGTGGTAGGGGTCATTGTCCAATCCGTGAACCCGGTCTGACATTTTTCTGCGGGCCATATAGACCTCGCAGCCGATAATTGGCTTAATGCCTGCGGCCTTGGCCGCCTTGTAGAAATCAATGCAGCCGTACATAACGCCGTGATCCGTAATGGCCACGGCCGTCTGGCCCAGCTCCTTCACCCGGTCCATCATGCCGTCAATGCGGCAGGCCCCGTCCAGCAAACTGTACTCGCTGTGGACGTGCAGATGTACAAAGCTCATTGCGTGACCTCCTTTGCCATGGAGACAATGCGCTGCAGCCGGTGGTTCATGGCTGGCTTGGTAATAGGCGGCTCCATCATGGCCGCCAGCTCCGAAAGAGAGGCTTCCGGGTTATTCTCCCGGGCCTGAGCCGCCTGGGCAATCTTCTGGGGCAGCTTTTCCAGCAGGCCTCGGTCCCGCAGAACGCGGATCGCCCCCAGCTGCTCCTGGGCTGCCTCCACCACCTTGGAGGTATTGGCATCGTCACAGTTGCAGCAGCGGTTTACCTTGTTGTTCAGCTCTTTTTCCAGCTTTGCCTCCATAATGCCCATGGCCGCCACAGGCGCGCCCAGGAAGGTAAGGAAATCGGAAATAAGGTCGCTGTGCTTGAGATAGAGCACCTGGGCCCCGCCCCGGGCAGCCGCCTTGGCAGGAAAACCCACGGTCTCATGAATCAGGGTCTCGCACTCCCGGGCGACGCTCTTATGCGTGGTGGTGAATTCCAGATGGTAGGCCTTGCTGGGGCTGGTGACGCTGCCCCCGGCCAGGAATGCCCCCCGCAGGAAGGCCGCCTTGCAGCAGTCCTCCTCCACCACCGGCAGGTTGATGTGCAGGGCCAGCGTATCCTTGGGTGCAAAGCCGAAGGATTCCATAATGGCGGCAATCTTCTGCCGATCTGTGATCTGAAACACCAGCTTTCCCTTGGTTTCCTCCCCCGGGAGGGTATCAAAGCTCACGCCGAAGGCCTTGCGGAAAAGCTTCGGCAGAAGCTTGGCAAAGTCCTGGCTTTCCGTAATAATTTTAATCAGGCTGTCCTGAAAGCAGTTGCAGAACAGCAGAATGCCGAAGCACTCCGCCAGGGCGTAGCAGCCGTCCTGGGGGTACTCCCGGCATATCTCTGCCTTGGCGGAAGCGGAAAAGGATTGCATGGCGTTCCCTCTTTCTCTTTACCAGATGCGAATTTCCGGCTCCAGACGAATGCCGGACTTCTCTTCAACAATATTGGCCACGTCTTCCAGCAGCTGCCGGACCTCTGCGGCAGTGGCTCCGCCCAGATTCACGGCAAAGCCTGTGTGCTTTTCGGAAATGGCGGCGTTGCCCACGCGGTAGCCCCGCAGCCCCGCCTGATCGATCAGCGCGGCAGCATAGCCCTGCTTCGGGCGCTTGAAGGCCGAACCCGCGCTGGGATAATTCAGGGGCTGGGATGCAGAGCGCTTGGCCTGCAGCTCCTTCATGCGGCCCTTGATGGCCTCCGGATCATCTGGAGTCAGGGCAAACAGGGCGGTGAGCACAATGTCGCCCGAATTCTCCAGGCAGCTGTGTCGGTAGGAAAAATCCATTTGGCTGCCCTGCAGGGTGTAGATTTCTCCCGCCGCAGTCATGAGCTCTGCGCTCTCGCAGACACCGCCCATCTCTCCGCCATAAGCCCCGGCGTTCATATACACACCGCCGCCGACGGAGCCGGGAATGCCATGGGCAAATTCCAGCCCGCTTAGGCCTTCCCGGGCTGCAAACATGGCAAGCCGCGTCATGGTGACTCCGGCCATGGCCCGGATATGGGTTTCGTCCACCCGGACAACCCCATCCAGGCAGTCCTTCAGGCAGATCACCAGCCCCCGCAGCCCCTCGTCCGGGGCCAATACGTTGGTTCCTGCACCCAGAATAACCGGTTTGCAGTCCAATAAAACGGACTTATTCAAAAGCTGTCCCAATTCCACGGAATTTTTCGGGAATGCCATCACCTCTGCCGGGCCGCCAATGCGGAAGGAGGTATGCTTTTCCAGGGGCTCCCAAAAGCGCAGGGAGATTCCGGGATAAATTTCTTCGGTTTTCCGCTGAAAATCAGTTAATTCAGTCATAAACGCCTCCGGGTGTAAACTCCTATACAGTATACCACAATTTATACTATTATGCAATGAGGATTTCTGCCCAGTCTGCGTAAGCGTTGCAGCACAACCAAACGTGGTGGATTCCTCCGCTCCGCTATCGCTGCGGTCGGAATGACATACGTTTTTGCGTTGGTTGTTACAAATTCAAATGTACCTCGAATGGCCTTGCGGCCAATGGCGGCAGATTGCCGCCGCTGCATGCGCAATCCCTCTGCGCCCATTGTTCCCGTAATGTTTCACGCCGCCCCGCCACCCTAAAATTTAAAGTTATGAGAGAACTATCATAGATTATTGTGTCAAAAAGAAGCGGAATCTGACACTTTCTAAGAATTGCACAAAAGTATTCTCCCCATTTTGTAAGGACTTCCAAAATTGAAAAGAGCCTTGCAATCCCGGGCTTTTGTTTGTTATACTTATAGTGTACAAGACAAGCCCCCCTTTCGGCATAAGGAGGAATATTTATGATATTTATGAAAAAACTCACGACACGACTGTTGTCCCTGGTGCTGCTGGGGGCCTTTATCCCCAGCTTCGTTTTGGCGGATACATGGTATCTGGATAAGGGCGATATTACCGTCAATGCTACGGGCACGATCCAGACTGTTACCCAGGGAGCTGCACCAGTAGAAGATCCAAATCCCGTCATCACCAGCAACGGGAAGACAGAGAACACCGTCATCATCAATGCGGGGGAAAACGCCACCGCCAACGTGACCCTGGAGAATGTCAACATTAATACCGGCGGTGCGGCCATCTCTACCTCCGGCCAAGGCAACGTAAACATCGAGCTGGACGGAACCAACACGGTTCAAAGCGGCACGAACCACGCCGGTGTGGAAAAGAACAGCACCGGCACCCTGACCATTAAGGACGAAAAAAATAATAAAGGCAGCCTCACGGCCACCGGCGGCGACAGGGGTGCCGGTATCGGCGGCGGCAACGACGGCAGCGGCAGCCACATTACCATCTCCGGCGGCGAGGTTACGGCCAAGGGCGGCAGATGGGCTGCCGGTATCGGCGGCGGAGAAGACGGCAACGGCAGCCACATTACCATTGAGGGCGGCAAGGTTACAGCCACCGGCGGCAAAAGCGGTGCCGGTATCGGCGGAGGAAACAATGACAATACCGTGAGTAACATTGGCAAAGGCGAACATATAACCATCAAAGACGGCAAGGTTACAGCCACCGGCGGCGATGGCGCTGCCGGTATCGGCGGTGGCTTCGCGGGAGCAGGCAGCGACATTACCGTCTCCGGCGGCAATGTAACGGCCACCGGCGGCAACGGTGGTGCCGGTATCGGCAGCGGGTATAATGCCGGCAGTGACAGCGCCACCAACATCAAAATCGAGGGCGGCGATGTAACGGCCCAAGGCGGCGAAAACGGTGCCGGTATCGGCGGCGGATACAACAGTTCCGCCAATAATATTGAAGTCTCCAAGGGCACGGTTCAAGCCACCGGCGGCAATAACGGTGCAGGCATCGGCGGCGGCGGCGATGGAGGTTTCGGTGAGCATATTACCGTCTCTGGCGGCATTGTAGAGGCCCAAGGCGGCGAGAACGGTGCCGGTATCGGCGGCGGCCAACGCGGCAGCGGCAACGAAATCAAAATTGAGGACGGCAAGGTCACGGCCAACGGCGGCAAAAACGCTGCCGGTATTGGCGGCGGCAACAGATATGACCCCTCCAACAAACGCGGTAACGGCAGCAACATTGAAATCTCCGGCGGCGAGGTAACCGCCAACGGCGGTGAGCAAGGAGCCGGTATCGGCGGCGGCAACGGCGGCAACGGCACCGGCATTACCGTCTCCGGCGGCGAGGTCACGGCTACAGGCAACGGTGTCCGTGACATTAGCGGTGCCATTTCGAATAGCGGTGCGGGCATTGGCGGCGGTGCCGGTGGAAGCGGCAGCCAAATCACCATTAAAAACGGTAAAGTAGAGGCTACCGGCAACAATTATGGCGCTGGCATCGGTGGCGGAAACGGCGGCACCGGTAGCGAGATCAAAATCGTGGGCGGCAATGTAAAGGCCCAAGGAGGATGGTCTGGTGCGGGCATCGGCGGCGGCGGCGGTAAAGGCGGCAACCACATTATCGTCTCCGGCGGCGAAGTTGCAGCCAAAGGTGGCACACTCGGTGCGGGCATCGGCGGTGGCGGCGATGGAAACGGCAGCGCGATCAAAATCGATGGCGGCCAGGTCACAGCCCAGGGCGGCGGTTGCGGTGCGGGCATCGGCGGCGGCTACGGCGGCACCGGTAGCGATGTCGAGATTTCCGGTGACGCACAGGTGAAGGCCCAGGGCGGCGCGAATTGGATTTATAAAGAGGGAGCCGCTATCGGAAACGGCGGCACTCCTTCTCAAGAGGGTGCTGAACTAACTTTTGACTCTTCCAAGCTAACCGTAGACGGATTCATCCATACATACAAGCCCGGCGACAATATCAATACAGCCACACCCAATCATTCGACCATCGGTACAACCGGCGAACACAGCTGGGATAAAGGTACGGTAACGACCCAGCCCACCTGTACCACCGAAGGGGTAATGACCTACACCTGTAAAAATCCCGACCACGGCAAGAAAACGGTACCTATCCCGAAGCTGAATCATGATTTCAAAACTTACATTTACGACAATAATGCCACCTGCACCCAGGACGGCACGGAGACCGCCAAGTGTGAACGCTGCGACGCAACCGACACCCGGACCAAAGCGGGCAGCAAGCTCACCGGCAATACCGCCGAGACGGCTGTGGAAGCCCGGCAGGAGGCCTATTGGGTCTCCGGCGCTGACGGACGGAGCCTTCCCTACCAGTCCCAGGTCAAGGACGGCGTTCTGACCGTCACCGTCCAGGCAGACACCGCCTCCCTCCGTGGCACCACCGGGAGCCTTCGCCAATTGGAGGCCCAGGGCATTACGGGGATCCGGTTCGTCACCAACCGTGCCCAGTCTGACTTTACCCTCTCCGACCTTCTGACCTCCGGCACCGGCAGTTTTACCCTGACCCATGACGGCGAGACGGTGACCTTCACCCTGGCGGAAAAGGACATCAGCGGAATTCTCAAATAACCAGCTGAATCACGAATATGTCATTTCGGGCCTAAGGAGGAATCGACTATGAAAAAGATCATGACCCGATTGCTGTCCCTGGTGCTGCTGGGGGCCTTTATCCCCAGCTTCGTCCTGGCGGAAACCTGGGATTTGGGAAAGGGTGATATTACTGTCACCGCTACGGAAACGAGCCAGACCGTTTCCCAGGTGAATGGCGAAACAAAAGATGACCCTGATCCCGTCATCACCAGCAGCGGGAAGACAGAGAACACTGTCACCATCAATGCGGAGGCGAACGCCACCGCCAAGGTGACCCTGGAGAATGTCAACATTGACACCGGGACAAGAGGCGGGGCGGCCATCACGACCTCTGGCGAAGGAAAGGTAAACATCGAGCTGAACGGAACCAATACGGTTCAAAGTGGCAATACCCACGCCGGTGTGGAAAAGAAGGACAACGGCACCCTGACCATTACGGACGAAAATAAGGATGGCAGCCTCACGGCCACCGGCGGCAACTACGGTGCCGGTATCGGCGGCGGCTACGAAGGCAGCGGCAGTAACATTGCCATCGAGGGCGGCAAGGTAAAAGCCATCGGCGGCACCCATGGGGCAGGTATCGGCGGCGGATTCGGCGGCAGCGGCAGTAACATTGCCATCGAGGGCGGCAAGGTAGAAGCCAGCAGCGTCGGCGGCGGTGCCGGTATCGGCGGCGGCAGTATCGGCAGCGGCAGCGGCATTACCGTATCCGGCGGCGAGGTTACGGCCCAGGGCGGCGTCGGCGGTGCCGGTATCGGCGGCGGTCAAGGAGGCAGCGGCAGTAACATTACCATCTCCGACGGCAAGGTAACCGCCACTGGTGCCGGTGCTGGTGCCGGTATCGGCGGCGGCTACGAAGGCAGCGGCAAGGGCATTACCATCGAGGGCGGCGAGGTTACGGCCCAGGGCGACGCCGGCGGTGCCGGTATCGGCGGCGGAATTAGCGGTACCGGCAGCGATGTCACGATTTCCGGCGACGCGCAGGTGAAGGTACAGGGCGGCACGACAGGTAGAGACTGGCACAAAGGTGCCGCTATCGGCAACGGCGGCACCCCTACGACGGATGGAAATGAGGTCTCCCCCAATACCTCTGATTTGACAGTAGAGGGATTCATCCAGATATACGAGCCCGGTAAGAATATCAATACGGACACACCTGACAGAACCATCGAAGGCCAAAAGGGCGATCATTCCTGGAACGCTGGTGTGGTGACCACTCCTGCCACCTGTACCACCCCAGGGGTAAGGACCTACACCTGTACAAAGAATCCAGCCCACACCAAAACGGAACCCATCCCGGCGCTGAATCATCAGTTTGGCGCTTACATCTACGACAACAATGCCACCTGCACCCAGGACGGCACGGAGACCGCCAAGTGTGAGCGCTGCAACAAGACGGACACCCGGACCAAGGCGGGCACCAAGCTGAATCATCTGTTTGAGACCTATGTCTACAACAACGATGCCACTACAAAAGCCGACGGCACGGAAACCGCCCACTGCGCCCATCCGGGCTGCACCGTTACGGATACCCGGACCGCCAAGGGCACCAAGCTCACCGAACACACCGCCGAGACGGTGCCGGAGAGCAAGGCGGCGGCCTACTGGGTCTCCGACTCTCAGGGCCAGAGTATCCCCTACCAGGCCCAGCAAAAGGACGGCGTACTCACCGTGACCGTCCAGGCGGACACCGCCTCCCTCCGGGGCACCACCGGAAGCCTGGGGCAGCTGGAGGCCCAGGGCATTGCGGAGATCCGGTTCGTCACAAACGGGGCCCAGTCCGCCTTCACCCTCTCCGACCTTCTGACCTCCGGCACCGGCAGTTTTACCCTGACCCATGACGGCGACAAGGTCACATTCACCCTGGAAAGCACAGACATCAGCGGGATTCTCAAGTAATGGATTCCATACAAAAAAATCGGCGGCAAAATTGCCGCCGATTTTTTGCCGTCCGCTCTTGCCGATTTCACCAGAGCTTCCCTAGTTTTCCGACATGGGTTCGTCCTCCGGCGTGTCGCCGTTCCGGGCGGCCCACTGCTCCTTGGTGATGAGGATATCCCGGGGCTTGGAGCCCTGGAAGGGGCCTACAATGCCCTTTTCCTCCATCTCGTCCACGATTCTGGCAGCTCTGGCATAGCCCAGCTTTAACCTGCGCTGGAGCATGGAAACAGAGGCCTGTCCGGTTTCCAGTATGACCTCCACAGCGGCGGGGAGCATTTCATCTCCCTCCAGCTCGGCATCGTTGGGTTCCGGGTCGGCGGCAGCGCCCTTGCCGCTCTTTCCGGTCTGCTGGGCCTTCTTCTCGATTTCCTCCAGAACCTGCTGGTTGTAGTCAGCCGTATAATTGTCCTTCACGAAGCTGGCAACCGCCTCCACCTCGCTGTCCGTGACGAAGCAGCCCTGGACACGCAGCGGCTTGCCGCAGCCGATGGGGGCATAGAGCATATCGCCCTTGCCAACCAGCTTCTCCGCGCCCTGGGTGTCCAGAATGATCCGGGATTCCATGGCGGAGGCCACGGAGAAGGCAATACGAGAGGGAATATTGGCCTTCATCAGGCCGGTGATCACGTCTGCGGAGGGACGCTGGGTGGCAATGATCAGGTGCATTCCGGAAGCACGGCCCATCTGGGCAATGCGGCAGATGGAATCCTCCACCTCCTTGGCGGCTACCAGCATCAAGTCCGCCAGCTCATCGATGATAACAATGATCTGGGGCAGCTTCTGGCCGCCCTCCTCATTGGCAACGATGCTGTTGTAGGATTCCAGATCTCTTACACCGGCATCGGACATGAGCTTGTAGCGGCGCAGCATTTCCGTCACGGCCCACTGGAGGGAACCTGCGGCCTTCTTGGGATCTGTGACCACGGGGATCAGCAGCTGGGGAATGCCGTTATAAATGCCCAGCTCCACCATTTTGGGGTCTACCATAATGAGCTTCACATCCTCGGGGCCGGCCTTATAGAGCAGGCTGATGATGATGGAGTTCATACACACGGATTTACCGGAACCGGTGGTACCGGCGATGAGCATATGGGGCATCTTCGCAATGTTGCCCACAATGCAGTTGCCTGCAATATCCTTGCCCACGGAGAAGGAGGACTTGCCCTTGGCCTGGGCAAAGGCCGGCGAATCGATGACCTCCCGCAGGGACACGGTGGTCACCGTCCGGTTGGGCACCTCAATGCCCACAATGGAAATTTTCCCGGGCACGGCGGCAATTCGCACACCGGAAGCGCCCAGGCTCAGGGCGATGTCATCGGCGCAGCCGGTCAGCTTGCTCAGCCGGACGCCCTTGTCCAGCTCCACTTCATACCGGGTAACGCTGGGGCCACGGGTCACATTGATAATATGGGCATCGATGTGGAAGGAGGCCAGGGTCTCGTTGAGCCGCCGGGAGTTCTCCCGCATTTCCTCGGTGCCGTCGGCACTGGTTCCGGCGGGACGGCGCAGCAGTTCAATGGGCGGGAACCGGTAGGCCGTCTGTTCGGCGGCGCTGCCCTGGGCAATCTCGGCGGCGACCTGCTTGGCAGACTCCGCCGCCTCCTTGGTGGTCACCTTGCCGGGCTTCTCTCCGGTATTCTCCGGAGGGACAATGGGCTTGGCAGGCCGCTCCGGCTGCTCCTGCTTCACGAGCTTTGGCATCTTCTCCGGAATCGGGGGCCGCTCCGGCTCCCGTTTGGGCTCCTGCTTTTTCCGCTTCTCCGGCTCTTCCGGGGTCTTCTCCACGGGAATGCCCCGGGTAACCGGCTGGGCAGGCGCGCCATATATGGGGGTATCAATATCCAGGTCGATGGTATTCATCACGTCCGCAGCCCGGGCAGGTGTTCCGGAAGGGGCACTGCGGCGCTCCTGGGGCGGCTCTGCCTGGGCAGGGGCAGCAGGTGCAGCCGCCGGGGCGGGACGCTTCTTCTGTACCGGCTGGGGCTGAGGCTCCAGCTCATCGATGGTCATCTGCACGGGCTTACTCTTGGCCTGCTTCTTCTCGATCCGCTTCGTGGCAATATGGTTCACCACGGCGGCAGCAGGCTCCACATAGTCTGCCTCTTCCTTCTCCCAGTCCTCTTCTCTGGGCCGCTCAGCAATGGCCTTGATAAGGCTGGGGATGGTGATCTGCACAGAGCCCAGCAGGGTCAGCAAAGCGCCCAGGCCGAAGAGCAGATAAGAAATCACATTGCCGCAGGCCCAGCGGACCAGCATTGCCAGACCGCCGCAGAGCACGCCGCCGGTGGTCCCGGCAGCGCCGCCGGTATAGAGGTCCGCAACGACACCGATTCCCTCTGCCATGCCCTGGGTCTGCACGGCCAGATGGTAGATGCTGCCGCAGAAGAATACAAAGCAAATCACGCACACACTGCGCATAACCGGCTTCTGCTTCCTGCCGAAGGTCTGAATCACGAAAATCGCCGCCAGAGCGGGTATGGAGAAATAAAAGCCCACCTGGCCCAGCAGGCCCAGGATCACGGATTTCAGCACCTTCAGAAGGGCCCCATCCGGATTAATGGCGATGACCAGGAACAGCACAAACAGGCAGGCGCAGAGAACCGCCGCCAGAACATTAGGCGACAGACCCCCTGCAAAATCCTGGTTACTCTTTTTCACCTTTTCGGGATTTTTCTTTTTGGGTGGGGTAGATTTGCTGCCGGATGACCCGGCGGGCGTCTTCTTTTGTGCACCGGCGGCCTTCATTTCCGCCTGCGTTGGCTTCTTTTGTGCCATGAATATCCTCCAAACCATAAAAACTGAACCGTATGCGAAAGCCAGAACTTCCCTGACCGGGAAGTCTGGCTCTCATGCTACCAGATTCAGGAAGAATGCAAACAGGGCAAGGCCCCAGCAATAGAATGCAAATACAGAAAAGCTATGCTCCGCCACAATGCGCCGCAGCAGCTTCACACCCCCAAGGGCGCCCAGGAAGCTGGCAAAGCCTGCGCACAGATAGGTCAGCACCAGGCTGAAGGTCACGCCCTCAAAGCCCCCGGCGATCACCCGGGCACCGTCGCAGACCACCGTACAGGCTTCTATAACGATTCCCACGGCCATGGCATTTTCCAGGGCATACTTTCTGTCCACACCGCATACGGACCCGATGGACACCATAGCCCCAATGCCGGAAATGCCCGGCAGCACAGAGGCCGCACCGCCCAGGCCCATCAGGAGGCCCTCCACCCGGCTCATGGTGCGGCAATCCTTATTTCCTGTGGGCAAAAACTGCGGAATATAGAGGATCGCTCCATTAAGCAGCAGCATCAGCGAAACCGCCAGAAGGCTTTGGCCAAGGCTTTGCGTAAGATTATAAAGAAAATAGGCCGGAACCACCGGAATAACCATGGTCCTGAGCAGGCGGAAGTCCATGAGGCTCTTGGTATCCAAGGGCCGTCTTCGCTTCTTTTTGGGAATGCGCGCCAGAGCCAGGGCCCGGTTGATGCGGGTCAGCTGGGGGCGGCATATCTTGTACAGCGCCAGAAGAATGCCAAGATGCATCATCAGCAGCATCAGGTCGCTATTGCCGGAGGCTCCAAATATTTTCAGCAGCAGAATGCCATGGGCTCGGGAAGAAATCGGCAGTACCTCTGCTGCACCGGACAAGAAACTATAGACAAAATTTTGCAGCCAAGTCACACCTGCCGCCTCCTTCACAGAAAATTTCAATTTATAATAACATAGATCTGCGGGAATTTCCAGTATTATTTTTCCTTCCCACAAAATGCAGGCAGGACGCGGCATTGCGTCCTGCCTTATTGTTCAGATATTCCCGAATGCAGGGACCGCCGATTTCTGTGCTATTGCGTTCACATAGCACTGCTCGACCCGCCGGGCGAACTGTTCCGTGCTGTAGGGTCTGGCCGCCTCCACCGCATTGCGGCGGATCCGATTTCCGATGGGACTGAAGGAGAGAATCAGGCTCTCCAGCAGCTGCTCGTCACTGTCCCCGGACAGGACCGCGCTGACGCCGTCTGTGAAGACGCCCAGAAGGCAGGGATCGTCCACCGCGCAGACGCACAACCCGGAAGCCGCCGCTTCGATATAGGTCAGGCCCTGGGTCTCGGAATGGGAGGCACTGACGAACACATCGCCGATGGCATAGTACCGGTCGATCTCTTCCCAGGGCTTGGAGCCCACAATGGATACACTGTCCGCCATCCCCAGGGCCAATGCCTGCTCCTGCAATTCCGCCCGCAGCGGGCCTTCGCCAATGATGACCAGCTGCACGTCCGGACAGTGCCCATGCAGCTCCGGAAAGACCCGCAGGATCTTTTCGATATTCTTTTCCTTTGCCAGCCGCCCGATGTTCAACAGCACCCGCTTTCCCTCCGGAATGCCGCATTCCGCCCGGGTTGCCGCCTTTTCCTCTGCGCTGTGCCTTTCCGGCGAGAAGCGCCCCAGGTCCATGCCGCTGGGGATGATGTCAATGGGTGCTTCCACCCCATACTGCCGCAGCAGATTCTCCGTTTTGGCCGTGGGTACGATCACCCTGTCAAACCGGTCGCACCACCACTCACTATAGCGCTTGGCAAGGCTTTTGGCAGTGTTGTCCCCGTGACCGTGGGTAACATAGTATGTATAGTCTTCCCACACCGTGTGATAGGTATGCACCCGAACGCAGCCCGTATGGCGGGCAACATAGGTGCCCAAAAAGCCCATGACAAACTCACTGTTGGTATGCACCACATCAAAATGCATATCCAGAGCCTGTCGGATGGTCCCCATGCCGGGGAACGCCACATTTCTGTCCCGCAGAAGGATAAACTGTGCCGATTCCAGGTAATGCAGGGTGTCGCTCTGGAATTCCTCCCACCCCTTGCACTTGGGTGCATAGACATGGACCGTATGTCCCATTTTCTGCAATTGCTGATATAGATTCAGGCAGGAGGTAGCCACGCCGTTGATTTCCGGATAAAAGGTATCCGTAAAAATGCCAATAATCATAGCTTATTCCTTTCAGGGTCTTTTTTACCATTCCCAAGGATTATAGCATAGACAGCCCGGAAACGCAAACCGCATATGCAAAAATAAAGAAATCTTAATTGATTTTCCCGATCCATTCCTCTTTTTTCATTGATTTACCCTCGTAAATGGATTATAATGGAGAAAATAAAGCAAAAAGGAGGCTGTCCATGAATTCCAAAGAACTCTCTCAAACCGGCAGACAGCTTTTGAACAAAGGAAAAAAGAGCTTCATCCGGGCTGTTTTCAATCGGAAAACGCTGCTGTTCGTCTCTTTGCTGCTGCAAGCCGGGATCCTGTTTTCCCTGTACTTCTGGTTCGAAGACAATATTCCATTGTTCTTAGGCGGCAGCGCGCTGTTTACCGTTGCGGTCATGCTGATTCTGGTGAACAGCTCCATGGATGCCAGCGCAAAAATCACATGGCTCCTCGTGATTGACTTGCTCCCCGTGTTCGGCTGCGCTCTGTACATCTGGACGCAGAGCGAATGGGGCCGCAGAACATTGCAGGCCCTGGTAGCCAGAAGCGAGGTGCTGTCCCACCACCTGATCCACTCCCGGGAGGATACCCTGGAGCAGCTTCAGCAGGAAGACCCGGGCGCGGCAGGCCTGGCCCGCTACATTGGCTCCTGCGGCAGCTTCCCGGTCTACACCAATACCCAGGTCACCTATTTCCCCCAGGGAGAGGACAAATGGGCGCAGATGCTCATAGAGCTGGAAAAAGCGGAGCATTCCATCTATCTGGAGTACTTTATTCTCCGGGAAGGCCTTATGTGGGGCAAGGTCCTGGAGATTCTGGAGCGAAAGGTGCAGCAGGGTGTGGATGTCCGGCTGCTGTATGACGGCACCTGTGAGCTCACCACCCTGCCGGAGGGCTACCCGCAAAAAATGGAGGCCCTGGGCATTCGCTGCAAGATGTTCAGCCCCATCTCCCCCATCGTTTCGTCCCACTACAACTACCGTGACCACAGGAAAATTCTGGTAATCGACGGCAAAACCGCCTTTACCGGCGGGGTCAATCTGGCGGACGAATACATCAACCACATAGAGCGCTTCGGCCACTGGAAGGACACTGCAATCATGCTCAAGGGCGACGCCGTGGAGAGCTTCAGCCTCATGTTTTTGCAGATGTGGAACATCGACGAAAAGCTGCCCCAATTTCCGGAGCAGCTGGACGTTCCGGAGCCCGCCCCTGCACAGGGCTACGTCATCCCCTATGCGGACAGCCCCATGGACAAGGAAAAGCTGGGCGAAATGGTCTATATCGACATTCTGAACCGCGCCCACAGCTACGTCTATATCATGACGCCCTACCTGATTCTGGACGGAGAAATGGAAACCGCCCTGAAATTCGCCGCCAAGCGGGGCGTGGACGTGCGAATTATCCTTCCGGGTATCCCGGACAAAAAAATCCCCTACGCCCTGGCCAAGACCCACTACAAGGCGCTGCTGTCCGCCGGTGTGAAGCTCTATGAGTACACCCCCGGCTTTGTCCACGCCAAGGTCTTCCTCAGCGACCGGCGGGAAGCCGTGGTAGGCACCATCAATCTGGACTACAGAAGTCTGTACCACCACTTTGAATGCGCCGCCTATCTGAAGGACGTGGACTGTCTGGAGGACATCTGGCAGGATTTTCAGAATACAATGGGCTCCTGCCGCCCAGTCACCTGGCAGACCCTCCGGCAGGAGCCCTTCCTGGTAAAGCTGACCGGGTACCTGGCCAAGGTCATAGCGCCGCTGCTGTAAGCATGAATCAAAATGGGAGGATATTTTATGAATGTATTGATGATCAACGGAAGCCCCCGAGGAAACGGCAATACCGCCATCGCCCTGCGGGAAATGAAAAATGTCTTTGCCCAGGAGGGCATCGAGGTCACAGAGCTGAATGTGGGCGCCAAGGCCGTCCGCGGCTGCATTGCCTGCAACAAATGCGCAGAGCTTGGCAAATGTGTCTTTGACGATGCTGTCAACGAAGCCGCCCCCCCGCTTGCGAAAGCAGACGGCGTGGTCGTGGCAAGCCCCGTGTACTATGCCTCCGCCAATGGCAATCTGATTTCCTTCCTGGACCGGCTGTTTTACAGCTGCCGGTGCGATCTGACCATGAAGGTAGGCGCCAGCGTGGTCTGCGCCCGCCGGGGCGGCTGCTCCGCCACCTTCGACGAGCTGAACAAATACTTTACCATTTCCGGAATGCCGCTGGCCTCCAGCCAATACTGGAACAGCATCCACGGCCGCCTGCCCGGCGAGGCAGAGCAGGACGAGGAGGGCAAGCAGACCATGCGCGCCCTGGCAAGAAACATGGCATTTCTCATGAAGAGCATCGCCCTCGGGAAGGAAGCCTACGGCCTGCCCGAAAAAGAGCCCCGGGTTGCTACCCACTTCATCCGCTAAGAACGCCAATGCACTGAAAAATGGAACAATTATTGATCGTTGAAGATGATGCGGGCTTAAACCAAGGGCTGTGCAAGGCGCTGAACGCGGAAAATCGGCAGCTTATTTCCTGCCGGGACCTGAAAGCGGCGCGGGAACAGCTGCTTTGCGGAAAAGCATCCTTGATTTTGTTGGACATCAATCTGCCGGATGGCAGCGGACTACAGCTGCTGCGGGAAATAAAAGAAGGTACGCCGGATGTTCCCGTCATTCTTCTGACGGCAAACGACACGGATATGGACATTGTAGACGGGCTGGAACGGGGCGCCGACGATTACATTACCAAGCCCTTTTCCCTTTCAGTCCTGCGGGCAAGGGTAAACACCCAGCTGCGAAAGCAGGTGTCGGTCCGCAGCAGTGGGGCGGTCCAAATCAATCATTTCCGCTTTGATTTTGCGGCCATGTGCTTTTACGCAGGAAATACCAAAGTTGAACTGAGCAAAACGGAGCAAAAGCTGCTGCACCTGCTTGTAGAAAACCGGGGCCAAACCGTGCCCCGAAACGTATTGGTGGACAGAATCTGGACGGATGGCGCGGAATATGTGGATGAAAATGCCCTCTCCGTTGCGGTAAAGCGTCTGCGGGATAAGCTTGGCGCACAGGCATATATCAAAACGGTATACGGCATTGGCTACAGCTGGGTAAGGGCGGATGAATAAGACAGAAGTTGTATTTTTTCTGCTGTGCTTTCTTGCAGCCGCCGCCATTGTATGGCGGGAGCGGCGAAAAAGCCGGAAAACCATGGAGCATATCGAAAAAATGCTGGATGCCGCAATGGACGGTTCCTTTTCTGAAACCACCTTTGATGAGAGCAAGCTCTCCGCATTGGAGACAAAATTTGCCCATTATCTTTCCGCAGCGGAAACCTCCTCCCGAAACCTGGCCCGAGAAAAGGACAAAATCAAAGCACTGGTTGCCGATATCTCCCATCAAACCAAAACACCCATTGCAAACCTGCTGCTATACAGCGAGCTTCTGCAGGAAGAAGCCCTTCCCCCATCGACCGAGGCAAATGTGGACACACTCCACGCGCAGGCCAAGAAGCTTCAATTTTTGATTGATGCTCTCGTGAAGCTGTCCAGGCTGGAAAACGGGATCATTTCCCTTTCTCCAAAACGCACAGCACTGCAGCCGCTGCTTCAAAGCGCCGCGGAGCAGTACGCCGCCAAGGCTGTCGAAAAGGGATTGGCCCTGCACCTATACGATACCGAAGCTTCTGCCGTTTTTGACCCAAAATGGACAGCGGAAGCCCTGACAAATCTGATTGACAACGCAATCAAATACACGCCGCACGGCGAAATTACCATCCGCGCGGACAGCTACGAAATGTTCGCGCGAATCGACATCTCGGACACCGGCCCAGGCATCCCGGAACGGGAACAGGGAAAGATATTTACCCGCTTTTATCGTGGGGAAACCGTGCAGGAGCAGGAAGGCGTGGGAATTGGGCTATATTTGGCCCGCCAGATCATCTCCGGCGAAGGGGGCTACATCATGGTTACCTCTGCCCCCGGAGAAGGGAGCACTTTTTCCGTATTTCTGCCGAAATAACTTCGATTCTTTCAAAACTGTTAGAATTCATCTTCTGACGGAAAGAATGTGGAAAGAATCCTATGTGATAATCTGTATGCGGCAAAGGATGTTTTCTTTGCGCGCATACAGATTTTTTCATGGAGGTACGCATTTATGGCAATTCTACAGGCCCAGGGGCTGAAAAAAATTTATGGCTCCGGCGACAATGCGGTTCACGCCCTGGATGGCGTTGATCTGCGTGTGGAAAAAGGTGAATTTGTCGCCATCGTCGGCACATCCGGCTCCGGAAAATCTACCCTGCTGCATATGCTCGGCGGGCTGGACCGGCCTACGGAGGGCACGGTTACGGTTGACGGGCAGGAGATTTTTGCCTTGAAAGAGGAAGCGCTGACCATCTTCCGTCGCCGGAAAATCGGCTTCGTATTTCAGGCTTTCAATCTTGTTCCGGTGCTGAATGTATACGAGAACATCGTCCTGCCCATTGAGCTGGACGGCGGAAAAATCAATAATGCATTTGTCGGACAGATCGTACAGACCCTGGGACTGGAAAAAAAGCTGGACGCGCTGCCCGGTCAGCTCTCCGGCGGGCAGCAGCAGCGGGTGGCCATTGCCCGGGCTTTGGCGGCGGCCCCGGCCATCATTCTGGCAGACGAGCCAACCGGCAATCTGGACAGCAAGACCAGTCAGGATGTACTAAGCCTGTTGAAGGTGACCAGTCAGAAATTCGCCCAGACCATTGTGATGATCACCCACAATGAGGAAATCGCCCAGCTGGCTGACCGGATCATCCGCATTGAAGACGGCCGCATCGTCACAGGCCGCTGAGGAGGTGGCTGTGATGAAGGTTTCAAACCAGAAATGCATCCGCAGGCTCAGCTTCCGGTTTCTCCGGGCCAACCGGCGGCGGAACCGGATCGCGGTTTTCGCCATTGCCTTGACGACGCTGCTGTTTACGTCTCTATTTACCATTGTCCTGTCCCTGAATTCCAGCTACGAAACCTACCAGTTCCGGCAATTGGGAGGCTATGCCCACGGTACATTTAAGGACGTGTCCCCGGAGCAGGCAGAGCGGATCGCTGCCCACCCGAACGTGAAAGAGGTGGGCGCGCGAAAGGTCATCGGCATCAGCACAGAGGGGGTTTTTGCCAAAATCCCGGCTGAAATCAGCTATATGGATGCAAACTGCACCAAGTGGAGCTACGCCACCCCCACCACCGGGCGCATGCCCACAAGCGGAAAAGAAGTGGCCATGGATACTGCGGCCCTGCAAATGCTTGGTATCACGCCGGAATTGGGAGCAGAGGTCACCGTTTCCTATTCCGTCACGGACAAGGATCAGACCGCTTTCCCGGTGACGGACACCTTCACCCTGGTGGGCTTCTGGGACTATGACGACCTGATGCCTGTTCACTACATCAATATCCCCGCAGACTATGCCTCCTCCATTGAAGCCCAGGCAGCGGAACAGGGGCTGGAACCTTTCCGTGTGGATTTGAATGTGATGGTGGCATCCGCTGCCAACATCCGGGGGCAGATGGAGCAGGTAGATTCCGACCTGGGTTACACCTGGGACAGCTACGGCGATCCAAACAGCGTTCGAATCGGTGTCAACTGGGGCTATACCACTTCCCAAATGGCATCCCAGCTCGACCCCCAGACGGTGATTGCCATAGCGGCCTTTCTCCTGCTGGTGATTTTCACCGGATATCTGATCATTTACAACATCTTCCAGATCTCCGTCACCGGGGACATTCGATTTTATGGCCTGCTGAAAACCATCGGCACAACGCCCCGCCAGTTAAAGCGCATCATCCGACAGCAGGCGCTGCTTCTGTGCGTCATCGGCATTCCGGCGGGTATGCTGCTGGGCTACGGCGTTGGCGCAGTCCTGACCCCTGTTGTGATGGCCAGGACAACCTTCGGCGCCGGGATCACCACCATCAGCGCCTCTCCCCTGATTTTTCTTGCTTCCGCTTTGTTCGCCCTGGTCACCGTTCTGCTGTCCTGTTCCCGTCCGGGAAAGATTGCCTCAAAAGTTTCTCCGGTGGAAGCAACAAAGTACACGGAAATTGTAAGGAGCAAAAAGATGCGCCGCACTACCCGTGGTGCAAAAGTACATCAAATGGCTTTTGCCAACTTGGGGCGCAATAAAAGGAAAACTGTTCTTGTAGTTATCTCTCTTTCGCTTTCGGTGGTACTTCTCAATATCCTGGTCACTTTTACAGGTGGTTTCGATATGGAAAAGTATCTGGCAAAACGAGCATGTGCTGACTTTATAGTAAGCTCAACGGACTATTTCCGTTATAACGGTTCCAGCAGTTATATTTCGCAGGAACAAATTGAACAAATCAAAGCGAATACCTCTCTGTCCCTGTCCGGTTGTGGTTATACGCTGACCGGTTATACTCCATATGCCTGGATGAGCGAGGAGCACTGGCTGCAGGACATGATGCACTATACTTCCGAGGAAAATGCGAAAGCCCTATTGGAACAGCAAAATCGCCGTGATGATCTTGTGAGCCAGAGCGCATTGATCGAAGGCTTGGATGAAGATCTGTTTGAGAAGCTGACTGTGATTGCGGGCGACATATCCCCCATGTTCCAAGAGGATTCAAAAGCAATCGCTGTAGTAGTCCGTACAGATGATTATGGCAATGTGAGTAATCCTGATTTTTACCCGCCTGTAGGTTCTATTCAGACCATAACCTATATTGATGAAGGGCTTTATACCGAAATCCGTACCGGAAACCTCTGCGATGAAAACACATCGCCGGAATATATATTTCAGCCTTCTGTCAGCCATGATGTAGATTATACAGTTTGTGCTTATGTCACAGTGCCACACTCTATGAGCTTCCGTTATTATTCAACAGGCTATAGTTTTGTGCTTCCCATCGAAAAACTCAACCATGACAGCCGGCACGAAAGTATCCCGATGTTTTATCTGTTCGATACGCCCGATAACACAAGCGAAGCATCCGCGGAGAATTACCTCGCCGATTTAACTGCTGACAATTTGTCCGGATTGATGTATGAAAGCAAAGCAAAAATCCGGGCAGAATTCGAGAGCTTCCAGACCATGTTTCTGCTGCTGGGTGGGCTGCTCTGCGCCATTGTCGGCCTTGTGGGCATTCTCAACTTCTTCAATGCCATTATGACGGGGATTCTTTCCCGCAGAAGAGAATTTGCGGTTCTCCAGGCGGTGGGAATGACCGGCAGGCAGCTCAACGCGATGCTGGTTTATGAGGGACTGTTCTATGCCCTGGGCTCTGCCGGGGCCGCGCTGGTTCTTTCGGTCATGATGAGTCCCTTGCTTGGAAAACTTATGGAAAAAATGTTCTGGTTTTTCAGCGCCAGGTTCAATGTGATCCCCGCGCTTACCGCCATTCCCCTGTTCGCGCTGCTGGGCTGGCTGATTCCCACCGCCATGCATAAACAGGCGATGAAATACAGCGTGGTGGAACGGCTGCGTGACGCAGAGTAATTCCCCATAACAAAAGACATCCCTCTGCCGCAATGGCAGAGGGATATTCTCATAGACGTGGTTTATGCCTTTACGGCGTTCAGGATGCACTTCACCAGTTCGTCCCGGCCGTCGCCCTTCTCGGCAGAGAAGGGGATCACGGGGCAGCTCTCGGGCAGCTCCAGGTCGGCGCGGATGGTGGCGAGGTTCGGCTCCAGCTCGCTCTTCTTCAACTTGTCCTTCTTGTTGGCAAGGACCACAAAGGGGCAGCCGGAATCCAGAAACCACCTGGCCATGGTGATATCGTTGTTCGTGGGCGGATGGCGGTAGTCCACGATCAGCACCCCCAGGGTAATGCGGTTGGCGGCGAAATAGTCCTCCATGAGCTTTGCCCAGCGGTCCTTTTCCGCCTGGGGTACCTTTGCAAAGCCGTAGCCGGGCAGGTCCACCAGATAGCAGGTTTTATCCAGCAAAAAATAGTTCACATGGACGGTCTTTCCCGGCTTATCCCCCACCTTTGCCATGCTCTTGCGCTGCAAAAGGCGGTTGATGACGGAGGATTTGCCCACATTGGACTTGCCCGCAAAGGCAATCTCCGGCAGCCGTTTTCCCGGAAAATCCTTGGGCGAGGCGGCGGAAATCAAGAATTCTACGTTCTGAAAATTCATAGCCGCCTCCTTACTGCTGCAGCTCCGGCCGTCTTGCCTTGGCAGAAACGTCCTCAGGCAAGCTGCCCAGAATGGCAGGGTTCATCTCCGCAGTCCGGTTCAGCGCCGCATTCAGCACCGTATCCACCGTAGAAGCGCTGATGAAATTCAGCTGCTTGCGGACGGTCTGGTCGATCTCTTCCAGGTCCCGCTCGTTGTCCTTGGGAATAATGACCGTGCGGATGCCGTGGCGAAGCGCCGCCATGGTCTTCTCCTTCAGGCCGCCAATGCGCATGACCCGGCCCCGAAGGGAAACTTCGCCGGTCATGGCCACATCCCGCCGGACGGTGGTATTGGTCAGGGCGGAGACGATTGCCGTACAGACCGTCACACCGGCACTGGGGCCGTCCTTGGGCACAGCGCCCTCCGGGAAATGGACATGGATATCCTTGGTCTTGTAAAAGTCGACGGGGACACCCAGCTTCTGGGCGTTGGCCCGGATATAGCTCAGGGCGGCATGGGCGGACTCCTTCATGACGTTGCCCAGGTTGCCGGTGAGCTCCAGCTTTCCGGAGCCCTCCATCACATTGACTTCCACTTCCAGGGTCTCGCCGCCTACGCTGGTCCAGGCCAGGCCCGTGACCAGGCCCACCTGGTCGCTGCCCGGCAGACGGTCCGGCAGGAATTTGCGGATACCCAGGAAGTCCTCCAGATTGCCGCCGGTGACGGTGATCTTCTTGGCCTCCTCCTGGGAAAGCAGCTGCATATCTGCCTTCCGGCAAATGGCCCCGATTTCCCGCTCCAGATTCCGAACGCCGGATTCCCGGGTATAGCAGCAGATGATCTCCCGAATGGCATCATCCGTAATGCGCAACTGGGTCTTTTTCAGGCCGTGCTTTTTCAGCTGCTTGGGCACCAGGTAATTCTTGGCAATCATGAGCTTCTCTTCATCGGAATAGGAGCCCAGTTCGATGATCTCCATACGGTCCAGCAGGGGTCTGGGGACGGTATCCAGGGTGTTGGCGGTGGTGATGAACATTACATCGGACAGGTCGAAGGGAATCTCAATATAATGGTCCCGATAGGTGCTGTTCTGCTCCGCATCCAGCACCTCCAGCAGCGCCGCGCTGGGGTCGCCCCGGTAGTCTGAGCCCATTTTGTCGATCTCGTCCAGCAGGACAACGGGGTTGGAGGTCCCGGCCTGGGTCATGGCCGTCATGATGCGGCCGGGCATGGCTCCCACATAGGTCTTCCGGTGGCCCCGGATATCGGCCTCGTCATGGACGCCGCCCAGGGAAATGCGGACCATCTTCCGGTTCATGCACCGGGCAATGGAATAGGCAATAGAGGTTTTGCCCACGCCGGGAGGGCCTACCAGGCAGAGAATCTGGTGCTGGCTGTCCGGGGCCATCTGCTTGACGGCCATGGTCTCCAGGATCCGCTCCTTCACCTTTTCCATGCCGAAGTGATCCTTGTCCAGCACCTTGCGTGCAGCGGCCACGTCCACCCGGTCCTTGGTCTTCACATTCCACGGAAGATCCAGCACCGTGTCCAGATAGTTGCGCAGGACGGAGGCTTCGGAGGAGCCGAAGGGCTGCTTCTTCAGCTTTTCGGCATCCTTGATCAGCTTCTTCTCCTGCTCCTCGGCAAGATGCAGCTTCTTGATGCGGGCAATGTCCTCGTCCAGCTCTGCATTCTCGTCTTCCTCGCCCAGCTCTTCCCGAATGGCACGCATCTGCTCGCGCAGATAGTAGTCCCGCTGGTTCTGGTCCATATTGACCCGGGTCTTGTCCTGGATCTCGGATTCCAGTTTTAGAACCTCAATCTCCCGGCGCAGCATGGCAACTGCCATTTCCAGGCGCTTGGTGGGGTTCAGCTGGGCCAAAAGGGCCGCCTTGTCCTGGATGTCCAGGCCGGAATTCTGGCCGATGGAATCCGCAAGGAAGCCGTCGTCATCGCTGGCAAGCATTTTCAGCTGAATCAGCTGGGCCGGGTGCTCCGTGTACTCCGTATAGGCGGCGTAGAGGCTGTTTGCCTCCCGGCGCAGTGCCTGGCTTCTGGGGCCGCTGCCGCTCTCCGGGCAGGAGACAGACTCCACCTGGCCGGCCAAATACGGCTCTGTCTGCCGCATTTCCGTAATGCGTCCCCGAGAAAGGCCGGTGACCAAGACCCGCAGATTTTCATCCTGGGCCTTCAGCACCTGCTTGACCTGGACAATGGTACCCACGGTATACAGGTCTCCCAGCTTGGGGTCGTCCACCATGATGTCCTTCTGGGGCGTCAGAAAGAGGGTCTGATTCTCCTTCATCGCCGCCTCCAGCGCCAGGGCAGACTTGGGCCGGCCCACATCGAAGTGGACCGTCTGATCCGGGAAAATGGCCAGCCCCCGCAGGGCCAAGACCGGCATATTCCCGGCATAAATCATCTCGCTCATTGTATTTTCCCTCCTTTGTGGAGTTAATGGCACCAAAAAGTACCTATGAAGACAAAAGGGGGCAGATTTCTCCGCCCCCTTAAAGCATTATTTCTTCCCGTTCAGGGGCTCTCTGGGATGGGTAGGATCTCGCACAATGGTAGGCTGCCCACCCTCGACGCATTCCGGTGTCAGAATCACCTTCTGGATGGTCAGATCCGAGGGAATCTGGAACATAATGTTCGTCATGATTTTCTCCAGAATTGCCCGCAGGCCTCTGGCGCCGATCTGGCGGTCAATGGCCTTCTTGGCAACGGCCTTCATGGCATCCTCGGTGATCTCCAGAGCCACGCCGTCCATCTCCAGCAGCTTCTGATACTGGCGGACAATGGCGTTCTTGGGCTCTACCATAATGCGAACCAGGTCCTCCTGGCTAAGACTCTCCAGGCAGGCGATCATGGGCATACGGCCAATGAGCTCAGGGATAATGCCGAACTTCATCAGATCGTGGGGCTCCACCTGGGCAAGCAGCTTGCCCACATCCCGGTTCTTCCGGCTTTCCACCGGCGCATCAAAGCCGATGGTGCTCCGGTCCGTCCGTGCCTCAATGATCTTATCCAGCCCATCAAAGGCGCCGCCGCAGATGAAGAGGATATTGGTGGTATCTACCTGGATCATCTCCTGCTGGGGGTGCTTCCGTCCGCCCTGGGGCGGGACATTGGCAACGGTGCCCTCCAGGATTTTCAGCAGCGCCTGCTGCACGCCCTCGCCGGACACATCCCGGGTAATGGAGGTATTCTCGCTCTTGCGGGCGATTTTGTCCATTTCATCGATGTAAATAATGCCCCGCTGGGCCAGCTCCACGTCAAAATCCGCAGCCTGCAGGAGGCGAAGCAGAATGTTCTCCACGTCGTCGCCCACATAGCCGGCCTCGGTCAGCGTGGTAGCGTCTGCGATTGCAAAGGGCACGTTGAGAATCTTGGCCAGAGTCTGTGCAAAGAGGGTCTTGCCGCAGCCCGTGGGGCCGATGAGCAGAATATTGCTCTTCTGCAGATCCACATCGGAATTGTCCGGGAACGTAATGCGCTTATAGTGATTGTAGACCGCAACGGACAGGGCGATCTTGGCCTCTTCCTGACCAATGATATAGTGGTCCATGAAGGCCTTCATTTCCATGGGGGTCGGCAGCTTTTCCAGCTTGGGGGCACCGCCGCCCACATCGATCTCATCCCGCAGCAGCTCGCTGCAGGCCTGCACACAGTCGCTGCAGATATACACGCCGGGGCCGGCAATCAGCCGACCGGCCTGGGACTCCCGCTTCCCGCAGAAGCTGCATCGAACCGGCGGCTCACTTGTTCTTGCCATTATCCGGCACCTCGTTTCTCTTAAAAATCAATGATGCTCCAGAACCCGGTCGATGAGGCCGAAGGCCTTTGCCTCTTCCGCATTCAGGAAATTATCCCGCTCGCAGGCGGCGGTGACCTCTTCGATGCTCTTGCCGGTATTCTCGGACAGGATGCGGTTCATCCGGGTCTTGACGTTTTCCAACCGCTTCAGATGAATGGCCATGTCCGTAATCTGACCCTGGGTGCCCGCAGAGGGCTGGTGGATCATGATTTCAGAATTGGGCAGAGCCATCCGCTTGCCCTTAGTGCCGGAGCTCAGCAGGAAAGCACCCATGGATGCGGCCATGCCCACGCAGATGGTTGCAACATCGCACTTGATGTATTGCATGGTGTCATAGATGGCCATACCGGCCGTGACACTGCCGCCGGGGGAATTGATATAGAACTGAATGTCCTTATCCGGGTCCTGGGCTTCCAGATACAGCAGCTGGGCAACTACCAGGCTGGCTGTGGTATCGTTGACCTCTTCGGACAGGAAAATAATGCGGTCATTCAGCAGACGGGAAAAAATGTCATAGCTGCGTTCGCCGCGGCTGGTCTGCTCAACAACATAGGGTACTAAACTCATGGTGATGTCTCCTTTCAATTGACAGCCATGGAAAACACGCGGCGGACCGTGGGGCCTTTTGCTTCCCCCGCGATCCGTATTTTTTGTTTTCAAGCCGACTGTCTAGGCTTTGCCGTGAAACATTCTAACCATTTGGAAAGAGGCTTATTCCTCGGTCTTCTCCTCAGCCTTGGGGGCAACGGCAACGGCGCTGTCCACGATCAGCTTCATGGCCTTGCGGGTCTTCAGGGACTCGGTCAACTCCTCAACAGGAACCAGCTCCTTGACCTTGGAAACCTCCATCTCGTACTGCTTGGCCATGCTCTCGAACTCTTCCTCGATGTCCTGCTCGGTGACGGTCAGGTTCTCCACCTCGGCTATTCTTTCCAGGGTGACGGAGATCTTGGCCTGCTTCTCAGCGGTGGGACGGAAGGCATTGCGCATGGTGTTCACATCGCCGCCCATCATCTTGGCGTACTGCTCCATGGAGTAGCCGCTCATCTGCAGCTGGTAGCCGAAGCGCTCCATCTGCACATCCAGCTCCTTCTCAACCAGAGCATTGGGCATATCCACGGTGGTGTTCTCGGCGGCCTTCTCAACGGCAGCGTTCTCGAAATCGGAATCCAGCTGCTTCTGAGCCTTCTCCAGAGCCTTGGCACGGATGTCGGCCTTCAGAGCCTCCAGGGTGTCGAACTCGGAAACATCCTTGGCGAACTCATCGTCCTGCTCAGGGATGATGTTCATGGTCAGCTTGTTGACCTTCACATGGAACACAACAGCCTTGCCGGCCAGGTCCTTGTGATAGTCCTCGGGGAAGGTGATGTCGATATCCTTCTCCTCACCCACGTTCATGCCGACGATCTGCTCCTCAAAGCCGGGAACAAAGGAGTGGCTGCCCAGGGTCAGGTCGAAGTTCTCGCCCTTGCCGCCCTCGAAGGGAACGCCATTGTCGAAGCCCTCGAAGTCGATGTTTGCAGTGTCGCCCATCTCAGCGGGACGGTCTACATTCTCGGTGGAAGCCACGTTCTTGGCCATGGCGTCCAGCTCGGCCTGAACCTGTGCGTCGGTAACGGTGGGCTCAGCCTTCTCGACCTCCAGGCCCTTGTACTGGCCCAGAGTGACCTCGGGGTAAACGTCGGTGGTCAGGGTCAGGGTGACGGTGTTGTCGTCAGCGATCTGCATATCGGTCAGGCTGGGGCGGCCAATGGCCTTGAAGCCATCCTGGCTGGCAACGGCGAACTCATAGATCTCGGGGAAGATCTCCTCCAGGCCGTCTTCGTAGAAGACATGGGCACCGTACATAGCCTCGATCATCTTCCGGGGAGCCTTGCCCTTGCGGAAGCCGGGGATCATGATGCTCTTACGGGCCTTCATATAAGCGCTGTTGACACCGCGCTCCATCAGCTCCTTGTCGATCTCCACCACGATGGTGGCCTGATTGCCGTTTCTTTCTACGCTCTTAACATTCATGTAAATATACCTCCTGATAGGTGCTTTGGAATGCACCCTTTATTTATATTTTTACATAGCCGATATATTCTATCAAATAAAGTGGGAATTGTCCACACTTTTCTTAAAAAGTTTTCATTTAATTACCGGCTGAGGCTGGAAATTCACATAGTCCGCAGACAGCAGGCGATAGAAAATGCCATCCCACTGCCCTTCCAGCGCCAGCTTGTGGCTTCCGCCGTGCAAATGCCCATAAAAGCACTGCCGGACACCATATTTCTCCAGAATATCCAGAATCTCCTGACAGGTGTATCCCTTGTACCTGGGCGGATAGTGGAGAAACACCAGCTTCTCCCGGTCCCCTGCCGCTTTCAGGGACGCCTCCAGGCGCATAAGCTCCCGCCGGAAAACCTTTTCGTCATGGGTACCGGACTTTTCCTCCTCGAAAAACCAGCCGCGGGTGCCGCAGATGGCATAGTCCTCATAGAAATAGCAGTTATTATTCAGCAGATACATCTGGGTGAATTCGTTTTCCTTACAGAATTTCTCGAATTTCGCAGCCGTGCTCCACCAATAATCGTGATTTCCCTTTAGAATGATTTTTCTGCCCGGGATCTGCTGAATCCAGGCAAAATCCGCTTTTGCACTGGGAAGGTCCAGTGCCCAGCTCAGATCGCCCATAAGCACCGTGGTATCCTCCGGGCCAATCACCCGAAATCCCTGCCGGAGCTTTTCCATATAGCCAACCCAGGCACCGCCGAAAACATCCATGGGCTTCGGCGCGCCCAGGCACAGATGCAAATCGCCTATGGCATACAGCGCCACGCACTCACCTCCCCGTATTCAAGTATTCCCTGACCGTTGCCCCGGGCACATCCAGCAGCGCAGAAATGGTATCGCTGTCCGGTTCCGGGCTGCGCTCCGACAGGAGCAGCGCCCTGCGGTTCTCCCCCGCCTTAGAGCGATAATCCTGCACCCCGGCATAGAGGATGGCCGTATAGGGGCTGAGCAGGCAATCATAATTTTTCAGAACGCCCGTCAGCGTCAGCGTCAGGCGGCTCTCGCTGGTCACGCCCACAAACAGTGCGCGCTGCATTTGCCGCAAAAGGCTCTGTTCCGGCTCATAGGCCAGGCCCATATAGGAAACTTTGGCATATTCCACTGCCGGTTTTGGGCCGCCCAGGCAGAACAGCAGGTGCTCCAGTCCCATGGGCAGCACCACATCCGCAAGCGGTGTGCGGGTCTTTTCGCAGACCCCATCGGTCCGCAGCTGCCCCAGGTGTACCAGCTCCCAGGGGCTGTTGTTTTCATTGCAGCAGCAAATGATTTTCCCTACCGGGAAGCCCATTTGCTTCAAATACACCCCCGCCAGAACGCCGGAGAAATCTCCGGACAGCACCGCCAGATCTGTCTCCTCCTGCTCCATCCGGGAGAGCAGCATGCCCATAACCGCCAGCTTGACGCAGGTTTTCGCCCAGAAGCCGCAGCTGCACCCCAGCCGTTCCGACAGGTAGCGCAGAATGTAGCTCAGCTCCCCCTCCGGGTTATGCCAGCACTGCACCAAAACCGTCCTTCGGTCCAGCTCCCGGGCACGAACCCAGCGGCGGCCTACGGAGAAATCCAGGTCCCAGGCAGTAATCCCCAGGTCAAGGTACATGTCCAGCAGCCGGACAAAGGCGCCGTTTTCCGGCAGCTTTCCCAGATTCCGGATCTCCTCCCCGCTCAGCCGGGGCACCGTCTCCGGCACATACAGCCCGCCATCCGGGCTTCTGTCCTGGGAGAATGCTTGCTTTGCATCATAAAGGGGTTCCTTACTTCTTGTTGTTCCGTACAGCAGCGTCCATCACTCCCAAAGCATTGTTCCAATAGAGATTCATAACCATTTCCTCCGTCAGGCCCCGCTCCAGCAGGCGCTGGGCCAGAGCCGGATAGCTCTGGACACCCTCAAAGCCCTGGGCCAAAGCATCACAGCCGTCCAGGTCGCCGCCCAACGCAATATGACGGCACTCCGGATCCATTTCCAGGAAATGGAAAATATGGTCGCAGATCGTGTCCAGCGTGGGCTTTTCCCCCAGGAATTCCGCGAACTGATTGATACCTGCCACGCCGCCCGTATCCCGGATGGCCCGGAACATATCGTCCGTCAGGTTCCGGGCATGGGGACAGACGGCCCGGCTGTTGGAATGGGAGGCTATCACAGGCGCCTGGGTGATCTTCATAATATCCCAGAAGCCTGCATCGCTGATATGGCTCACATCCACCAGGATTCCTAGCTCCTGGGCATTGCGGACATATTCCCGCCCCAGGTCTGTCAGGCCCTCTCCGGTCTGGTTGGAGCCGGTGAGGACGTTGCTTTCATTCCAGCCAAGGGTAGAAATCCGGAAGCCGGCCTGGAACATGCTTTCCAGCAGCTCCGGGTCAAAGTCAAAGCCCGCCGGGCCTTCAATGGTCAGAAGGGCGGACATTTTTCCCTTTTCGTAGTTTGTCCGGATATCATCGGCGCTGTACACCAGGCCGATCTTTCTTTTGTTCTTGTCGATTTCCCGCTGGATGGTGGCAATCTCCCGCTCAAAAACGACAACGGGAGACAGGCCGTACCAGTCCTTTTTTTCCATATAGGGCGTTGTAAAGCAGGCAAAGCACTGGCAGTAGCCGGGAAGCTGTTTCGCTCGGGTCAGGTCAATATGACCGCCATTCGCATTCAGGCTTCCTGCCTGATTCACATCGTCGCCCAGCAGCCGCAGGGCGGTGTCGCAGTGCAGATCAAATACCGGAAAATTCATTCAAATGCATCCTCCAAATGATTGATAATCAGCTTTTTTGTCTCCGTTCCCTGGGGTGCATAGATTTCGATCACATCGAACCGGGGCTGCAAGCTTGTGGGATACCGGGATAAGTACATGGACGCCGTGGTGCGGAGCCTTTGCTGCTTCCGGTAGTCCACAAATTCCCGTGCCTGGGCAAACGCCGCATTTTTGCGCAGCTTGACCTCCACAAAAACCAGATAGCGCCTGTTTTTGACGATCAGGTCAATTTCCCCAAATTTGCACCGGTAATTGGATGCCACCAGTGCATAGCCCTTTCGGCGCAGAAATTCCGCTGCCTTTTCTTCTCCCCAGGGGCCCAGAAGATTAGCCATAGAGCTTTTTCAAAAAGGACCTTCTGTGGATGGGGCAAGGCCCCAGCTTTTCCAGGGCCGCATAGTGGGCCTTGGTGCCATAGCCCTTGTGAATTTCAAAGCCATAGCCCGGGTATTTTTCCGCAGCTTCCATCATCCAGTTGTCCCGGGTGACCTTGGCCAGCACGGAAGCGGCGGCAATATTGGCGCTCAGGCTGTCGCCCTTGATGACCGTCTTGCAGGGCACGCCGAAGTCCGTCTCCCGGTTGCCGTCGATCAGGGCGAATTCCGGCTGGGGATTCAGCTGCTCCATCGCCCGGCGCATGGCCAGAAAGGTGGCCTGCAGGATATTGATCTCGTCAATCTCCTCCTGGCTTGCAAAAGCAATGCCAAAGCTCACCGCCTTCTGCTGAATGATTGGAAACAGCTCCCGGCGGCGCTTGTCGGAGAGCTTCTTGCTGTCGTTCAGCCCCGGGATCACCAGTCCCTTGGGCAGGATGACCGCTGCCGCACACACCGGTCCGGCCAGAGGGCCTCTGCCCGCCTCGTCCACGCCGCAGATCAGCTCAAACGGGAGCTCCGACTCGATTTCCCAGAGATTGATTTCACTCATAGCTCTGCCTCCTTGGGCTGCTCCAGGGTAAATTTTCCCAGTTTTCCGCTGCGGAATTCATCCAGCAGCACCTTTGCCATCCGCTCCGTATGGATTTCACCCCGGGCAAGCAGATAGCCTCTGTTCTTTCCTGCCATTTCCAGCAGCTCGTAGCCCCGGGTTCCTTTCGGAGCCTCAACCTTATAGCGCTCCTTCAGCGTTTCCGGATAGTATTCCAGCAGCAGCTCCATCAGGCGGCAGGCCAGCTCCTCCACATCGATGACGCCCTCCTTGACGGCCCCCGTAAAGGCCAGCATCATGCCAACCTCGGGGTCTTCAAATTTGGGCCAGAGGATTCCCGGGGTATCCAGCAGCTGCAATCCCGCGTCCACCGTCACCCACTGCTTGCCCCGGGTCACACCCGGGCGGTTTTCCGCCTTGGCGCCTTTTCTGCCGGAAATCTGATTGATGAGGGTGGATTTGCCCACATTGGGAATCCCTACCACCATAACCCGCAGGGGTCTATTCATGCCCTTCGCCGCATCCCTTTGGAGCTTTTCGGTGCAGGCCTTCCGGGCCGCAGGGGTAAAGCCGGAAATGCCCCGCTTGGTCTTGCAGTCCGTGGCAATGACAGCCATGCCCTTCTTCTCAAAATAGCTTTTCCACCGGCTTGTGGCGGCAGGGTCTGCCAAGTCCATGCGGTTCAGGACGATCATTCTGGGTTTGCTGCCGCAGATGGCGTCAATATCCGGGTTTCGGCTGGACAGAGGAATCCGGGCGTCTACGATTTCGCAGACCGCATCCACCTGCTTCAGGTCTGCCTCGATCTGCCGCCGGGTTTTTGTCATGTGGCCCGGATACCACTGAATATTCATATTCTCCATTTAGTTTACCTTTCCGATTCGCTGAAAATCCCGCTTTTGAGAGCCGCCGTCCGTTCCCGGGAAGAGGATCAGTGCCACCTTGCCCAGAATCTCCCGCTTGTCCACCTGGCCAATCTCCAGGGAGCGGCTGTCCTTGGAATTGTTGCGGTTATCGCCCATGACAAAGACACAGTTTTCCTCCACGATCTGTGGGAACACAGCCCCTTCGTCCAGATTGGTCAGGGTGTTGGTGTAATCCTCCTCCAGAGGGAGGCCATCTACATAGACAATACCGTTTTCAAAGTCCATATCCACGATCTGCCCTTCCGTGGCGATGACGCGCTTGACAATGGGCTTCCCGTGATCATAGGCCTGCTTACTGAGGACCACAATGTCCCCCTGTTTCGGCTCCCGATAGAAGAGATTGCCGGTCAAAAGCAAATAGTCCCCATCCAGCAGCGTCTGCCGCATAGAGGGCCCGGACACCACGATGATGCGGAAAAAGACCAGGAATACGATCATAACCACAGACAGCATCCAGCACAAATCGTGCAGATACAGCACAAGACTCTTTTGAAACCCCGGATTTTCTTCCTTCTGCTTTTTGGATTCGAATCGCGCCACGTTTGTTCCCTCCTGTTTCTCTCCCGGCATAATATGGGATATTGTACCACAGCTTGTAGGTATTTTCCAGAAATAAAAAGCAAATTTTTCGTCAGAGCATAAAAAAAGAGGGCAAAGCCCTCTTTCTTTATGAAAAGCAGAATTAAACCTTCTCCTTGATCTTGGCAGCCTTGCCGAAACGATCCCGCAGGTAGTACAGCTTCGCGCGGCGAACCTGGCCCTTACGGACGGTCTCGATCATAGCCACGTTGGGAGAATGCAGGGGGAAGACCTTCTCGCAGCCGACACCGTAGGAAACACGGCGAACGGTGATGGTCTCACCAATGCCGCCATGCTTGCGGGCAATGATGGTGCCTTCGAAAACCTGGATACGCTCACGAGCGCCTTCCTTGATGCGAACGTGCACACGGACGGTGTCGCCAACCCGAATCTCGGGCAGCTCTTCCTTCATGTACTGGCTGTTCAGTGCTTTTACCAAATCCATTTTATTGTCCTCCTTAAATATTAGGCGTTCATGCCCGCGCTTTTTCGCGGCAGAGGACACACCTTGATTTCAGACCGATTTATTTTAGCATAGAATCATAGGAAATGCAAGCACTTTTTTCGCAATTTCTTTGGATATTTGCGCTGTTATTTTATCCAATTCTAAGGTATCGGCTCAGCACTCCGTGAACGTGTAGCGGACCATGCTCCCCTTGCCGTCGCCGGTGATGATCAGCAAATCGCCGGTTTTGGTCTGCACCCGGTCCATGACCGGGTAGGGGGCGTTGGCCTGCACGTAGCCTTCCGGGCTTTCGCACTCTGCCTCAAGAATCTCCTTTTTGGCGTGGGCTTCCCCGCCGCAGGGATTGATGGTCTCCACCAGGATCTCGTATTCCTTCATATGAAATGCTCCTTTTCCTTTTTTCATAAGGATATCACAGTCGGCTCAGATCATGCAAATAGGCATATTCCACAAAAATGTTATGGCAGAATCGTGCAAATCAACTCCGCGCACTTTTCAATGCCCAGCTTTCCGCTGTTCAGCGCCATATCGTAAGATTGAACCTGCCCCCATTTCTGGCCGGTATAGAAGCGATAATAGGTGCTTCTGCGCTTATCCTTATCCTTCAGCCGCTGCTCCGGGGTCTCGGTCCGCTCGCCATACTCTTCCACAATGCGCTTTGCCCGGAAGGCCATGTCTGCATGAACGAAGACCTTCAGAACATCGGGACGGTCCTTCAGGATAAAGTCCGCACACCGGCCGACAATGACGCAGGGGCCCTTCTTTGTCAGATCCGCAATGACATTGCACTGAATCTGCCAGAGAATAACCCCGTTGGTGGGGCCGCTGTTGCGGTTTGTCAGCAGCGCGTCCAGGAAGCTGCCGGGGGTATACTCCCCTGCTTTGGCAACCAAAAATAAGATGATCTTTTCGCAAGGGCACACGGTATTGACATAAATACTTTTTTCATGTATAATATCTTACATTCGTAAGATTCAGGAGAAACGGTATGAACAAGTTACCTCAGATTTCAGATGCCGAGTTTGAAGTGATGGATATTATTTGGAAATATGCCCCCATCAGCACCAATGAAATCACAGATCGATTGGCTAAGACAAAGAATTGGAGTCCGAAAACAATCTACACAATGCTATCCCGCCTGGAAAAGAAGGGCGTGATCGTACACGAAAAGGAAAGCCGTGTTTTTGTCTATACTCCCTGCGTAAAGAAAGACGATTATCTGGCTGCTGAAAGCCGCACTCTGGCAACCCGGTTTTTTGACGGAGCCATGAAACAGATGGTTGTAAGTTTTCTGGATCAGAAGGATTTGACCCCAGAAGACTTGGATGAATTACAGAGTATTCTCGACAAACGGCGCCGGCAGTGAGGCGATGATAATGTTCTTGGAACAATTCTTGATAGGAAACCTCTGGAATGCTTGTCTCATTTGCATGATGCTTGGCCTGAAATGGCTGCTTCGCAATCGGCTGTCCCTGCGTTTTCAATATCGCAGCTGGTTTGTCCTGGCTTATTCCCTTTTCCTGTCTTTCCTCCCCAATGGGATTTGGTCTGCGTTTCAACCCGCAAAATCTGTTGGACAGCGGACATTTGCCATTTCGAACACCTCCATCAATACCACCGCATTTGCTACAAATGCAGGATGGCTTCAGGATACAACAGAGTTGATTGCCCGTCCCGAAAACAGCCGCTTTATTTTTATTGCTTCGTTTCTTTGGCTGGCGGGCGTTTTGGCATTCATCGTCGTATATCTGGTTGGGATCTGGAGGCTCTACACGATAAAGCATCTTTCAGTGGAACCATCCTATGCGTGCCGTAAGCGGTTCGACGAGTGCCAACTCAGGCTGGGACTGAAACGGCATATCAAACTGCTGCAGTCCAGATTTATTACCACCCCAATCAGCTTCGGATGGAAAACGTCATTCGTGGTTCTTCCAAAAGGCGGCATTGACGGATTGCCGAAATCCGAGTTGGATCATGTACTGCTCCATGAACTGACACACATCAAGCACGGAGACACAATGACCAATTACCTGCTTTGCGTTATACAGATCCTCTTTTGGTGCAACCCGCTTGTATGGCTCGCCCTTCGGCAAATTCGTAGGGATCGGGAAGCCTACTGCGATTGGGATGTTATGAATGAGATGACCTGTGAAAAAGAACGAATTGCCTATGGTCAAACAATCTTGCGCTTTGCTGCCGTCTCCAATCCCCCTCTACCTACAGCGGCAGGTTTCTGTCAGAGCAAAAATCAACTGAAATATCGTCTCCAACAAGTGGTAGACTTTCAACGAGAGACAAAATGGAAGCGCCTGTTGGGACAGTGTTTCGCGGGATTCCTGGCTTTGGCAGCAATCGGGCAAATTCCTGTGTTGGCCTATTGCACCGAATACACTGAAACCCATTACAGTCCCTCTGGTACATTGACCGTAGTTGAATCCGACTGGGAAAGATTTTTGGGCAATTCCGATGGCTGCGCTGTTGTTTATGATCTTAGCACAGACCAATATACGGTATCCAACGAATCAGAGGTAACCCGCCGTGTCCCGCCGTGCTCTACTTATAAAATTTACAGTGCCCTCAACGCATTGGAGCAAGGAATTATTACTCCCGAAGCAAATACCATTGCCTGGGATGGGGCGGCGTATCCTTTTGCGTCATGGAACCGAGATCAAACCCTGCGCTCCGCTATGCAGGATTCTGTAAACTGGTATTTTAATGCCCTTGATCAATCAGCGCAGATGGAAGACTTCTTTTCAAAAATCGGCTACGGTGACTGCAACTTTGGCAACGATTCTGACGGGTTTTGGAATGGCTCCGGTGTGAAAATCTCCGCTTTGGAGCAAGTAGAACTGCTGGTAAAACTGTACCGCAACGATTTCGGTTTCAGGAATGAAAGTATTGCCGCTGTCCGGGATGCTATATTGCTGGACGAGGACGGGCTGTACGGAAAAACCGGCACCGGGCGGCTGAATGATACCAACATTGCAGGTTGGTTTATAGGGTTCGTAGAAACACATCAGGGTACCTATTTCGTTGCAGTTTATCTGCACAGCCAGAATGGTTCCGATGGCGCATTGGCTTATGAAACAGCATCGAATATTCTTAAAGATATGAACATTATAGAGTAAGGCTGCTTTGGCGGCTTTACTTTATAGCCTAAATTCTTACAAATGTAAGGAGTAAAATTACATGAAAAAACGTATTCGGATTGCGCTTTTTGCTATCTGCGTGGTCATTGGAATGAATTTTCTGCTTATAGGATGCTTCCGCTATGCAGTGGACTACAGGAAAACCATACGGGATACATCCGTTTCCCCAGACGGAAAGTATGAGTTAACGCTCATTGAAATTGGAGAACCGGTGTGGCCCTTCGGGCCTGCATCCGGGCGGCTGACTTTGAAAGAGGGGGACAACCAGATCAACCAGGCGGATTTTGAACTTAAAAACGACGGATGCAGCATCAGCAGCAACTGCTGGATAGTTGCCTGGATGACAGATTATGTGGAAGTGGTTTTATCTGGAGACGAACAGCTTGACGAGCAAATCCTATTGTATTTTGATGGCTCCACGCAACGCCAGACTTTGGATAACGAAGCCGAGTCAACCGCATCACAGGTGGAAACCGGTGCTTTGGATATACAGGTCATGGAAAATCGAAAAAATGAGTTAGTCTTTACGATCTCCACCAGCGACTACGTGGAAAGCTATAACAGCTATTATAAAATTGACTATTGTCGCAGTTTGTTACCCCCGGTATCCCAGTGGCAGTGTTTTACCTACGATTCTGCAATCCATTCCGAATACGAAACAAAATGTTACTCCTTCACCGAGGATGAGCATGTATATTCACTGCCTACGATCACGGTATATGTACCGACAAATGATGACTACATACAGCAAATCACCGTTAATTTTGACGAGCATAGCTTTACGCAATCTGGGTTCGAGCAATACAAAGAGATGTGTTATTACACGATGAAAGTATTCTTTCCGGACTTGCCTGATGCGCGTATTATGGACCTATGCACAGAGATCGTTGCGTTGGGAAACCAGAATGTTTTTTCCAGTGACGAGTGGTTCAGCAAGAATGCTGTCCCCTTCGCCTTATTCTATCGGGAAGGAATCGGTGTGTATCCCTACTTCGCTATCGGCGATTGGGAACGCTTCTGCATCATCCCTGTTACAGAAGAAACCGTTACTGAATTCGGAGAAAAAGGAGTCCAAATTCATGAAATATCTTAAAATTACTGTTGTTCTTTTTGCACTGATTATCGGACTATATGCTTGCGGGAGCAGAACTGAAAACCCGAAGCCAAGTTTTCATTCAAAAGACACGATTGCCGCCACAGAAGCGGATACTGCTCCGGCAACCACAAATGAAAGCCATAATAACGTTCCGATTGATGACCCTATATTTGACCGTCTTGAAGTCCGGTGCAAAGAAATCGAATCTTTGTACCATGCACTATATGAGTCTGCCGAGAAAACAGTGCCAGACAGTCCATGGGACGATTCCTGCTTGTCCCAAAGCAGTATCGATTTCATAGAGAACCTGCTTTATGATGCAGGATATGATGTAATGGATACAAACGAACCTTACCCGGAATATTTGACCACATCCGAAAGGTTCTATGTATTTTGGGCTGCTGTACAGCAGAACAAAGATGCCGAACAAGAGGTTATCACCATTTTGAAATCGGGGGGCCTATCATATAGACTATTCACATATGACAAATCCGGCGCTTTTGTTTACAGTATGACGTATTACCCGGATGAGATAAAAGAGCCATATTATGAACGTCATGAAATCAAGGATTGGGCACTAACAGAGAAAGGCAATTTCTATTACAGGATCTATCCTGCAAACGATAAACACTATCCAGATTTTTGCCTGATTCGACTTGTTGCTCCGAATACGGAACTATTTGATCTTGCTTTTCACTATATCTATCCTGTTGGCTACATTGCCACCAATATTTTCCTCATTGATTGGCAGGAAGGAAATTGGGGAAATCTAAGCTTTAACGATCAGTTTGAATATCTATACTATGCGCATCATGGAAAGCAGTTCCTTGCCGATCATTATACCGTTCTCGAAGACAAAAGCAGCTATGCCATACCGGCCAGCGAATTTGAAGGAATCGTCCTACCGTACTATAATATTGATATAGAAACCTTCCAATCGCTTGCACAATATCATATTGAAGGTGACTACTACCCTTGGAGGCCATTGAACACAAACGATTTTGTTAAAATATGGTACTACAATATCGAGCCAGAAGTTACTGCTTATGTCATGAATCCGGACGGAACAATGACGCTGACCGTCCAAATGCTTTCCACAGATTTAAAAATGGATTGCCTGTTTGCGCATGAAGTGACCGTCAGGCCACTGGAAAATGGGAACTTTCAATATGTAGGGAACCGCATAACTTATCAGACGGAATACGGATTGCCGTATTCTGTACCACGTCTATTGTGGAGTTAACTTACGCAAAACCAATCACAAAATGGGCAGAGATACGATGCAGAGCCATAGTTTAAATTGGAGAAAAATGTGAACATCGTTCAAAATGAATCTCGATGGATTCGTTGCCCGATCTGCAATGGCAAAACCAGAACTAAGGTATATGCAGATACGGAAATGTTTAACTTTCCACTTTGCTGTCCTAAATGCAAAAAGGAGATTAGAGTTGATATAATGCAACTGAAAATGGAAATCAGCATTGGACGGAGTATCGGTTTACTCAGAAACGAAAAATAAAAAAAGAGGCAGTCGACAGCGCCCGACTCGTGCGAGACGGGCGCTGTTTTTCGTCAGTCAATAGGGACAATTATGGAATCTTCCGGTTTTCCCGACCACATCATTCGATCATGAAACACCAGAGCGGAAACCTGAGACAGGTCAATAAAATTCTCGCTGATTCGGAAATTCATATGGAAGCAATTCTCCTCTTCCCGGTAGCCCAGATCGGTATCCCATACCGGAATATCCGTGCCGTCTTCCAATCGCACCGCAGCGATCCGCGGCACCCGGGATTCCATTTCTTCCGTTGCCGCAAGGCACTTGGGTGTATCCACCCCTTTCAGAGGGCTGTCCAGCCGAAAATCAAGGCCGCCTGACATAGGGCCTATGGTAGCCGTCACCAGTGTGATATCTCCGGACGGAAGGCTATAGTTTGGCGTTTTGGTAATTGTCTCCATCGTTCCGTTCAGAGGAATGGACAAATCCCAGTTTCCGGAAACCAGCACATTATTATCTAACCAGGCTCTGCCCCGGGGCGTGGTCTGGCCAAAGCCGGTAATGTGCAGCTCCAGATTTCTGCCAAGCATGGAGCCGTCTGTTTCTGCAAAGCGATAGGTCAGAGTGAGCTCCATGCTCCCATCCGGCTGGTTAAAACGGCCCTTGTAGAAATGGTCCTCTTCTACGTCACTGTCCGTGTAATGCCCTTTTTCCGGCGAAACGCCGTCTTCATAGGCATAGCTTCCATCATCCTTGAGTAAGATCCCGTCATAAAATTCGTGGTTCATTCCGTAACCGTGGAATTCGCCGCCATCGAAGGTTGTTTGGTCAATTTCGGCATAGGGATACGCCCCATCGGGAAGTTCAAATCCTTGAATGCTGAGAACGATTTGTGCGCTCCAGGCGTCAATCAGGGTCTGCTTCACGGAAACAGTGATGCCCTGGTCAGTCACGGAAAGACCGCTGTCAGCTTGAGCCGTTTCCAGAGGATACGTCACAGACAGGCCACTTTGCTCAGCCTGCTTTTTGGTATCTTCACTGAGCCGATACTGGGCTTCGAGGCTGGAAGACCATTTGGTATAGGCAGCCGCCCCCGTCAGAAGCAGCAGTGTTGCAGCAATGGCCGCAATCAGAAGAAACTTATGCATAAAACCATCATTTCCTTTTTCGACAGGCAGCGGCGCAGCCGCTTCGATATATCCTGGGTCAATAAAAGAAAGAGCCTTCAAAATATCTCTTCCGTTCATACAGCAATTCCCTCCTTCGTCAAAACGTCCCGCAGCTTTCCTCTGATGCGGAAAAGCCGAACTTTTGCCTTACTTTCTCCCATATGCATTTGCTTGGCGATCTGAGATACAGGCTCTCCATACCAGTATCGCCGCAGAAAAATCAAACGGTCCACTTCCGGCAAAGAAGCAAGAAACATATTAAGAAGATTTCTCAGATATTGGCTCTGAAAGTGTGTCTCCGCCATGGCATCCGGAATGCACTGCTCCAATTCCTCTGATAGAGACACAACCTCTGCCTTCCGTTTTGCCGCCTTCTGCCAATCCAATCGATTAAACGAAAGGTTTCGGCAAATACAGGCCAGAAACGAGAAGAGTCTTTTCGGTTTCTCTGGTGGAATCGCATTCCATGCCCGAAGATAGGTATCGTTCACACACTCCTGGGCGTCCCCGGGATCGGGGAGAATAGACTTTGAGAGCCCAAGCAGTCGGCTTCCATAGGCGGCGGCCGTCGCAGAAATTGCATCTTCTTGTCGATTCCAATAGAGTTCTATGATCTGTGTATCCGTCAAAGTATCACGTCCTTTCTGTAGGTCCCTACACCTTGGTAGACAGGAAGCGAAAGCTCAGGGTTACAAAGAAACAGAAAAAACCGCTTCGAAAATCGAAGCGGTCTAATCGTGTTGGCTTTACCTATCTTCCCGGCAAGTCACCCTGCAAGTATTGTCGGCGCAAGCGAGCTTAACTTCTGTGTTCGGGATGGGAACAGGTGGACCCTCGCTGCAATCAAAACCAACTTATGTGGTGGCCTTTAAGCCACTTTTATGTCAAAGGCTTTCGCCTGTGACCTCTGGATTATAGCGCTTTCGCACCATAATGTCAAGAGAATTTTTCTCTTGAAAAAAAAAGTGGTGACCCGTACCGGATTCGAACCGATGTTAAAGGCGTGAGAGGCCTCTGTCTT